>CENL01017081.1_pt1 | contig 301174 bp, 215 predicted proteins | sample 530221 | NCBI WGS metagenome assembly CENL01 (sample SAMEA2619791, study PRJEB7988) | marine metagenome | isolation source: saline water (ENVO:00002010), including
GCGGGTAAAGCAGGGCCCGCATTTGTCCCCTCAAACAGATAGGCGGCTTCCGCAGCCCGATAAATGGTTCTCAGTGAAACCTGTTTTTCAGCAGCCAGTTGAGCACAGGCTTCATATTCCGGCGTGAAGACGGATTGATGGCTCGGAGTCAGTGACAGTTTGCCGGCGACGTCTCCCCAGGTGGTTTTGACGGTGTGTGGCTGTCGGGCACGAATGCTGCGCTGCAGAATATGCCGTCTGATTCCCAGGGTTTCCGTTTCCTGAAACAGGATCGCTTCCAGACGTTCGGCGTCAGCAGGTTTACAAATCACGCTCAGCAACACAGCCGGGCGATCTTTTTTCATCTGAATCGACGCAGTGTAAACATCCAGCGCGCCGGATTCCATCAGTTTCTGTTTGGTGTATCCAATAACTTCCGCAGTGATATCATCCAGGTTGGTTTCCAGCAGTGTTACATAATCGGTGTTACTGGAACTCACCAGTTCGCCTACAAAAATTCGCAGCAGATTCGCCCGTTCAGGAAAGTTTTTCGTGCCGGCCCCGTAACCGATCTCTTCAATCGTCATCGCAGGCAGCATTGAAAATCGATCGACCAGCGTAGCGATGATGGCGGCCCCGGTAGGAGTCGTCAGTTCTGCCTGAATCGGAATATCAGCCAGGGGAATCCCCTTCAGAATTTCCGCAGTCCCCGGTGCAGGTACCGTACAGATTCCATGATCAATTTTAATCTGACCATAACCGGTGGGAACCGGACTGGAAATGATCTGTTCCACTCCCAGCAGATCAAAGCCGATGGCAACGCCGACAATGTCTACGATGGAATCGATGGCACCCACTTCATGGAAGTGAACTTTGTCGATGGTGGAGCCATGGACTTTCGCTTCCGCAGCGGCAATCGCCGAAAACAGCGCCAGCGACAGTTCATATTGCCGGGCTGTCAGACGATCGGACTGTTTGAGAATCTGGATGATGTCACTTAAATGACGATGTGCATGCTGTTCAGGATGTTCAATTTTGACCGAAGTCGCATGGAATCCTCCCTTCATCGTTGAAGAGAAAGTAAGTTTCACTCCAGGCAGACCCAGTGAGTCGATGCCGGCACAAATCTGATCGGGGTCCACACCGGCGTCCACGAGCGCCGCCAGGGTCATGTCACCGCTAATTCCAGTTGAACAATCTAAGTAAGCAATCCGCACAGTCAGGTATCCAGAGGGGCTAAGGTCGAGGTAAGCAGGCAAAATCAGAAGCGAATTTTAAAGATAACCAGTGGGTTCACCAAGGTCAATTCGTGGAAGCCTTTGATTATCGGAATGGAGTAACCCCTTTATTAACAGGGAGATATCCAATAGTCGCACTGAGCAGGGATACCCGGGTTCATCAGTTTTTCTGCGAATGTCTTCAGAAACATCTGTAAAACGGAATTTCTGCTTAATTCGAATCCCCGGAACTTACCGCTGGTAGATAGGCAGATACTGGTATTCCACTGCCAGCGCGAGCACGGCCAGGGAAGTCGCATAGACTTTTCCTGCCTGTTTTTCGCTCCCCTTAGTGGCGAGCCAGCTGCCATCGTGTTTCTGGGTTTCCAGCAGTTGCGGGACAATCGCATCCCGTGTTTTCTGCCAGTACTGCCCTCCCATCTGAAACATACCGACGCTGCAGTAATACGCACCGTAAAAGTAATAAAATTCATCCGGGTGCAATGGTTTCTGAAGCAGGTAGTCGCTGGCTTCAAGTGCATCCCGGGTATGATGTTGACCACAGATTTCCAGTGCTAAAATTCCAGTTCCCGTACGGGTTGCACTGGGGGCACCACCTGGCTGGTAGGCAAAACCCACATTATTTCGACCGCGACAGTTGCGGACATAAGCGACCGCTTTGTCGATGTGGTCTTTGGAAATATCACAGCCAATATTCTTGGCGGCACGTAAAGCCAGCAACTGCCAGCCGGTCACGCTCAGATCACTGTCAGTACTGGTTTGTGTATAACGCCAGCCTCCCGCGTTCCGTTTGTCTTTATTGACGTTCTGGGCAGACACGATCAGTTTCACTGCGCGCTCCAGCACCTCTCTGCATTTTTTCTCACGCTCACCTTTGAGCATCCCGGCGACTTCGGCGAGCATCAGTGTGCTGATGCCGTGACTGTACATCGGCCCGTGACTTTTATGGTGAACGACCAGGCCATTGTCGGCCTGATGCGCCAGGACCCAGTCGATCCCTTTGTTGATCTGGTCACCATACGGGCCTTCTTCGGGAACGTAACCAGCGGCCATGAATGCCATGATCGACAGGGAAGTCGCCGCCGTCGATTCGCCGTAGGAATTAAAAGACCAGGCACCAGAGGGTTGCTGTGAGTTTGCCAGAAACTGAATCGCCCGCTGTATACTGGCATCCAGCTGTTTCTTCTGCGCGTCCAGTTCCTGGGCGTGGCTTAAGTTGGCAGGCAACAATAGAGAAAACAGAAGTAACGAGGTCGGGAACCAGCGAATCATAAATTAATCCCGGGGATCTGTCTGAGAAATGAATTCAATTACTCTCAGGTTTTGATTTGGAAATCGCTTCAAAATAATGTTTGATCAGCCGGGCATATTCCGGGTCAGTACGTGTGCGTGAGCCTTGCAGGATCTCGGTATCCAACTGGCCGGGAAGTTCACCCCAGTTCCGATCTGACATGGCCTGCAGTTTGATTTTCAACTCGGAAAAGTCCACGCTGGTCTGGGCACCGCCCCCTTCACTTTCGCCTTGCCCTTTGCCTTGCGCCATATTTTTGGAAGCGGTTTGTGACTGTTGACCTTTGCCGGGATCGGAACCCTGCTGCGCTTTTGATTTCAGTTCTGTTGCCGCCTGAGACAAGGATTCCGCGGCCCGCTTGAGCGACTCGGCTGCTTCCCGTGATTTCGACGGTTTGCCCTGTTGCTCGGAATCTCCCTGTTGACTGTTCGCGTTTTCTGCCATCTGTTCCTGAGATTGTGATTTGTCGCCGGCTTCCGAGTTGGCCTGTGCTTTGGCATCCCCTGATTCGGTCGCTTTCTCTTTTTGATCAGCAGGACTGGACTGCTGCGAGTTTTCTTTCGCCTCGCCGGGTGGGGACTGCTGTTGTTGTGCCATCGTCTGGTCCGACTGATTTTTGAATTCCGGGCTCTGTTCCAGCTGCTTCTGTGCTTCGCGCAGCTGTTGTGCAGCGTCCGTTACCTGGTTTCCTACTTTTTCCGGAACGGGGGACTCCTTTGCTTTCTGCCTGCTGGCCTGCTGCGCCTGTCGGGCCGCTTCCTGCAGTGCCTGGGCTGCCTGTTGCGCCTGTTCTGCAGCCTGCGCCAGATTCTCATCCTGCAGTCCTTCGACTGCTTTCTCCATCGCCTGGCCGGCGGTTTCGGTTTTCTTACGAGTCCGGTCCGCCTGCTGGCTCTCTTTTTTCAAGCCAATCGGATCGGTTTCCAGTTTACGCGAAGTCTCAGACAGTTCCTTTGATAATGCCTGGGTCTGCCGGGCGAGCGCCTGTTGTGTATTCTGCAGGGCCTCCTGTCGCTTCGATTCGGAAGTGGAAGCCTGTTCCATTTTTTCCGCCTGAGTCTGTTGCAGGTTTGCCATACGCTCGGCCTGCTCCAGAAAGGCATCCCGTTCGGTATTTTCTTTATTCTGCTCTTTATGGGCCTGCATGATTTCATCCGCCTTTTTTGAAGCTCGATTGGCTGCCTGGCTGGCTTCGTGCAGACGGCCTGCGTCGGCTGCCTGTTGTGCTTTGATGGATTCTTCAGCGAGTTGAGTGGCTCTGCGGGTCGGCTCAGAATCAGGACCGAATTGTTGTGCCGTTTCCAACACAAAGTTTGTTGCTGCTTCTGCCAGCATCTGCTGCTGTCGCTGGAGGTCGCGTACAGATTCCTCTTTCGCAGGCTCCGCCTTGGCCCGCGCAGGCTCGTTGCTCATCTTGCTTTCAGCTGCTTGTGCTGACGTCGCTGGTTTGCCGTCGGCTGCTGTGGATGCGGCATTTTGCGAAGACTCTGCAGCAGCAGGTGGCGCTTGTCCGGCGGAGGTTGCTGCCGGTGGAGTATTGTTGTCTGCTGGTTGATTCTCCCCCGGCGCGGTCGCGGGTTGATCCGCTTCTGCCGGCGGTTCTGCTGTCTGGGGAGCTGCAGGCCTGCCTGCGGCGACCGGGGCCTGTTCCTGTATGGCTTCGGCCAGTTGAGTTTGTGGCTCTACCAGTTGAGAAGTCTGTCTGACCAGTGAATCCAGTTGTTTCATCTGATAGTTACGGGCAGCATCAACCAGTTCAGGGCGACGTTCCAGCAACTGATCCAGATCTTTTGCCAGGCGGCTCTGACGATGTTTCAGTTCTGCCTGCAGATCGGCCAGTTCCTTCTCCATCTCGGGGGAACGCTGCTGATGGGCTTCCTCTTTCTTGCGATCCATTTCCGAATTTTCAGTCGCCGGCTGTTTGCCGTCCGGATTTTCCTGTGGCCGGGGAGCCTGCTGCTCTGATTGCGGTTTCGTTGATTCCAGCTTGTCATTGAAGGCCAGCAGATCATCCGCCAGATGATTTGTATCTTCTGCCAGCCGATTCAGATTCAAAAGATCATTTTCCAGTTCGACAAGTTTATCGTACTGCCGGGCCAGTTGATCCAGTTTCTGCTCGGTTCCTTTCATGGCCTTGGGAACCGGCTTCAGATCGTTTCGGGCCTGTTTGATATTTTCGGCATCCGCTGTTGATTTGAGGGTGTCGTGGTTTTTGACGAAATCGGTGCGCGCCACTTCCTGTGTCTGCTGCGCCAGTTTCTGATACAGGGGGAGCTGCAGAAATTCGTTGGCAAGGTTTTCCAGTTTTTGAGCCAGCTTGCGCTCCTGGTTACTCAGCTCCTGCAGTTGTTCCTGATCGGCCGCTTTTAAGGCTTCTTTTTCTTTGACCTGATTCAACTCTGCAATTTTCTGGTCGACCTGATTTTTGTGTTCTTTGTATTCCTGTTGGATTTTCTGCAGCTCACCCCGCAGTTTTTCCTGACGTGCGACAACACCCGCTGATAACTGCTGATCCGCATTCTTATCAATGCCAAAGACACGAGGGGTAGTCCAGACGACATTCGGTTCCGGAATTTCCCGATTGTCGGCTGCCCGGACACGATAAGTAAAAATATCCGACTGCTGCGCGCGTAGCCTTTCCAGATCGATTTTAAACTCGTAATTCACTGAGCGTGTTCCCAGTTGTGAGGCGGGCACCTGAATCACAGTCGCTTTCTCATCCAGTTTCTGAACATGAATTTCCAGTTCAGCGATTGAGAAATCGTCCATCACCTTCACAGGCACTGTTAATCCATCCGTGGGTTTAATGAACTCCGGCTGGTTGTAGAGGGAAAGTTCAATTTCCGGAGCCCGGTCTGGTATGACCTTGACCAGATGCTCTGAGGACTGAGTCGTCAGTTTTCCTTCCAGGCTTTCCAGTTTGAGGTGATACAGAAAGCTGTTTTTATGAACCGGAAGCGAGAGTTCTGCAGACAACTGATCTTCGCTGATGGAAAACGCTTTCTGTTCTACGGGGTGCCGCTCTTCTGTTCCCGATGTGTAACGCTGAGACTCAAGCGTGACTGCGGTGACGGGGCGGTCAAATTTCAATTTGAATTCCAGCAGGCTCTGCTCAATCACGCGGAGCTCACTGGGGATGACCGTCAGTTGCTCTGCTGGTTTCTGAGTATAGCCGGGGGAATTGACTGTCAGCAGTGTTTCAGTGATCGAAGGAGGTTCTGCAATATGAATGGTATATTGTTTCGAACGACTGCGGTCGGATGAGATTGTGTACTGGAATCCGCTGAGCAGACGCGGAAACTGAGACTGATAAAAACCGGTTTCCTGGTCCAGATCCATGCGCCGCGAGTTCGCTTTGCCGGCGCTGTCTTTCCATTCAATCCAGACGTCGTTAATCTGTCCCGGTTCTTTGGTATGCCAGTGCGGTTCCGCCACGATTTTCAAATCGGTTCCCCGGGCGATGGTTTCATCGCCGGGCTGAACTTCGAAATAGAGTGAGCTAACCGTCGCAAAGTTGCCCCAGGGAATCACGCTGCGGGAGAGCAGCAATCTGTACGCATCGGGCCAGAACAGCAGGGGGGTGATAAAAATCAGAATTGCGATGCCGGCACTCATGATGAATCGCATGGCGCGATCGGAGGGAACGGAATCGGTAATATTAAAATTCGTCAGAGAGGCGATCGTTTCGCGCGCGAGTCGTTCCCGCATCATCACGGAACTGGTTTCATTCTGCGCGGAAGCCAGTTCCAGTACTGAGGTCAGTCGCTCATTCAGTGAGGACTGTGACTCTTCCACAATCGCAGCCAGTTCGACAGGCGTGCGTTTTCGAATGACACGACGCAGGATTCCAAACCAGAGGCAACCCGTCACTACAGCCAGTGAAAGGGAACTCATGATAATACGGGCTGTGGAATCGAGTGAAAACAGAAAGTCGATACTGATCTGCAGCGTAATCAGGCAGATCAGTACCAGGATCACCAGTCCCAGACCGCGCAACAGCGCCAGAGAGCGAATCCGGCGATCAAGCTGGTTCAATTGCCGTTTCAATTCGTTCACAAATTGATCTAACTGCCCATCCATAGTTTATCTCAGCAGGAAGTAATTAGGAAATCTGTTTCAGCGAGCACACGAGTCGACTCTGGCTTGTCAGGTATCCGGGTAAAGAACCCTCTGCAGTGCAGAACCTGCCCTCAAGCATTGTAACAAGATCTAAGGTGAAATAGGGATGAAAAAACGGTTTCGGAGCCAAAAAGCTGGCAAGCTGATTCAAGGTAATCCGTTTAATTTACGGATAGCCCATTCTACCGTCAGGATACCCATGATCAGAATCAGGAAAAACCAGTGGTCCCAGACCGAAATTTCGTCCTGTTTTGTGGTTTCCTGCTTGAGAGAAGGCAGCAATTCCATAAGCTCGTTGATCGTCTGCGGCGTCAGCAGTTTTCCTCCACTTGATTCTGCCATTTCTGTCAATAGTTGAGGATTCGAAGTCAGATTGCCCAGTTCAATTGTTTTGACACTATGAACGAACAGCGGGGTCTTGATTTCCTTTGCGCCTGCGATGGGTGGTGTCGTCTGCAGCTTCAACTGGTATTCCCCCTCGGGCAGGGCAGGCAGATTCGCTTCCTGCAGCAGAGGCTGATTTTTTTGATTAAGCAGTTCCAGCGAAGCAACCACTTTGTCTGGTTCCGATGCTTTTATAATGGAGACGGTTGATTTGACATCAGGAAACTGTTCGCGGTACTCCTGTGTCCAGCGGGCGCTGGCAGTGGTGATCTCACCCGCATCGATATCCGTTTTACTCAAACTGAATTTAACGAATTCATTTCCTGCGGATGCTTTATTCTTGGCTGCCCAGCGGGCCAGTTGCCCCCAGAAACGGTGATGGTAGAGATCACCCACACGAAATCGCCAGCGCCAGGTGCTGTCGATACCAATCCAGATGACCTGTCCGGAACCGTACTGTCGATGGATGATGACTCCGTCCGTCTTTTCATTGGGGGGGGCATTGAACGGCGAAACTCCATAAGCCAGCACGTTCGCTCCCGGTTTCAGTTCACCCTGCAGAAACCAGAGATGCCCTGGCAGATCCTGCCAGATGTCGCGGTTGATTTCCGCATTGGCGTCGAACTGCAGCAGTGGTTCGGCTTCACCTTCCGGCGTCAGACGCAGTCGCATCCCCCGTTCGTCAGGGGGGACTTTGAAATTCGCCTGGTTCCAGTCAATCGCTTTGGGGGTTTTTAATGGCAGCAACTCGTTCAGCGTGGGGGAACGATGTTCCAGAGGCATGTATTTTTTCCCCGCCAGCAGAACGAGCGTACCACCCTGATCGCCGACAAAGGTCTGGATATGCTTCCAGTTTTCTTCTTCCAGATGTGCAGGGGAAACGTCTCCGATGATAATCAGATCCTGTTCGGCGAACGGATGGGCTTTCGTGCCGGGCTCATCATTCGGTTTTGCCACCGGCACATTAATCTTGAGCTGATTGGGGAAAAACGGTTGAGGCAACAGGCCCATATAGGGCTGCTCGAATAAAACCTGTTCCAGCGCAATGCGTTTATCCCGCTCCAGTGCATGATGCAGGAACCGGTATTCCCAGCGGGCAGTCTCTTCGACTAACAGCACATGCGATTTATCATCGACAATATTGATGGCAAAGTTTTTGTTGTTATTGTCGTCACGTGTTTCTCCCGGCAGGACTTCAGTTTCCAGGGTGAATTCCTGCCGCCCCAGTTTTCCGGAGTCCAGTTCAAATTCCAGGAGCTTACTGACACCACTGGAAGTAAAACGTTTGACCGCCAGTTCCTGTTCACCCTGTTTCAGGATCACACTGATTTCCTGTCCGTCGTACCCATTGGTTCCGATGCGGGCTTTTAACAGCGGTCGGTCATCCTTGAAGGCGGTCTGCGGATAATCCAGGTCAGCAATTGAAATATCTTTGGGCTGGTGATCCGTTCCGACCACCACCGGATAAATGGGGACTTTCATCTGCCCCAGCTGTTTCGCCATCGTTACGGGATTTAATTTGCTGTTATCCCGTCCGTCGGTCAGGAGGATATAACCCGCGATTGGTGCCTCTCCCGTGTCATCGTTGCTGCCTGTATTTTTCAGCGCCTGTGACAGATTGGAAAGCTCCATGTGCACCTGGTCTGGAACTTCGCTTAGAGATTTCTCTAATATCGTCTTTTCGGTGGTAACGGCATCGCCGGCAAACAGGACGACATCGACCTGTCCCCGTTCCTGAAGTTTATCCAGTATCGGATTCGCGGGATTCAACAGCAGCTTTTGTGCAATTTCTTTGCGAGTCAGTTGATCAATATCGGCAAAGATCGCCTCCAGGTTGGCTTTGCGACTGGCAGCCAGCTCTTCTCGTTTTTCCGGGTTCGCCGTTTCTTCTACATCTACCCACGGCGGTTCCTGGTCGGCTGCATAGGCGGCTTCCCAGCGATCGAGGCGACTGTCGACCTGTTCATTGCCGATCATTTTCAATGCGCGAGCCAGCCTCAGTTTTTCCAATTCACTGGCGTGACGATCCTGTGTATTCATACTGTCAGATACATCCACGGCGACGATCAGTCGCCCGGTTTTGTTGACATTAAAAGACCAGGTCAGGACCGGTTCCAGAAAGGTGAGCAGGATCAGAATCAGAGCGGCAATGCGCAGTGTAATTAAAATGTTACCGATGGAAGAGGAAACCAGGCGACGTTCGTAACGGAACAGCATCACGATGGAGACGAGTGCCGCCACGACGGCACAGACGCTGAAAATCGTCCATCCGCTCCATTCGAAGCCATTAAACTGAAAGTGCCGTTCGATCATATCAATTCGTTATCTCTGTATATGATGCGCATCATGTTTTGCTCTGCTCGGGAAGGGTGGAATGACCTCCCTGAACCAGTCTTCTGGTCAGGAACATTTCGCCTACCATCAGCAGCAGGAAGATGAGTAACAGGATCCGCCAGAATTCGGTTTCTGAGACATCGGAAAACATAGCCTGCTTTAATTCGTCGAGGGTCTTGAAAAAAGTCAGATGTGATTCCTCTGTCAGCGTTTTCTGTTGTGCTTCATTCAGTGGAGTCAGGTCGGATTCACTGCGGTCGAAGTTCACCACAAAACGATCTTCTTTGAGATCGGTCTGCACACCTGGTTTGGGAGACAGGTTGTAGATACCGGGCAGCGATGTGTTCTGAGATTGAAACGTCGCTGCATTCGCTGCGGGATCTGCCTTGATTGTGCCTGTTGCCGGTTTCCCGTTCGGATCGAGAAATGTAATCTGTTCCACCGTGGTTTTTGCAGGAACCGGAACCACAATTGGTTCGTCCGTCTGCAGGTTTCGAAATACGCGACCCGAAGATAGTTCGAAGACTGCCTCATGCAGGAAGGGAACATAATCGGGTTTCGCCGGCAGATTGTTCCAGTCCGCATCGAGTGAGGATGTCAATAAAAGCACGCGTCCCCGCTCATGATTCATCATCAGCATGAAGGGAGAGTTGTTCGTTAAGGTCGCCAGTTCCACCGGTGTTGCTGGTGCTTTCTGCTCGCTTTCCTCAACTTTCTTTTCTTCTTCAGGCAGATCGGATTGCGTGATGGCTGATGTATCCCACCAGTCGCTGAACCGTGCTGAAGTCAGCCCATTTGCGTATTCACCACGAAAGCGATTGAGCCACGGGCTCTGCAGGCTGTCGGAACGAATCTGCGTCAGGTTTCCGAATTCAGCCCCTGGATTGGATTCCCGGGACTTCAGCTCTACAGGGATCAATGCTTGATCGTGAAATAACAGTCGCTGATAATCGTCTGCGTTGATCTGATCACCCAGCGCAATCAGTACGCCTCCCCCCTGATGCTTGACAAAGTCAATTAAATCTCCTGCCTGTGTTTCCGAGAGTGTGTCCACATTCGCCAGAATGACAACAGCCTGATTCTTCAGAATGTCCGCGTTGAGCTTTGTCTTTTCGATGACCGTCGTCTGAATCCAGGGTGTCCGGTTGGCTGGCGCCATTAAAGCGAGGTTTGCGAAAAAGACTTCACTGCGGGTCGAGTCAAAGCTGGGAGTGCCATCCACCAGCAACACGGGTAAGGCGCTGGTGACATGCAGGGCGGCATCGGATCGATCATCTCCAGGTAACTGGTCGGGATCGACCACGATACTGACGATGTGTGTCCCTTCATCTTCGAAGCGATGCTGAAACTCGACGGTTGTCTCGCCATGGTTTTCAATTTTTATCGACTGGGTCTTTTCCGGCAGTTGTTGACCGTCGACTTCAAAGTAGACCGGGCAGATCAGGTTCTCTTCCGGACCATCATAACGAACGGTCGTCGAAATTCGGACCGGCAGATTTTTTACACAGACTTCGCGCGAAACGGCTAACTGGTCCACTTTTCGATTGGTGAGCAATCCTTCATTTTTCTCGCCTGCCACATTGGTGGCCCACAGATTGACGGGTACCGCAGACTGCTGCAGCAGATCGTTCACCTGGGCCCACAGAATCGAATCTTCAGGTGACCAGCAGAAGGCCTGGTCGTCCGTCAGTACGATGACTTCCCGTTCCAGGTTGGAAGTTTTACTGAGTGTCTGAATGGCTTTGGATATGGAGTTGGCCAGATTGGAAGAACCGGCAGGGGGTGGCAGCTGATTTAATTTCTCGCGGACAATATCAAACTGGGAAGTGGGGGATTCGGTAATCAGTCGCGGCTGGTCGCGGGCATCGATCAGGGTGATGGTATCGCCGGGATTCAGTTCTTCTAAAAAACGATGCACCCACTGGATGGCGGCGGCATGCGGTGTTTCCGTTTCGCCTTCCCAGCCCATGCTGTACGAACCATCGATCACGAAGACAACGTCTCTGGATTGTGTGGAAATAAATTTGGATAAAAATCCGCCGGAAACCCAGGGACGCGACAACGCGAGGGCGATCAACGCAATCAGCAGCATCCGGATTGCCAGCAGTAACCAGCCTTCCAGGCGAATGCGACGTCGCGTCCGTCGTCCGAGTTCCAGAAACTGCATCGCCCCCCATTGCACCACGTCGTATTTTTTACGACTGAGCAGATGCACGAGCACGGGCAATGAGATTCCCAGTAAACCGAGCAACATCATCGGATTAAGGAAATCAAAGCTCATGTCAGCCTGCTGGGGATTGGCGTTGGTCGGGAACAGCGCACAGGGATGGTTTCGTTTTAGGGACGGTTACAATTATATGGTGAAATCGTCCTAAATGGTATTGTTCACATAATTAACAATTTAAGTCCGTGATAAATCCAGATTAGCAGCAACCTGGTTTAGATATTTCACCGCAATGATTATGATGGACGAAACGGGCCTGTGTAAACATGTCCGCTAAGTATTAATGATGATTCGCCCCTACCGACTGAATGAGAAGGTCTTCGAAATGCTCTCTGTTTCTACGAATCTATTCCGTTTTCTGTTAATTCTGATTTCCTGGATGGGAATTTCGAATTTGTCTGACGCGCAGGAAATTAAACCAGCTCAGCTCAAATCCAGTTATGACGTTGTTGTATATGGCGGAACATCGGGAGGCATCGCAGCAGCGATTCAGGCAGAACGAATGGGAAAAAGCGTACTGCTGATCGAACCCGGAACGCATCTGGGCGGTCTCTCTTCGGGGGGACTGGGGGCCACAGACATCGGGAATAAGGCAGCCATCGGGGGCATCGCCCGCGAGTTTTATCGACGACTGGGCGACTATTACAGTCTGGATTCCTCCTGGAAATATCAGAAACAGGGCGAGTATAAAAACCGGCGCAGTAAAGGGACTGAAAAAGAAATGTGGACTTTCGAGCCACACGTCGCAGAAGAAACGTTTGAAAAAATGCTCCACGAACAGGCGATTCGGGTGCTGAAGCAGCAGCGTCTGGATTTGAAGCAGGGGGTAAACAAAGAAGAAGCACGTATTGCTTCGATTATAATGGAAAGCGGATTAGTTATTTCCGGGAAAGTTTTTATTGACGCGACTTATGAAGGGGATCTGATGGCGGTTGCCGGGGTCTCTTACCACGTGGGTCGTGAATCGAACGCGACTTACGGTGAAACCTTAAATGGAATTCAGACCCGCAACGCGGTTTTCCATCAGTTCATCAAGCCGGTAGATCCGTATGTTGTGCCCGGAGATAAAAGTAGTGGGCTGCTGCCGGGCGTGCAACAGGAAGGACCGGGGGGCAAAGATGGTGACGGCGATCATCGCGTGCAAGCCTACTGTTTTCGCATGTGTACGACAGACGTTCCCGAGAATCAGCGGGAATGGGTGAAGCCCGTAAATTATGATCCGCTGCGATATGAACTACTGTTAAGAAATTTTGAGGCCGGCGATTTGCGGGTGCCCTGGAATCCGGTTCTGATGCCCAACTGTAAAACGGATACGAATAATAACTTTGCCATCTCCACAGATAATATCGGGATGAACTATGAATATCCCGACGCTGACTATCAAAAACGGGAACAGATCATTCAGGAACATCTCTCTTACCAGCAGGGATTGATGTGGACGCTGGCCAATGATCCGCGTGTACCTGCTGAAGTTCGAAAACAGTTTCAGACCTGGAAACCGACCAAAGATGAATTTCAGGATACCGCCGGCTGGCCATTCCAATTGTATATTCGCGAAGCACGCCGCCTGGTCTCGGAATATGTAATGACGGAAAAGAACTGTATTTCGGAACTGGTTGCAGAAGATAGTGTCGGTCTGGCTGCTTACACAATGGATTCTCACAATCAGCAGCGATACGCCATCAATGGAAAGACATTGAACGAAGGTGATGTGCAGGTCGGCGTACCCAACCCTTATCCGATCTCCTATCGTTCGATTCGTCCCAGAAAGGAAGAATGTGAGAATCTGCTCGTACCCCTTGCGATGGCAGCCTCTCATATTGCCTACGGCTCAATTCGTATGGAACCGGTCTTCATGGTTTTGGGCCAGTCTGCAGCGACCGCAGCCTGCCAGTCAATCGATGCCGGCCAGGCAGTTCAGGATATCGATTATGCTCAACTGAAAAAACGATTACTCGCCGACAAACAGGTACTTATCTGGGATGGACCCCGCCGGGAACCGCCCATCCGTACCAGTTCTCTGAAAGGTATCGTCGTCGATGATCGCGATGCAAAACGCAGCCTGGGCTGGAAAAGCAGCTCTGCCAGTGCTCCTTATGTCGGGCAAGGCTATCAGCATGATGGAGATGCCAATAAAGGGGAGCGGGAGATTTCCTTTACCGCAGACATCCCGCAGAGTGGTCTGTACGAAGTCCGCGTCTACTTCGCTCCCGGTTCCAATCGTTCTATTAATACACCCTATATTGTGACCAGTTCTACAGGCACCAAAGAGATCCTGGTCAATCAGAAACAGCAACCCAATCAGGGAAGATACCATTTACTGGGACGGTTTCCGTTCGCGCAGGGGAAAAGGGAAGTGCTGCGGGTCACCAATCAGGGGACGAAAGGGCACGTCATTGTCGATGCGCTCCAGCTTGTTCCCGTGAATGTCAATTGAAATTAAGTCGAAATCATATTTGGAAGTATCAGGTGCCCTATGAAACAACTGGTTGCCAGGCAGATTATCAGCCTGTTTGTAATAGCCATGACTCTCCCGTTCTGCAGCGCAAGCCTGCAGGCCGATATTTTTACATACGTGGATGAGTCAGGCAAAACCGTTACTCTGGAAGCATCGTTGTATGGCTCTGGGAAACGTCGCTCTGAAATGATGCATGGTCTGTTAAAACCGGACGGCTCAATCGTGCTGGTTCCCCAGGGGAAAATCAAAAAACGCGAGCTCAGGGCGGCACCAAAACCACTGACGGTCGAGCAGATGTCCGAAGGTCTCACAAAGAAATTCGGCAAAGATAAATTCCGCTTCCATCTGGAGAGTCCGTTTCTGGTTGGCGTAGTGCTGGCAGCGCCCCTGGATGGTTCGGATCGCACAGAATTGCGTGTCAAAACGTTCCTGGAAAAAGCAGGACGGTTTATGCGGAATGTGGATGTCATTTTTGAAACCTACTCTCGGAAAATGGGAATCGAACTGGCGGACTATGAGTTTCCGATGGCAATGCTGATCTTTGAATCGGACAACGATTTCGAATCGTTCGCGAAAGAGACTACCGGCCTGGGTGATGGCGTCGAAAATATCCTGGCGTACTATTCTCACGTGTCGAACAACTTGATCCTCAGGATGAGTGAGTGCAGTTCCTTCGAAACACCCTTGCACGAAGCCATTCACCTGCAGACGATTAACCGCGGCGTTGTCAAACGTTTTGCGCCGGTGCCGACCTGGTTTATGGAAGGCATAGCGACCGGCTTTGAAGGCAAGGGAGACCGGATCAATGTCAGCCCGGATCGAATCAATACTCACTATGCACTGATGTCTGGAGTTGCCAAATTGCTGAACTGGGGTGAAGTCGTGGCCCTGGATGGTGTCTTCGGGGGGAGTATTCTTTCCGGTGATGCTTATGTGCATGCCTGGGGGCTGCACTGGATGCTGGTGACGGAACACCCGAATGAATATCTCAAGTATGTGCAAAATCTATCTACCAAAGAGCCGTTTGCAGAAATATCTCCGAAAGATCAGTACAAAGAATTTGTTGAAATTCTCAAAGTCCGCCCGGAGGAACTGCAGCTGAGATTTAAAGTACAATTGATAGAATCAATTCTCAAAGAGAAAATTAAATTGCCGTCACTGGACGATAAATACGTGCATCTGGAAAAGCACAAACAGGAAATGGCCATTGTGAAAATGACGGCGGTATCGTATTCTCCAGCTCTGCCGCCTCGCATTGAAGGCTGGCTGCAGAATATCTCGCCTTTTCGCCCGATGACATTTCACATCATGGTGCTGACCGATGCAGGAACGTATGCGGAATGGTATCTCCCCGATGTGGGGATTCGCCGAAAAATAAAACTGAAGCCTCAGAATGCCAATAAGATCATGCGTGGCGCAACCGGAGGCCGCTGGCGCACCTATCATGTAGAGGTGGATTCTGCTTATCCGGGAAGTGAAAAAGCAGAAGCCTGGGCAGCCGGTAAATTTCCCATTCCCGCAGTGTCGCGTCGCGCTCAGGTTGATCCCTCGAGGTCAGGTCAGTAATCAATTGAAGGAAACTCGATGAAACTATCACTTTCAGTGCGGATCGCTGAAGCAGCCTGTAAGACAAAATTAAATATTCCCTTTCCCCAGGTCGCTGAGATTGCGGCCGCTACCGGCTATTCTGCGCTTTGTATGCGGGCCAGTGTTGCCGGGGTACACAGTTCTCAAGCAGAACTGGAAGAGATTCGAGGAATCGTGGATCAGGCAGGGCTCGTTGTTTCGATGGTGACAGCTGACCTGGATATTCCTCAAAACAACGACCAGGCTCCGCAGGCATTGCGCCATATCGAACCATCACTGCATGTGGCGGAAGCGCTGGGCAGTCAACTGGTACGGGTCTGCCTCAAAAATCCTGACGATATTCCTTATGCTCAACAGGCTTGTGATCTGGCGGCGGAGCGAGGCATCCAACTCGTGCACCAGTTTCATCCCGCCTGCCTGTTTGAAGAGCTGGATAAATCGATTGAAGTACTGAAGCAGATTGACCGACCCAATTTCGGATTGATCTATGAACCAGCAAGCCTGTTGATGTGCGGCCAGAATTACGGCACAGAGGTGATTCGTGAGATTTTACCCTGGCTCAAAAACGCATACATTCAGAATCTCGTCATTACAAATGATGGTCCCGATCATCTGGAAACCTGGTGCCTGGGAGATCGGCCGTTTCGATTACTGCCTTACTGGGATGCTTCCGGGCAGGGCATTGATTTTGCTGAAGTCTTCGCTGGTCTGAATGCCGTCAATTACCAGGGATTTATGACGGTCCATCAGGCAGAAGGGATTGTGACAGCAGATGACGCGCATGCGTATGCCCTGCGATGCCGGAACTGGGTTGATTCTTTTTCATTATAACAAAGACCTGTGATTACATGAAAAAAGCGTTTGTTGTCAGTTTTGAACAGTTACCCGCGTGCATGCTGGGCTGCTACGGACATCAATGGATCGAGACGCCAAACTTTGACCGTCTGGCTTCTCTGTCCGTATTATTTGACCAGCATTTTGCGAACGACTTGTCTTCAGTTGAGAACTCGTTTCCCTGGTGGACCGGGCAGACTCACCCCCATGCTTTTCAAACGGCAAATCAGCAGTCACACTGTTTCGTGACGGAACTCAAGAACCAGGGGGTTGATACATCTCTGCTTCTGGAAGCGGATTCCGACTCCGGCCGAAATGCAGCACAAAGAGCACAGGAAGCGTACTTTTCCTGTTTTGAGCAGGTCGACACGATCGCAGGTACTAACGATTATCAAATCAGTGAAAGTGAGACACCGGTCGCAAAACTGATGCAGGCCGCAGTTGCACGATTGCCTGAGTGGATGGCAGATTCGCGTGATCAACTGATCTGGATTCGCTCGGAAGGAGTCCCCGCCTTTCCACTGGCTCCCGAATTTTTTGCAACCTTGTATCTGGATGAAGTGCTCGACCAGGATGAATCTGAAGAAGGGTCAGAAGAACTAATTCAGGAAATTGATGATCTCACAAGCGAAGAAACAGATCTGGAAGCAGAGGACTGGCAGGAACTGGTCTCCGCCGTCGCAGAACTGTTTACGAGTCCGGAAGAATGGTCAGGGCTGGATGAGCAGGAACGTCAGATGGCACGAGTGGTTTACGCGGGGTATGTCACGATGCTGGATCAGTGGTTTGGTCGCTTTCTGGACCGACTGCTGGAATATGCAGAATCACATTCCTTATTGTTGATTGTGACGGCTGCACGCGGCGGGAATTCTCTGCTGGGGCCCCTGCGACAGTCCGACATGGAAGGCCTGTTAGAGGAATCAACTCACATTCCATTGATGATATTCCAATCCGATACAGCACAGGCAGGCAGCCGTCGACAGTTTCTGACACAGCCTGCTGACCTGCCGGTCGCGCTGCGTTCCTGGTGGAATGTCAAACCGGAACATCAGTCTGATCAGGGGACCGATCTGCTGTTACTGCTGGAAGATCAGCAGGAAGTACCAGAACCACAAATCTTTGCTGCCGACGATGATACGCTGGCAATGCGAACATCCGAGTATTATTATCTGGAATCGCAGGTGAATCAGTTGTCTGATGGGGAGGACTATTCCGATGACCTGCAGAAAAAAGAGCTGTATCGGAAGCCCGTTGACCGTTGGGATGTTGCCGATGTGCACCTCCAGTCGCCTGAGGTTGTTGCAGAGTTTACCAGTCAGCTTATGGAATTAAAGCAGAAAAAACATGATCACCATTTACCATAATCCCCGTTGTGGGAAGAGTCGACAGACACTGTCTCTGATTCAGGAAGCCGGGCAGGAACCACAGATTATCGAATATCTGAAAACCCCGCCGACCGCGACGGAACTGGACTCCCTGTTGAAGAAGCTGAAGATGGAACCCCGCGAATTAATGCGTAAAGGGGAAGACGTCTATCGGGAATTGAAACTGGCTGAGAAGGAACTCTCACGAGACGAAGCAATTGAACTGATGATCGCGCATCCTAAATTGATCGAACGCCCGATTGTGGTGAAAGGCAGGCAGGCTGTACTCGGGCGACCTCCCGAGAATGTGAACGCACTGCTGTGATCCTCTGTCGAAGTGATTCCACGCTCCAAAGGTTTACAGGACATTCCGCCCGACGAGTAATCCGATTGAAAAGGTCAACGCCCCAAAGGTGATCAGAAGAATCACCCAGGTCATGGTCGGTAATTCAAACCGGGCGGAGCGTTTCAGCTTGTTCTTCTTTTTTTCTGCCAGTACGTCAGCTGCGCGTTTCTGCGCGAGGCTTGCCAGATTCGAGAGTTCCTCAGCATGGTTGACTTCACTCTGATTCGAAGAATCAACCTGTAACTGACTGACGGGCAGGGCTTGACTCTCAGGTGCAGAGGATACGTGAGTTGGTTCCAACTGCTGAGGGGGTTCTGCGGCTTGCAGGGATTTAACGGGAATCGCTTTGAACGCTTCCTCAGGAATCGAAGTCTGTTCCGGGTTTTGTGATGGGGCTGAGGAAGACAGGGATTCGTGAATCTGCTCGGAGATTTTCTGTTTATCGAGCGTGACATTCGCACCAATGGCTGCCAGTTCATCCAGGGCATTAGCCAGCTCTGCATCTTTCAGATCGAGTCGAGGTTGCGGAATCGGTGCCACTTCACCATCCAGCCCAGGTACGCGTACGGATAAACCACAGGTCGGACAATCAACCACCTCTCCTGCTTTGGAACGCGAGATTCCCATCAGTTGATCACAATGTTGACATCGAAATTTGATCGGCATGCTGCAAGTTCTTAATACGACTGAAATAGCGTCTATTGAAATCGATTCAGATCCATTCCCGATTCAGTGGGACTGGAAATCTTCCGGAAACGGCTGTCGACTGTACTCATCTTTGAAAGATAGGAACTCATAAAATGTGACAGAAATGCGTAATGTATGTAGAATGTCAGGATATATTCAGTACTCTTATCTGTTATAATAGACACAGGAACGATGAGAATAAATCCATGATTGGGAACAAATTCAAAAGTTCCCATATCATTGGGAGTTAACGCAAGAGGTTTTTAAGTGGACGTAGAAGAATTTTTGAAACGGGACGTCAATCGCAGACAGTTTCTGGATCGTAGTGCGCGCAATGCAGCAGGGATGGCAGCCGGGGTGGTTGGACTGGCGAGTAATCTTGCACGCGCTGAATCTTCGCCCGGCGAACGGGTTGTACTGGCGGGAATCGGCGTACGCGGGCAGGGGAAATTCCTGACTTCCAGCATGGCCGAATTTCCCGATGTACGCGTAAAGACCATCTGCGATGTAGATGAATCGGTCGCGCCAGCGGCGATCAAATCGATTGAAAAAGGGCAGGGAGTTGCTCCCGGCTTTGTAACCGATTTCCGCAGAGTCCTGGATGACCCGGAGATTGATGGGGTCGTCATCGCGACTCCCGATCACTGGCACGCCTTGATGGCTATCATGGCCTGCCAGGCGGGAAAAGATGTTTATGTGGAAAAACCGGTTTCGCATAATCTCAACGAGGGGCTGAAGATTATCGAAGCGGCCAGAAAACACCAGCGCGTCGTTCAGTCCGGTATTCATCAACGCAGTGGTTCGCATTTTCAGTCAGCCATTGATTTTGTTCAGAGTGGGAAGTTGGGTGAGGTCAAACTGGCCAAGGCCTGGATCATTCATCGACGTAAACCGATCGGCAAAAAGAAAAACGCCCCGATCCCCGCTGGCGTGAATTATGATCTCTGGCTGGGACCCGCTGCCAGTCGTCCTTTTAATCCGAATCGCTTTCACTATAACTGGCACTGGTTTTGGGATTATGGGACCGGTGAAATGGGGAACTGGGGCGTTCACATGCTGGACATTGCCCGCTGGGGACTGGGTGTTGATTTACCAGAACGGATCTCGGCGTCCGGTGGAAAATATTTCTTCAACGATGACCAGGAAACCCCGGACACCCAGGTTGTCCAGTATAGTTACTCTGACAAAACAATTGTCTGGGAACATCGTCTCTGGAGCTCCCATGGTATGGAAGGCCGAAATGCGGCTGCCGCATTTTATGGGGATAAGGGAACGCTGGTCGTCGATCGTGGCGGCTGGAAAGTTTACGATCAGAAAGATGCCGCGACTTCCGGGACCAGTGACCAGGCAACTTCACACCACCGAAACTTTATCGACTGTATCAAAACCCGTAAAACGCCGACTTCGGATATTGAGATCGGTCATGTCTCCAGTGCACTCTGCCATCTGGGAAATGTCGCGTTTCGTGCGGGGCAGGAAATTCAATTCGATACACGCCTGAATCAAATTATCGGTAACGAACAGGCCAACGCACTTCTCGGTCGTGAATATCGACAGGACTGGGAACTGCCTCAAGTCTGATTCCAGGCAAACCTGATTTCAAAATAAAACATCCTGACAGCAGTTGCCGTCAGGATGTTTTTATATTAACTGGTTGTCCGCCAGAGATTAGGGTCCACCAACCTGCTGGAACATATCAGTGGTACTGTTCAGGCTGTCGCTACCGCCGGAATGGAAGAAGTCGGAAAGTTCCACAATCGCGGGGCCGAGCAGAAAGATATAAATCGCCGGCATCAGGCAGAGTACCGTGGGGAACAATAGTTTGAATGTCGCTTTGTTGGCTTTTTCGTCGGCACGTTGCGACAGGCTTTCCCGCATATTATCACTGTATTCCTGTAAGGCCGATGTCACATTCGTACCCATCTGGTCTGTCTGAATCAGCAGTGCGGCGAAGGAATGCACTTCCGGTACATCGATACGTTTACTGAAGTTGGATAGTGCCTGTGAGAACGTTCCAATCGAGGATTGTTCGATTACGATTTTGAGTTCGTGTGCCAGCGCTGGATAGACCTTGGCCAGCTCAGAGATGATTTTTTTTAAGGCGTGTGGAACCGTCATCCCTTGAGAAACACACATGTTTAACATGTCCAGCATGTCCGGAATACCCTGTTCAATTTCACTTCTACGGTCGGAAGCTTTACTGGTTACAATCAGGAACGGAACCGCCCAGACCAGGATCGGTACGATCAGCATGGCTACCAGAATCGGGATTTCAAATCGTTCTGGAGCAAGCAGTAAGACACCCCCGAAAAACAGCAGCGTTCCCAGAATCGAAATGAATCGAATGGCTGAGAAATTATGTAACGCGTGAGGCTGATAGTATCCTGCCGCCTGTAATTCTTTCTTCGTCTTAGCACGACGCTCTTCTGATTCGGGCATCATTTCAGCCAGAGCAGGTGTTGCCGAACCGAAGATGTAATCATCGCCGCCCATGGATGGCACATCGCCTGCTTCGACGAGAGGCAGTGTAGAAGCAGTCTGCTTACTCGTATTGATCGCAGAAAACAGCTGGCGATGCTCCCAGGTCGCTGTCGTGATACTGGCAGACGTGGTAGAGGGAGCCAGTGTTGTCCGCTCTGGTTGAACCTCTGCTTCCTGGGGTTCGTGGCTTGGCTCTGTCTTCTGTGGTTTCCGCTTACGGATGATGCGATACAGCATCCATAACACGATCAGACCACAGAGGCTGTAAAAGATGGAAATGGTAATAGTTGGTGTAAACATGGGATTACCCTCGCCAGTTTCTGGCAGGTTTCAATTAAATCTTTGTTATCAGCTACGTTGACTGGTTTTTAGTACCCTCAAGACCCACAGAGAGCCAATTACCTGTAATGCAATAGCGGTAAACGTTGCGCCCCGCCCCCAGGAAGAAGCCATCAAAGTCGTCAGATAGGTCGGGTCTCTTAATATGAAGAACCCTAAAATCAGTGGTGGCAGCAAAATCATCAGGACCGCAGTGGCACGGCTACCGGCCGTCGCTGTCCGCAGACGTCCCAGGAACAGTACACGGTCGCGAATGGTTCGTGCCAGGCGTTCCAGAACTTTCACCAGGTCCCCCCCGGTTTCCTGATGGACAATCAACGCCATCGAAAGAATGTTCAAACTGGCGACTCCCGTTCGCTCGTACAGACCGTCCAAAGCCGCCTTCATGGAAACACCCATCTGTAAACGTCGTGATGCTTCCTTGAGTTCATCTCCCAGGGGAGCAGGAGTTTTCTCAGCAACATTGATGAAACAATGTGTCAGACTGCGTCCGGTTTTAGCAGCACGTGCCAGCTCGTCAATCATATCGGACAACTGGTCATTGATCTTATTTTGACGGCGTGACCTGCTGAATATCAGGTACCCGATCGGAGCCATGCCCCCTACCATGAAAGCAATCGAGGTGGAAAGGAAGTTCTCCTGCAGGATGAATATCAGGCCACCAGCCAGGATTGCAGTCATCAGGCAGAGAAACAGGATCATCCCCGGGTTGGCATCAAGCCCGGAGTGGATAATCAACTCATCAAAACCGCCATTCAAACGGTTTCCAAGCTGCTTGGAATCGTTGACAGCATACCGATCCTGATCGCGGAGGATATCCGAAAAGTTGTCCATTTTTTTTGTGTTAACAGCGGCGTCAGTGGCCATGTTTTATTGCTCCTGTCCATCCTGTTGTTCTGATGGAAGATCAGAGAGTTTCAGTTCACGGGCGTGGAACAGGTCTTCGCAGTCATCGAAGTTGGTCTGCGTTAACCAGTTCATCGCTACAGGATGATGTCCGGTGGCGTAGAAGGCACCATTGACCTGACCATTTTTCTCTACACTTGTGATCCGAAAGACAAACAGGTCTTCTACCATATATTCGCCATTCTGAAAGCCGATCAGCTCCGAGATACGCATTACTTTACGCTCACCATTCGGGAGACGGCTGATGTGTACCAGCAGGTGAACCGCAGAGGCGATATACCGCCGGGCAATCGAGTTAGGCAGTTCGGCACCCGACAAGGCAATCATCAGTTCCAGGCGGTCCAGCGCGTCACGGGTGTCGTTGGCGTGAACAGTACTCATCGAACCATCGTGACCCGTATTCATCGCCTGCAGCATTTCCAGCACCTCACCACCACGCGATTCCCCAACGATCACCCGGTCAGGACGCATTCGCAGACTGTTTTTCAACAGGTCACGCTGGTTGATTTCTCCCTGGCCTTCGATGTTGGAAGGACGTGCTTCCAGTGAAACGACGTCGGGCTGCTGGAGTTGCAGTTCCGCGGTCTGTTCAATGGTTACAATTCGTTCTTTGGCAGAAATGTACCGACTCAGGTTATTCAACAAAGTCGTTTTACCGGCACCGGTACCACCACTGATCAGAATATTCAGGCGACCATGAACGGCCATCTCAAGAAATCGAGCCATGTCCGGCGCCAGTGATCGTTTTTTGACCATGTCGTCAAATAACAAAGCCTGGGTGCGGAAACGACGAATGGAAAGTGTAGGGCCTTTCAAAGCCAGGGGAGGAATCACCGCGTTCAGACGAGAGCCATCCGGAAGCTTGGCGTCGACCATCGGCGAAACTTCATCGATACGACGACCGGCGCGTCCGACCAGTCGATGGATGAGCTGCAATAAGTGCTCATCGTCAGCAAAACTGATGTCGGTTTCTTCCAGCAGACCATTGCGTTCGATGAACACACGGTCGGCTCCGTTGACCAGCACATCGCTGATTTCCGGGTCGTTCATTAATGGCTCCAGAGGACCGAACCCATAGATTTCATCAAGAATCTCCCGGACCATAATGTCCCGGTTAGTCTGATCAAGGGCGATATCCTGCTGCATACAAAGATGTTCTGCCAGTCCACGCAGTTTGATACGCAGATCTTCTTCAGGCAGTTCTCCCGCCTTGGAAAAATCGATGGCGTCCACCATCTGGTGGTGTAGTTTGGTCTTGAGCCTCTGGAAGGCTTTTTTGGCATCAGCAGTCGGACTGACTACGGTTGTTTCACTTTGTAATACCATGGAACTCTCCACCCTTAACGGGTCAGATAAAGCTTGTAAATGTATTTATTGGTTACTGGTTTTAATGGGTCTGCTGTCTGTTGCAGATCCGGTTTTGAATGGTCAGCAGACGGATCTGATTCCGGTTGGGCCAGAATCACAGTACGTGTTGTCAGTACCCCCGGTTGCAGGATGATTTTTGTTGTCTGATTGTCGTCTCTCTGGACCGCCATGATTCGTCCTGCAACCAGATTTGTGCAGTCTGCCGTTCCGTCGTATTTCTGACCGGAAGCGGTTACCTGGTCATATAAAAAACAGATGCGACACTGACCGGTCATTTTCTCGAAGGCATCCTGTTCTGCATTTTCCAGGTCAGGGCTGCAGTGCACGGCAAGCGGGGTTCCGTTAAACAGCAGTTCCCCGTGAAAGTGTTTCAAATCTTTTCGGGTGAGCCCTGATCTGATCTGTCGAACCATCGGTTCCGATTTCAAATCAGAACCGAAATCCAGCAGTTGCATGTTTGCATCCGTGATTTCACCCCGTCGCGGTTTACTGGTTAGAATGATTTCCGGGATGCCATCCGAACCACGACTGACGGTTTTTGTTTCAGGGTCAAAACGATACTCGTCTTTACCGCGTTTCTGGTTGATCTGAAGTTCCCAGGTTTCGGTATGCTTGCCTGTCGGATCGATCTTTAAAATTGCCAGGGGATAAGCGGGTACGGGAACATTTTCAAAGGGCCGAACTCCCCGGATGTGATTGTCCAGGGTTGCTTCAATTTGTGCGCCGATTCTGCCTGGATGAGTCTGGGTCAGGTCCGACATGAAATCCGCTACCGGATTGGCCAGGCGGCTGGAACCGTGAGTTTTGATCTGAATGCTCTGCGGCTCGTGATCTGTCTGCAGAAAATTTCTTAATCCTGTCTCTTCGTTAGGAACTAATTTCCCAAAGAGTAAATTATCACCTTTGGTGAGATTGATTCCAATTCGCTGGCCGGCAACGGTGTTCAGTTTCAAAGCCTGGTTGGCTGACGTCTCTGCCCGTTCCATCAGCAGATCAAAGTCCGGTTTTTCTTTCAGGAGTTCGTCAGAAACCAGTTCATGTCCCGCTGCCAGTGCTGCTGTCTCCACGCAGGTGGTAACTTCCAGCGACGCCGCATCCAGCCACAGTCGATTCACAATCAGCGCAATGCCCGTCATCACGACCAGCAGTACAATCGCAGCCAGAGGGGTGATTACCCCCCGGCGTGCAACGGCTTGCGAGTTTGTGAACTGAATTATCTGGACACGTTTCATAATTATGAATTTCAGTGATCAATATCAGAGAGAACACGCTGATGTTTAAAACAAAGATTCCTAACGCCCTGCAGTCTGATTTTGAGGAAAGGAAAACGAGCGGGCGTAAGGGCCAGGCTGTCCACTGGGAGCACCTTGAGGAGGTCCCGGGGCTGGAGCCTGTTGAGCCGTCGGTCCGTTGGAGTCAGAGTTGGAATTGGATGGTCCGGCAGGGGCACTGATAGAACCGCTGTCGCTGTTATATCCACCACCATTTCCCCAGTGGGGGTTCAGGTATCCGCCCGAGTTGAATCCACCGTTTCCACCGCGGCGGTAACTGTCATAGTCACCGATTCGTAAACCATCTCGATCAAATTTATTCACACTGCGGCTGGAACCATAATAGCCTTCTACAATAAAGGGCTTAGGTGGTTCTTCTTCTTTTGGCTTTTCCGGAGTCTTCAATCCGAGGATTTCGTACAGGGTTGCTTTTTCAGCACTACTGACGGCCACGCCGCCATCCCCTTTTCCTTCCGGTGTATAACTCATGGTGATTTCACCACGGTCACGCGCCAGAATCATGATGTTGGCCTGTTCGGGAGTCAGTTCCAGCGTGACATTCGTACCACGCCGCGAACTGCTGTTTTGAGTGTAGCTGCGATTGATGGCAATCACGCGGACACCGTTGAACAGGGTCAGAGTCATTCCGCCATTTAAACGCTTGTCATTGTTCATGCCGGTCGGTGTCATGTGGACATCGACATACTCACCTGGTTTGATCAGTCCATCGACCAGATCCACTGACGATTCCAGAGAAACGGAAATCGCCCGCATACCTGGTTCCACCTGAATGGGCGGCGTCTCTCCAGCCGGATACAGCTGACCGGTGGAAATCGGTGTCGCGGCAGGAATGCGTTCCTTGACGATACGACCGACGATAACACGGTTCGATGTCATCATTTCCGGTTTCAGGTTTTTGATAGCGATTGGGCCCAGCCCCAGATGCTCATCGGTTACCAGGGTACCTGGTTCCAGTTCACTGATCGCCATGGGAATGTTTCGTGTGGCAACCGGCGGCGCTTCTTCTTTGCCGGCCAGTAATCGTTTTCCTATATAGGCTGCAATCAGTACGCCGAAGACGCCAAACATCAACAGTGTTACTTTTGCAGGGGTCAGGCTTTTCACCGGATCAGTCTCCCGTAACTTGGTGAAGCAGAGCGGATGCCCGGCTTCCAGTTTTCCCTCCTGTTGAATCGTCGGAGGGCTTTACGATTATTTCCAAATCAACAAGGTGTGAGCAGATTCGTGAAGCAAATCACTCTTTGATCATCCTTGTTTCTGAATACAAATTTTGTCCCTGTAAGTCATATCCCACAGGCCACAACAGATTGGGTGAGGCCAGATTCATCGGGATACTGACAGCCACCATCACGACATCACCGGGATGTTCTCCCATTTCCGTCTGGATGACAGCACCTTGCCCCAGTTGGGGAGGCAGAATTTTCAATACTTCCTGTTCGACATTTTCTTGAGTGATGCCCGGCAATGTTGCCAGTCGGGCACCGATGCGGCTGGCTTCAACAACATCTGCCCGTGCATAAAACAAAAGTGTGAATTCTAATAACGCGAACAGCACGATACCGAAAATCGGCAGCACCAGCGCGAGTTCCATGCTCAGGAACCCGCTGCGTTCTGGCTGTTTCGAATTATGTTGAACCCGTTTGACTTGCATTGCTGAATTACTTTCAACAGTATTCTTGTGATCTATTTCCTGGAAACTGAAACTTAAAGTACGACCGACTTGATGACCATCCAGGTGGTCACGCTCCAGGTCGCCAGTACGACAGGCAGCGCGAACGGCATCAGACCTCGTTTTTGCTTCTGTTTCATGGTTTCCGGTTTGTATTTCTTTTTATTCTTCAAGGCTTTGCCTGTTGCCAGGTAAGTTTCCTTGGTCTTGCGTGCTCCGCGTGTAACAACACTCCAAAAGAGCACCGCAAAGGAACCGATCAGTACGAACAGCGTTCCGATGATCATGACGGCAATGGTCGCTTTGAAGCCCAGCCAGATCGATAATGCCCCCATCATTTTCACATCACCTGCGGCACCACTGCCGACAATCCAGATCAGAAAGAAGGAGCCAAATCCTGCCAGGAACCCCAGTCCGCCATACATCAGGCCTTCCCAGCCATTAAATACCAGCTGGTAAATGATGCCTAATACAAAGAAGGGAACCGTCAATACGTTATAGATTTTTCTGGCTTTGTAATCTGTGATCGCAGCGATAACTGTGAAGATGCCGACGCTGATCGCCATGACATATAGAGATGTTTGTGTGAGCTGAAAATCCATTGCTGTTCTTTTCAATCAATCTATCTGGTGATGGAAGTTCTACCGATTAAGGCAGGTACGTTATCTGGTAAATATATGCTGAACCTGACAGCAGGTGTTGAAAATATACCTCACGTTTCCCCAGAGATACTTTCAATCTGAAAAAAAACGCTGCCGCTGTGGTTTCACTGTTTTCTTAAAGCAACAGTGAATAATAAAACCGTCAGAACTGTTACAACGCAGGGATTCCCTGAGACTGATACAGTCAATTTAATCATACGCAGCAGGATACCTCGCCCGGCCGCAAACGCACTGTTCTGGTACCGTCTTGCAGAAATGAGTCAGGGCTGACGTTGTAACCTCTTGTCAGTATTGCATGTTTGTAACGGAATCGAGAGGTCGGTCAGAGGAATTGAAATTTCAGTTAAGAGTCGAAAGAATTCTGATTTCAAGAGGTTGACGGTTCGCGCGCTCTTCCATGATTCCTAAAATGAGTCTTAACTGGAGAATCGCTCTGATCCGCAGAACCAGACCAGGCCGGAGACTTTTCTCTGGTTTTCTGTTTCGCGCATCAGACAGATTACTGACACAGACGCTTATGCATCACGCAGAGTACTCGCAGGTGTTTCAAGGAAGGATGAACATTGAATTCCACAGAATTACTGGATGTTGCAGAAACGGCTGCCCGGCGGGGGGCCCAATGTCTGCTGGACTGGGTCGATGAATTTCGGGTCTCCGAAAAAGGCCGTGCCGATCTGGTGACTGACGCTGATTTTGCATCACAAAAAGCGATATTAAATCATATCAGTGAATGTTATCCCGAACATAACATGCTGGGAGAAGAAGGTTTAAACAAGCAGGACGGCGATTCCGAATATCGCTGGGTCATTGATCCGCTCGATGGGACTTCCAATTATGTGCACGGTTTTCCCTATTATTGTGTGTCCATTGGGCTTGAACATCAGGGGGAGCTTCTTCTGGGAGTCGTTTATGATCCGAATCGCGATGAAATGTTCTCTGCATTTCAGGGTCGCGGGGCTACATTAAACGGGACTCCCATTGCGCCTTCCCGGATTCTCACACTGGATCAGGCGATGCTGGTAGCCAGTTTGCCGGTCGGAGTTACGGGACGAGATATTGCCATCGACCGTTTTTTGCGCGTGTTGCCCGAATCGCAGACATTGCAGCGTACAGGCTCGGCGGCGTTGAATTTATGCTACGTGGCAACCGGGAGAATTGAAGGATACTGGTCCAGTAACCTCAAACCCTGGGATATGGCGGCTGGTGTTCTCATCTGCCGGGAAGCCGGGGGCGCTGTGACTTCGATCGAAAATGCGGAATTTACCATTGAAATCCCCAGTATTCTGGCAACCAATGGGACAAATATTCATGTTGCCCTGCAGTCATTATTAACAGAGACGCTTTTTTAGCCAGCTTCGAGATTCCTTCTTTAATGTACCCAAAATACGACGTATGATAGAAGCAGTGATAAAAAACACAGACAGGGTCGGGTTGTATACATAAGGATATGTTTAAGTCTGTCAGGAAACTGACAGTTAAGAGTTGCGATCACATTGCCAGGAATCAGTCCTGTGGTCGAACTCAATCAGAGGTTATCTGTCCCCTCATACTGGGTTCTATTTGCAATTATGTCATATCTTGCACGTTTCATCTCAGTCTCACTGGGATTGGTCTTGCTGTTTGTATTCTGCGTGGGAGGTACGTGTGACTCCGTTTACGCCCAGACAACTCAACCTGAAAAAAACACTCAACAGCCAGGCAGCGAGCTCAAGAACAATTCACCATCAGTTCCCGAAAAGACGGTTCAACCTCCGGGAAGTGGTACTGCAGTCGTTCCCCAGCCGGCTGACCGCGATTTCAAAAAAATCAGTCGCGCGCCTCAGGGGGCTGCAAAGCAGGATGTGTATATTAAAGGCGATGATGGTCAATATTTCCCACTACCGAATCTCAGCCTGAATCAGATTCTGGAATATCTTAAACAAAAACAGGACAACCAGGTCGAACGCTCACCGGCGTATGCGGTCTCATCCATTTCACTCGATGGCACAATCAAAGACGATCGCGCTGTTCTCGACGTACGAATCGTGGTGTTGATCAATGAAGAAAAACAGTGGATCCGGGTTCCCATCAAACTGAATGAATCGATCTTTCTCAAAACCAGTTACAAGGGGGAGGGGGAATCGAGTCCTGGTGGCTTTAATCGAACAGAAGGTTATCTCTGGTGGTTCCAGGGAAAAGGCACTCACGAACTGAATCTGACCGTGAGCGTCTCGCTCAAGCAGCAGTTGCCCTCTCGTCGCCTGCAACTTGTACTGCCGCAGACGGCAGTCAGTAATTTAAAGCTGATTATTCCACTCCCCCAGGTCAGCCTGGAAGTGCCGACCGGCGTGGCTGTTTCTAAAAAAGCAATCTCTGACGATCAGAGTCTGGTAGAGATGTTCGGCCTGGGAGATCAGCTGGATCTTTCCTGGCAACCCATTCCTGATGAGAAGAAAGTTGAAACCGTTCTGCAGGCAGAGACACTGCTGACAACAGATTTTACCTCCGACTCGGTGCTGCTCAATGCTTCACAATCGATCAAGGCATTAACAGGCAGCTTTCAGACCGTGCAGGTCAAGTTGCCCAAATCATTCAGGCTGCTGGATGTAAAGTGTGAAGGTTACAAGAGCCATCAATTGCTCAAGGATAATACCGTCGATGTTTCGCTAATCGAACCGACGGTCGGCCCGATCGAACTGCAGTGGACGCTGGAGCGAGATTTTCCCGAAGAGAAGGGGGAGTTTCTGATTGACGGGTTTGAAGTCAGTCGTGCCAAGCGTCAGACCGGATTGATTGATATCCAGACTCTGGATGGTTATCGCATTTTCCGTACGGAAGGTCAGAATCGATCCGTTTATCAGATTAAGGCAAACCAGAAAGATCTGGACAGTTCTTATCGCTTTCTGAATCAGCCATTTCAACTTCCTTTGAATATCGAACGGGTGAAACCCTATTTTTCAGCCCGGCCATTTTATCTGGTCCAGATGTTTGGCAACCGGGCCGAACTGGAAGCCCGCGTGCAGATCAATGTTTTCCAGGGGGCCCTGGATCAGGTAGCCCTTAACTGGCCTGATCGGATCAAGGAAGGCTGGGAACTGGAACTCATGCAGGAGCCATCGTTAACGGAAGCGATTGTAATTGATCAGTCTCAACCAGAACGCATCAATATCAACCTGCTGAAACGTTCCAAGGGGGAATTTGAAATCACATTCCGGGCCCGTCGTCCCGTCATTGCCGATCAGGAGCCGTTTAATTTCAGCTTGCCCGAAATCAAAGCGCCCAGCCTCTCTCCAACTTCGCTGGTCCTCGTTAATGATACCAACGTGGTGACGGATCTGACTCCTTCCCCTAAAACACAGGTACTTACTACTCCGGTCGCGCAGGGGGGACAATTTACTTTGCCAGTCGAAGTCATGAACCTCCGCAAAAGTGAATACCAGATTCAACCAGGAGCCAACGAGTTTTCGGCTGTGGTTTCAATTCATAATCAGGAGATTACTGCTACCAGTTCAGCACTGCTGGAAATCGAAAGTGCGGAAATGCGGGTGGAGCAGGACATTCAGTATCAGATTGAATACGAACCGCTGTCTGAGATCAGATTACGGGTTCCGCTGGCACTGAAAAACCGAGTCAATTTCTATCTGGATAATGAACAGAACCCATTGGTACCTACCTGGACTTCTGATGAGACAGACCCCGTGCAAAGTGCCCGGCTCTCTTTACGCAGCAAGAAACTGGGTGTGGTTAAAATTACTGCTGTCTATTTATTGCCACAGAATTCTCCCGATGAACTCCGCGTACCACTGATTCGTTCAGACGATGTTCCGTTTTCTGAAAGCCAGTTTGAACTTTCTCTGAAGGATGACGAAGATGCCCAGTATCTGGAAATTGAAAGCCTGGATGCAGCCTGGCAACAGCAGTTGGCGATGAATAATAACGCCTTCTGGAGAGCCGTCGATCCGAAGGCGGATATCAGCCTCAAACTGAATAAAAATCAATCCGGCTCTCTGTTTGCCTATTCAATCAGCCAGGCCTGGATTCAGTGCAGCCTGGATTTGACAGGTTCCTACCAGGCACGGGCCCAGTATGAATTTCCCGTTTCACCGAGAACGTTAACCTTCCGCATGCCGGAAGAGGCAGCCATTAAAATTGATGACATCTGGTGGAACGACCAGCGTGTGACCGGTAGTCTGCAACAGGGCAAAACTCAGGAGTATCAACTCATCCTGCCTTCTCCCAAAGAAAAGGAAAAGAATCAGTATATTCTGACGATTGATTATGGTTCCACAAAACATCAGCGCGATTCGCAGTTTCAACCAATGACCGTTGCCGCCGCCGAATTTGCTGACAATCTCTGGGTTGAAAAGACAATGTGGAAAATCAGTCTGCCCAACAACCAGCATCTGTTTACAATTCCACTGGGATTTACCCCGCAGTTTCGCTGGGAAAACCAGGGCCTGTTCTGGTCACGTCAGTTCTACGGCCAGGATGAAATGCCGGTGGCTCTCAAAAATACCCCACCCGAATCAGAAGAATTTCTGGGCGTGAACGACTACCAGTTTTATCGTCTGGGACCGGCAACCTCTCTGCAGTTTCGGGCATTGTCGCGTTCCATGATTGTCTTCATCGGGGCCGGAACCGCTTTACTGCTGGGCTTCATTTTAATGAGTATCTCGGTATTGCGCAGCGCGCTGGTGCTGTTGCTGATGATTACCGCCGTCTCGGCTGTGGCACTCTGGTATACTGCTCCCGTGGAAATCCTCCTGCAGCCTGCTGTATTCGGATTACTGTTGGCTGTCGTGGCGGCGATGATTAATGGAACATCCAGGAAGCGTCGTGAATCGAAACTCTTGACCATGGCTGCACCCAGCGATTTCATTCCACCTCCGTCAATTTCAGAACGGATTCGACCTTCGGAAGTTGATCCTGAAGATATCACGGCCGTCCGGCCCGGTTCTGAAGTGGTTGAAAAACCAGTCTCGTCGTCGGAAGCCGGGGCGAATCGATGAATGGGAATCGACTCAAAAGCTGTTATCGGAATATTCTGATCGGCGGAATCTGCATTGCGTGGCTGTTCTCTCTGTTCCACCCAACCACCATCGCAGCAGCAGATAAACAGGTCTGGGAGCTGTCCCCCGCGTTGCGAATTGAAGAAACCAGTGTTTCTGGCAGTGATACTACCAACTGGCCTGCAGGAAACTGGTTCCCGGTTCCACTGAAAAAATATCAGCTCCTGAAAAACAAGGCCCAGCTTAAGAAAAACACGCCGCCTAACTCCTGGATCCAGGAAGCAACATATTCTGCCACGCTCAAAGGTGATCAACTGGTTGAGGGGGAGCTGAATTATGTCATGCACTGTTCCCGGAATGAGCCTGGCTTTATCGATCTTTCCAAATTGAATCTGGCCGTCCATGAGTTGAAATGGGGTGACCAGGAGGCTGTCTGGGGCCTTGCACCAGATCAGAAATCGCTCCTGCTGGTTGATCATTTTGGTGAAGCCCTCAGCGGGAAATGGAGTCTGAAAGGACGTCAGCTCCCACAAAGAACCGAATTCCTGTTCCAGTTACCAGAGACAGTTGTCTCTCGCGTACAGCTGAAACTGCCGCGAGGAATGTTTCTAACAACATCGGTCGGATACGTTACAGGTCCCCGCCAGACCGAAGATACAAAATTCGATCTCTGGCAGATCGAACTGGGCGGACAGTCTCAGTTTCAGGCGATTATCCATCAGGCAGAGAAACTCAAAAACACGCCGACTCAAATTCTCTATCATCAGTTCGCCCAGGCAGGGATCCGTGAAGATGGTTTACGTTTGAGGGAAGACTTTCAGATCGAGGTACTCAACACACCCGTCCAGAAACTGGTCTTTTCGGCTCCTGCAGAATACGACATCTACTCAGTGACGCTGGGAAATGACCTGGCTTTACCTTTTGAAATTGTGAAGTCCAAAGAGAAAACCCTGATGACCGTGGATTTGATTGATCCGCTGATCGGCATCGGGCGTCCCTTATCGGTTCGTGCCCTGGCATCACCTTCATTGGATTCTGCAATAGTGATTCCCCGCCTCAAACTGCAGCAGGCACACTTTCTCGGCGGAACGATTCATCTCGATATTACCTCCCCCCTGGAGACGCACGCGATCACTTTCACGGATTTGAGACAGACGGGCGTGCTGATTCAGGATGAACAGGGGGAAGCCTATGACTTTAAACAGTATGCCCCAGATGCCAGGCTGGTTTATCGACTGGCATTGCCGGACTTGAATCTATCTGCCCGGGTCCACAGTCTGATTCAGGTGGAAGAGAAAGTCTGGAAACTGACTTCACGGATTCACTGGTCGTCTGCAGCCGGTTCGACGTATCGACTGGAATCGATGATTCCCTCGGGCTGGGAGATCACTCAGGTCAGCAGCCCGGCAGAGACACATTCCGCAGCCATTTTATGGGATGTTGAACAGAGTGATAAACAGCAGAAGTTGAGTATTCGCTTACCCGTATCAGTTTCGCCCGAGGCCCCGTTTACACTGGAAATTCAGGCGCGCCGACTGGTCCCGGTGTCCAATCGACAGATTGAGCTTTCCGGTATCAGGCCGCTGGGGTGTAGCAGTGTTGATCGAATTCTGGAACTGTCAGCACCTCAGCAGTTAGCACTGCAGTTTGATCCTGACAAAGAAGTCGAAGAACTGTCTGCCACTGAATTACCTAAAAACTGGAAGTTTCCCGCAGTCACGCAGGGCACTTCGCGGTATTATCACCTCTCTCCCTATTCCGGAGCTCACTGGGGAAGCCTCAAACTGTCCAGCATGGAGCAGTCATTTCAGGTAAATGCGAGCACATATCTGGCGCTGAATGATGATTTGATACAGGAAAATTATATCCTGAATTGCGTGCCACCGGCCAGGGGGATTCAGCGTGTCATGGTTTATCTGTCTGAAGAAGGGAAGCCACTGGAGTGGACTCTACCATCAGACAGCGGCCTGCAGGCGAAACTCAAAATTCAGAAATTACCTGTTTCCGAGCATCAAAAGTGGTATCTACCTAATCTGGGAGAACTCTGGGAACTTTCGTTCCCGGCTCCCGTTTTTAAAGAGCTTGAGATACGAGGCGAACGCACCAGGCCTTTTCTGAAAACAGTCCGGGCTTCATTGGTTTATGCGCCTCAGGCACAGCCTTTTCAGGGAACTGTAAGAGTCCTGAATTCCAATGAACTCAATCTAAGAATGAGAACAGAAGGGTTGCTGCTCCCCCCCGATATCAAAAACAGATCCGGTTTACCTCGAAATCAGCGCAATTATGAATGGGAATATAAACAGCCACTGGGGGCATTAACGATTACCCGTTCTTCTGAAATGCCGGAAAACAGCCTGGACCAGGGTACCGCTACGGTCAGCATCCATTCCCGGTTCGGGCACGGCAATGGTGAGCCAGATGTGCATGAAGCGGCCATCTCGCTGGATCTCTCCAAAACATTTGATGATAAATTTCTCTTTCGCTTTCCAAATGAAGTGAAACTGATTTCGACAACCGTCAATGGACGACGAATTACTCCTGTTGAAGCTGAGAAACAGTATCTGATTCCACTGTTTGATCAGTTGGACGCTTACGAGATTACGATACAGTATCAGACCAGCTCCAGTTTTGATTTCCTGACGACAACACGTCAGATCCCGTTTCCTCAAATCAGCCAGCGCGTTCTGGAAACTGATTGGAAGTTTGTGCTGCCTGCGGGAACTCAACTGATGGAGGGGCCGCTCAATATGGTATTGCAGCAATCCCTGCCCGAAGAATCTCTCACGCGTCGCTTTCTGGGAGTCCTGGGGAAATCAAATCACAAACAGGAATTCAACAGAACCGAGTGGGATGCGATTGTTTTATTTCCCGTAAAATCAGGTGTTCTGGAAATTGCGAATGTGGGAAACATAAACCTTTTTTCCTGGATTGTCCTGCTGCTAACGGTAACCACTGGTTTGCTGCTGCGAGTCGGGAATATAAAGCAACGCGACAAAATATGCATTATGGGAATCCTGATATCGGTGATCCTTTCCTGGATCTTTCCTTTTGCCTGGGCACAGATTTCCGGAAGCTGCCTGGCAGGAATTCTAATTATCCTGTTGATTCCCCGCCGGTATCTCAGGCAGGAGGTCCCGCGACAGATTGAAGATGAAAGTACCAAAGCATATCAGCATTCTTTATCTTCCCTTTCCATAACAGCACGGCTGCTCTTGGCGGGCATAATGGGAATCACAGCCACAGGGTATGCGCAAACTTCGCCTGTGACAAATCCTCCTTCAGACGGGAATCAAACGACAGCAGTTCGCACCGAATATGTTCTGTTACCTGACAGTGCCCGCGCTGGTTCAGAATCATTCGCTTATCTGACACCAGGTTTACTGCAAATACTGGAAGAGTTTGTGGCGGCGCCTGAGCAGCCGGAATACCTGCTTACTTCGGCAGAGTATGCAGGAGAAATCCGAGATAATCAGTTGCTGACTGTGAAGGCTGACTTCCAGGTGAAAATTCCGGTTACCAGAACCTCTTCGACCATTCAGCTTCCCATCCACGGGGGGAACCTCAGTGGACCAGATTCCTGCCGGGTTGACGGGAAAGTGGTTCCGGTATTACTTGCTGCAGATGGTCAGAGTATTCTGGTCAATGTCAGTAATCAACCGAGTGAAACCTCACTCTTGACTCCAGGTCAAAACGATTCTGTTGAGGCACGAAAACCCGTGTTCGATTATTCCTACCGGAATCATCGTATTGAACTGGTCCTGCATCCTGCAGTGAAACTCAGTGCGGGCAGTGGTCAGTTTGAACTCTCGATTCCTCCTCTGGCAACCAATTATTTTTCGTTTGATTTTCATGATGCGGTTCAGCTTGTTGAACTTTCAGAAAGTACGGGCAGCTCCCGGTATCAATTGTCGGGGCAGAAGCATTTTTCGACGTATCTGAAAGAAAATTCACAGCTGAAGGTAAAATGGTTCACAGGACAAAGTTCTGACGTCAGTCCACTCAACCTGGAAGCAGCGATTTTTATTAATGCAGATGTTTCTTCCTCAATGACACGCCTGGATGTGCAGGTGAAATACAATGTTCTGAATGGAAAAGTGGATTACCTTTCCTGGAAGCTGCCCGCCGGAATGATTGTCCGCAGTGTAAAGTCACCCGGCATTTCGGTTATTCCCGCATTGCATCCCTCAGCCGATCATCAATATGAGGATCTGCTTCTGGAATTATCGGAATCCAAATCAGGTGAATTTATCATCAATGCCGTTTTCGAATTTCCTGCGAATGATTCTTTAAAAGAAGTCACGATACCGCCTGTTTATTTCGAATCGGATAATGCTGATTCACAGAATGCAACAATCAAGATCCTGTCACAGCAGATTGGTGTGAGAACCGGGCCGGAATTCGAAGTGGAACAGTTGGGAATGTTGCCGGAGGGAGTGACTTCGATCTCTGCCAAAACGCCAGGCCGGCAGCCAGATGATAATATTTTGAAGTCAGCGACCCTCTTATTTCAGATGAATCAACCAGCCCCGATCTCACTGATATTAAAGCCGAAAAATCCGGATCGTACTGCCCGAATCAGCCAGTCTCTGGTCATCAATCAGAAGAGTATTGACTGGACGTTTTCGGCAGAACTGCGAATCAGCCAGGCTCCGGCATTTCGACATATTCTGACAGTACCCGCCGCACTCCGTATCGAATCACTCTCGGTGAAAGAAGAGGACGTGGAACGCCTGGCGCACTGGCATCGTGCCGGTAATCAGATCACACTGTTTCTGAAAAACAAAACTTCAGGATTGCAGGATCTGACTCTGAAGGGCTGGTTGCCGGTTCGCAGCATGGGGGATCTGAAGATACCCGGTATTCAAATCGAACAGACGAAAATAGAAGATTCTCAACTGACTCTCTATCAGAAACCTCAAATTGAAGTCAAATTGACCTCGCCGGAATTTCGTCGGATTCAGGATGATGCAGCCCAACCGGTTTCCGTTGAGCATTTGTCAGCCGTTGGTCGTTTTCAGGCGATCGACTCAAAGAGCGATCTGATTGAATTATCAATCAAACCACATAACATGCTGATCACCGCGGATACTCTGACGATGATTGATGCGCTCGAAGATCAGAGGATTGAGGTCACACAGACTTTGCGGTTTTCGGTTCCCGATCAGGAAATGCAGATCACCCTGGTGATTCCCAAAGAGTATGCTGAGAATTATTCAATTGATGGTATGCCCTTCGAAATATCAGGCCAGTTGCCAGATGGATCTTTGCTCGTTCATTTACAACCACCAGACTCCAGGGCAAAAGAGAAAAGTATTTCTGTAAGAGCAATACTGTTAAAGCCGGCTCATGAACTGCTCATTGCGCCTGTGACTCTGCAAAATGCCAAACTACAGAAGCATTACCTGCTGTTATCCTCTCAGCTGGATTTTCAGCTGGCTGATAAAAAGAAACGAAAGGCAATTCAGCCGGAAAAAGTTCCAGACTGGGTTCAGGCACGCTGTGACATCTCTCCTGATTTCAGTCAGGAACGTGTTTATCTTGTCGGTAACAAGCCCTGGAAAATGATCTCAACGTTGAGCGACGCTGATGTCGCAAGTGAAGAATTTATTCCTTATATGGAATCAGAAATTATCTTAAGCAATCCGGAAGTCATTCATGGGCTGACACAAGTTAAACTGTTTAATCAGACCAGTCGCTCTCTGGAAATGACCTGGCCTGCAAAAACTAAGTTAATGGCCGTACTGATCAATGGAGAAAATGATACCTCGATTGAGCAGAAAAACGGAACGCTTTCGATTCCGTTGAACGGGGGGCCTAAATTTTACGAACTGACTCTCTTTTGGGAGTCTTATCAGATCGAACACGAATATTTTCTGGAAAAGGCCTGGTTACAGGTTCCACAACCAGTGAACTTTCCGCTGACTCATAATCTGATTCAAATTATCACCTCAAATCACCATCGAACATTCCTCTCACAAGAGGTCACAGCTTTCACCTACTTTGCAGATCAACTGGAAGCGGAACTCAAGATCGCAGAGGTGGAGCTTGAACTGGCTGATCAGAGTAATGTTTCACAACCTGTCTGGCAGGCAATACTGAAATCACTAAAGCGGCTGGAAATGATTGTTGCTGATCCCAATCTGAATCGTCAGGGGATCAGTGAGACCTTGAACCGCTTTGCAGCATTAAAAGATCGTGTCTTTGTATTCAAGCAATATGTCAGATCAAGTGACGATGACATTTTACCCACCCCCTCGTTTTTCACTCAGTTTCATCAGAAACTAAAGCCGGTAGCACAGCAGAAGGTACATTATTTCGCAGGGAAGGGGCGCTTCGAACCCGAAGATGAGGCACTGTCAGCCTGGATTATTCCCGATCTTTACCTGAATCTGCTTCTGGCATTAGTCGGCCTTCTGGTGTTACTTCCGATCCTGGGAAAAACGATACAAGCGCGATCTGCTGAATGGCTCAATACACATCCTGCGTTCGCTCTGTTATCTCTGGGACTGATCTGGTTGCTCTTTTTCTCTCCGGAATTAATCGGGCTGATTATCATCGCCGTTTCCGTTGTGATCGCTGTCAGGCAAAAACAGGATATGTCGACCATTGAACAACAGTCGGTGATGAGCAGTCCTGGAAGTCATGAGTGAGCTCAATACTCATCGCTTCCAGGCATCAACCAGAGGATGACGCCTGGAAATGGTCTGGGAATTCACGACTGCCTGGTGATAATCAAAGTTGATTAAATCCGGTCCAGACTGTCCGCCCAGCGACCGATGGCTTCCAGTGTCGATTTCTCAAGATATTCTCCCGCCGGGTTCTCGTTTTTGATTAACTCGAGGACCGTGGGATAATTCATTTCTCGAATTAATTCGATTTGAGGCTGCAATAACTGGTTGAGCGGATTGGCAGCATTCAAGACAAAAAACAGGCTCAACGGATAGTCAGGATCTGTCTCTGGTGGTTTATTTTTGAGCGTCGCTTCGGAAACAGCCACCCCGCGAAACAGCTCTCGGTATTTGAAGGCCAGATCAAATGCAAATTCACTTCCATCGCGATGGCTGGCAAGAAAGATGCGCGTATTATCAATCTGGTATCTCTTCTGCATCGATTCAACCACTTCTTTGACGAATTCTGTCTCATCCCGGTTCCAGCGAATGATATCCTGCGCTGCGGGACCCACAATAATGATGCCGCGCTGTTCACAGATACTCTTCCATTCTTTGAAGATCGTCGATTCCATGGTATTTCCCGGAGGGTGAATCCAGACCATTAAACCGTATTCATAATCCGGATTGTAATTTTCTGGGACATAAGCCCAGAACGTTGATTCAGAACCGGGAAGTTCTTCCTTGAGATGTCCTGTTTTGATCTTGTCTTTCTGGTTTTCTGCAGCAGTGCGAGACGGCAAAGCCTGTGTCGGCAGTTTCGATTCCACAGTATGGGGCGTGGACTGTAATTTGACTTTGACAGTCTGCTCTTTCTGATCTCGTGAAATCAGCAGCTCTGCTGTCTCCCCCGGGCGTAAATGATTGACCAGTAGTGCCAGCGCGCTGGCATCTGAAACTTTCTGCTGATTGAATTCCAGGATTCGGTCCCTGGGTTTGAGGCCGGCTTCCGCTGCAGCTGATTTCGAAAAAACAAAACGGATGCCAACGCCTGCTTCAACCTGATCGATTGAGGCGCGCTGGGGCAGAATCCCCATGAATCCAGATTCAAACGGAACCAGTTTTTCTACCATCGTGGCTTTAAATGAGAGAGGATCAGGTGAGCCTTCCCTGGTAACCACAAGACTGACAGCATCACCCGCATACTTATTCATCAGTACCTGTTTGACCTGGGAATGCATGGCGACCGCATTTCCGTCCAAATGAGTAATTGTGTCTCCTGCTTTGACGCCCGCTTCCTGAGCCGGGCTGCCGTAGCGGACACGGTCAAGCTGCATGTCGGTGGACAGGTCCCCGTTACCGGTTAACGTGATTCCTAACAGGCCTGGATAAAGGTCTTTACCCGTATTCAGGCGGGGAATGACTTTGAGTACATCTGACATGGGAATCGCAAATCCGATTCCGGAATCATACCATTCCACGCCAGCGGTCTCAGCCGACGCGCCGGGTGAGAGCGGGACCAGAATGCCCATCAGGCGACCATTGATGTCTACCAGCGGTCCGCCATAATTAACAGGAGAAATCTTCGCATCGGTCTGAATCGCTTTTCCCCAGATCCGCTCCAGGGCACTCACGATCCCCACAGAGATACTGGGCTGGTCCAGATCAAAGGTACGTCCCAATGCAATCGACCACATGCCGACCTGGATTTCACTCTCCGGAATTGCAAGCGGGACCGGCAGGTTTTGCGCATCAATTTTTAGAAGCGTCAGCATTTTAAGATGATCTGTGGCAACATTCTGTGCCGGAAAACGTCGGCCATCGGGCAAGGTCACCAGGATCGAAGAGGGCTTGCCGATAAAATTAAAGGCACTGGAAATGATCAGGCCATCTCGGCTGACAATCACTCCGGAAGTCGGCCCGGTCCCTGTGATGAGTTTGCCGACCCGGTCCTGTCCTCCGACGGTTTCAATTCTGACGATCGAGGGGTTGATAAAGGCGGCAGCCTGTTTGAAGGCACGTTCTTCAAGAATTTCCAGATTGGGTACTGGTGCCTGTGCCTGGAGCAGATCCAGGGAACCGGACAATGCCAGTGTCAGTGTCAGTAAACGGAAAATATGATTCATGATTATTTCGATGCTGTTTTACTATTTCTTTTCAGGGGGGACCTGAAGTTCGATCGAGATGAGCTGATTGTTACGGCGAACGACCAGACGCAGTAAATCGCCAGGTTCAAGTTGACCCAGCTCGGAATTCAGGGTTTTGCAGGATTTGATCAGTTCATCATTCACAAATACCACAAGATCGTCAGGCTGCAATCCCGCTTTGGCTACCAGTGAGCCAGGCAGAACCCTGTCGATATATGCGGGAGTACGATAAAGCACATCGGGCACCATCACCAGTCCGAAATCGACCGGGCGGTAACGCTGAGGTGCATCCATGTCAGGTTTCTTCTGATCTTCACTGGAATCGAACTTACCGGTAATAATCTGTTCGATACTTTTGCTCAACACATCAATGGGCAGGGAATAGTTGACCCAGGTATTCGTTTTGGCATTCCTGACCTGTTTGCCGATCATCCCCAGCAGCTTTCCATCGTAAGTGACCAGTGCACCGCCGGCGGCACCCGGGTTATTGGTAATTGCATCGACGACATATACATCACCTGAATACGAGAGTTCAAAGGCGCCCCTGCGACGTGGTAATTCGGTTCGCGCCTCAATGACGCCATGCAATACCGATACCGGTTCGTCACCCGTGGCGACCTTAAACATGTTACTGAAGCCCAGGATGCGTGTGCCCGGACCGGCTGTGACTTTTTCTTTATAATCAAAAAAAGGCAGGTCTAATTCTCGTTCTGATTTTAATTTGAGAACGGCTAAATCCAGATGCGGTTCTGCTCCCAGTACTTCTGCTTCAAATTTTCGACCATCGTGCAGGACGACCGACAGACGATCGGTATCGAGCACGGGGCTCCAGATTGTGGCAATATGTCCTTCAGGAGAAACGAGAAAACCGGTACTGTATCCGTACAGGTTTTTAACGCCTCCCGCACCAAATATTTTTACCAGGCGAGGCAGGCTATACTGGATTGTTGACTGCGAGGAAGCAGAGACGGTCCGCGAAACAGGCAACAGGAACACCGCCAGGCACAGACAGAACAGAACAGGTTTGATAACTTTGATTTGAATCACTGAGGATCTACTTTCATCCGGTTCGGTGGCTATTTCTTTGAGTTCTCAAGCGGATCCAGCTTGAGGCGTTCTATTTTCAGTTTCATGACAGGTCGGCTACCGTGCCGCACATCGAGTTCCCCGGGAAACTTCTGGCCATTGAGCGTCTGGAATTGTTCAAAACGGATTGCGCAGACTTCAGAATTTTCTGTGAGATAAAAATCCAGGCCCCGCAGAGACAGGTCTGATTTGTTGAAATACCAGCGGGAGATCGTACCAGTCTGTGTCGCGATCAGGACATCAACCATTTCATTCGTTCCGTCCAGTCGTTCGCTGCCGAGATAATAAAAGTCTGTGAATCGTTCGGATTGTCCGGAAAGCAGCAGTCGGAAATGATGTAAAGCCGCCAGTAGACCACCCGTACCTGGTGGTTCATCAACGAACATATCCGTTTCCAGTGACTGCAGAAAGATATCCTTACCGGCTTCAAAGCCCACACCTTTGTCTGCCAGAGTGAGTGTGAAATCAGTTTCGTTTCCCATTTTTCCGGTCAGCGTCCAGGTTCCGGTTCGATCCGAGAAATTACTCGTTGCATTTAAGGCCTGCAGCAGACGTTCCTGCTGTTTCTGATTGAAATAGTAATTGGCAAATCCAGTTCTCGGGACATACAGGTGCTTATACTTTTCCGGTGGTTCAGGTGCTGCCTTCGCATGTGGGTTTGGCATCGGGAGTCGGGGCTTCTTATCCCCCGGTTGAGGTGCTTTCTCCGGAATCAGCTGCTTCTGCCCTGCCTGTTCCTGTAGCTCCAGGGCAGTATGCAGCGCCTGCAGTCGTACATAGATTGTGTTCTTTTTCTCATCCCGCCGATAGACCAGCGGCAACGTCCAGCCTGCAGGGTAGATACCAAGAATATTTTTGAACTGGTTCACACTGCGGATCGGGCGACCTGCGAATGAGACAATTTCGTCACCCAGCCTCAAACCTTTTCGATAGGCGTCTGATTCTTCCAGGATTTCAGCGACATTGATATTTGAATCAAAGCCTGTGGTTACAGTTGCGCCCAGTGCTGCATGGTCGACGATGCGGCCACTCTTAAGATGATCCCAGAAGTGCTTGATCTGATTAATGGAAATCGCATAACCGGCCCCTGAATTAACGCGGCCCCGTTTTTCAAATGACCCGCGGCCGTTGATGCCGATCAACTCGCCGCGATCATTGAACAGGGGGCCTCCCGAGTTACCCGGATTGATCGAAGAGTCCACCTGGATACAGTCGGTATATTCAAGAAACGTACCAGCCGGATATTGATAACGGTGAACGCCACTGACAATTCCGTAGGTGATCGTCGGTTGAAAATCGGTCGCCAGCAGAAACGGATTCCCCATGGCATAAGCCCAGTCACCCACCTGCACGGCATCGCTGTCACCCAGTCGGGCAACCGGAAAATCCGTTCGGCCCAGGAGTTTGATCAAAGCCACATCACCCGTGGGGTCGATACTGACGATGACTGCGTCATACAGCTTGCCATCATTCAGCCCGCACTTCATGAAGTTACCGGCTCCCGAGACGACATGAAAGTTGGTTAATGCATATCCGTCAGACGTGACCAGCACTCCTGAGCCTCCGCCATCACCGGCACCACCGAAGATGGCAACCACCGAGGGAGAGACTGCTTTGATGACATCAATACGCTGTTTCTGAGCCGCCAGCACTGCAGGATCAACAGAAGATTCTGCTGAAAACACCGGTAGAGACAGGAGAGTACAGATGACAAATGGAACACAGATAAAAAATCTCTGCATCAAATTACCTTTTAACTTCAACGGCTCACTGCGAAACCAGTCAGTCTGACTCAGTCGTGTGCACCGTTACTGATTATTTAATAAAACGTGCTTCACACAGGTCGAGGTGATCGCAGATTTCCAGGTTATCACCAAAATCGACCAGAACCTCAAAATCCCGTACGCCACGGACATCCAGGTTTAATTCCACCGGAGCATCCGAACTTCGTACATTTCCCGAATAAAGTGTGCGGCCATCACCTTTGATTTCAACATAGACAAATCCAATGCCGGGGACAGAATCATCGATCCCCATAATCGCACGAAAATTCCGGTAGTCGCCTTTAATACGATACTGAAGCAGTGTTTTCGAGTGAATGTAGAGACCGCGTGCATATTCTTTTCCACCCACTCGGAGGGGGCCACCATCGCGGTGTCTGTCTTTTCGATACTTCCAGACCGTATCAAAAAAAGGCGTGTATTCGATATTCCCTGGTTCCAGGTCAGAAAGGTATCGCACCTTACCCTGACTGAAATCCAGATTGGCAATCGACTGTGGTGCAAACCGGGCCTGGGTGCCTCCCTGCAGAGTCGCGGTAAATTCTGATCCGGTGAAATTGATGGCAGAGGCCTTCAACACTCCTTCGTCGGTCAGTCGAATCGCACAGAAGGGGGACACTTCCGGAGTGGGGGGGCGGAAATAAATTACCCCGAACACACGACTGCGATTGACGGAGACTTCGTCCTCACCGGTAAAAAACTGAATTTTGTCTTCGGTAATGGAACCCACAACGCCATCAATATAATCGAGTACATTTTCCTTTTGAACTACGAGCAGATCTTTTGAATTCTCTGCTTTCAGCAGCTTTTCCCAGGAGTCTCGAATGTTTGAACTCAACGGGCCAAACCGGATCGAGGCGACATTTTTTGTCGGCAGGATCAGCTCACCGGTCTGTTTACCACTGACTTTGACCTGGCGATCATTGCTTTGCAGGGCCTGTATCGGAAATTTTGAGCCATCAGTCAATCTGACGGTAAGCGGTAATTCGAGGCTGCGTTGAGAGCGATTCCTGGGAAATCGCATATTCAATATATTGGAAAGAGGCAGATCTTTTTCTGTCGGTCCCGCTTTGACTTTTGCGATTGTTTTGTTCAATGACTGCAGACTCCCCGAGGCAGTCGTGCCACTGAGTGAAGTGACTTCAACATCAGGAGCGACGGCAAGCAGAGTGGTCATGGAAACAAAAAACAGAACAGGCATGTAGTCAACTCCGGAAATTCTTTAAATTCAGATATGGATATCATAAGGGATAGAAAACGCTATTTGCCGGAACTGGCTTTTTCGGCAGCCAGTTTCTTAAAGTACTTTTCAATCGCTTTGCGATAATGTGACGGAAAATTACGATTAATGATGTTTTTGGCAGAAGCCTGTTTTTTGGGAGGCAACTGGCCCCAACCTCCATTATTGGATAATTTTTTCTTGTCTACTTCGCCTGGTGCAACTTCGCCTTTCACACGGCTTTCATCTGCACCAGCGGCAGGTGTTTTTGAATTACCTCCCCCCGCTCCGGCGGAAGGGCTGTTCTTGGACTGGTCTTCCATTTTTTTGATCAGTTTGTCGAGCGAGGCAATGATTTCGTCTTCGACTTTCTGGACTTTCTTCCCGGAATTTCCCAGTTCCAGCCTGCGCTCTACGTCGCTCATCTTGCGGGAAATTTCATCCAGACTTTCTTCTTTCAGTGAAGCCAGATCAGCCTGCATCAGGACTGCGACCTGGGTAAAGCGTTCCGGGACGTCCTGGGTACGGTTTAAGAGTTGATCCAGGGTCTTTTCACAGGCTTCTTTCTGCAACAGGCGGTGCTCGCAGACTGCTTTGTAAAACAGGTAACCGGCTGGGTCAATCAGGGGTTCCGGGTTGATCGAATTGAAGATTTCCAGAGCCGGGTCAACCAGTCTGAATTGCGTCAGATTGCGGGCGATGAAGTATCTCAGATTGGCAAGGTAGAACGTCTCGGCTTTGCCTTCCGTCAAAAGTGGAGGGCTGGAAAACTGGGGGACACTGTCTGAAAACTGGTTCGCGCGCACCAGGTCTGCTGTCTGGCCATCGATGTTTGAGAAAATACGGATGGCGATGTCCAGCTTCTCTTCCGCAGACAGAACAGATTCCAGTTTCACCAGCTGACTGGCAATCGCTTTCAGCTGCGACGGATCTTTAACCTTTTGATCGGCAACCCAGCTTTCCAGCTGAGATTTTAATTCTGCAGAAGTGGGAGCAGCGTAAAGTACGGTCACTTCGTTCCCGGTCTGTTTCTCAACAGGCTCCTTTATGGGAAGTGGCACCGGGATGGGAGTCTGCCCATAGCTGGAAACAGGGACCAGGCAAGTCAGGGCAAGCAGAGCGAACCCTCCCCGGCAGAGAAGAATAGATCCTGTAATGCGAATTGATTTGGGACTGACTTTCATCGCGGTCTGTTACCTTTGTTCCAGCGATTCCGAGAAATCGCTTATTTGTTTTTGCCGGTTGCCAGTATGTAGGTCGCGTTTTGAATGCGTGTCTGTCGATTGGCCAGTTTCTGCAATTGTTCCAGGATATCGGGTTGGTTGGCTCCCTCTTCCAATGCCAGCTTTTCGATTCTCCGAGTGCGGTTATTCACGCGTAACTGCAGTGACCGCAGCATTTTGATCTCTGCCAGCATATCTATCAGAGCCTGATCTTCCGGTGAACCCTGTTGTTGCTGCTGCTGTTGCTGTTTCTTCTTCTCTTCGTCTGACTTATCCATCTCTTTTTGCAGTGCTTCGATCATTTCTTCCAGGGAACTGATAATATCTTTTTCAATGCCCTGTGTCAGTTCATCCACCTGCACCCGGTTCAGGCGGTAACTCACATTCTGGACGTCTTCCCGGACCTCAGCCAGCGCTTCGCTAAACGCGACCGAAGAACCTTCATCAGTGATCAGCAGGATCGCTTTTTCTACCTCGAGACCAATCTGGGATTCTTCACGGGAAAGCTGAACAGCGCGGGCCGTATGACGACTCGTGCGTTCCTTTTCGGGAACTTGGCCGATAGAAAGTGTGCCGGCATACACCCGTTTCTGTTGCGCCAGGATCTTCTGTAAACGGGCTTCCATGGCAGCCAGCATCAGCTCGCGTTCTTCCTCGCGTAACTGACGCAGCATCTCTTCCAGTTTTTCTTTGGCTTCTGCTAATTTACGGATCGCATCATCCTGATGACGGGAGGCGGCATCTTTCTGTTTTTTCTCCAGCTCTTCAATGGCCTTTTCCATTTCCTGGCGTGCCTGTTCGATCTGTTCCCGGCCCGGAGTCTTCTTCTGCTGCTGCTGTTCCTGGGATTGCTGGTTTTCTCCCTCCTGTGGTTTCCCCTGCTGACCTTGCTGCTGTTGTTGTGACTGCTGCTGTTCCCCAGACTGTTGATCAGACTTCTGTTCTTCAGACCCTTTCTGATCAGGATCTGATTTACCGTTTTCGGGAGGTTTGCCTTGGGACTCAGATTTTGAAGATTTTTTGGAGTCGGCATCCGACTTCGAATCGGATTTACCTTCCTGAGACTTCTGCTCTTTCGGTTGACCCTCTTCCTTTTTATCTGATGATTGGGAATCCTTATCAGATTGGGTATCCTGATCAGACTTCTCGGAGTCGTTTTTTGCAGTATCCTGTTGTTCGATTTTGTCGACCAGCTTTCGGGCGTTTTCCGCTGCCTTCTTTTGTTTCTCTGTTAAGTCGGCAGGCTTTCCCCCCCGTTCCGTCGCAGCACGCACGTCCCGTTCCTGGCCGATCAGGCGATTCACATCTTTAAGCAGATCCTGAATGCGCTGCTTTTCTTTCTCGACTTCACTCATGCGGTCTTCACTTTGAAGTAACGCGAGAAGATTCTGCATGTTTTTTAACAGATTCTCCTGGCGTTCCACGGCATCACCCAGCTGGCCTTTATCCAGCATCTGCAGAACGCGTTGCATTTCCACAGTCATCTGATTCTGTTTGCTTTGACCAAAGGCTCGAAACAGCAGATCCGCCCGGGCAGGATCTGTCTTTTTCATATATTCGCCGAGATCGTGGAGCGTCGACTCAAAGCGTTTGAATTGTTGTGAGATGGCTTCCTGTCTGTCGGACAGGTTACTTTTATTTGTCTGGGGGGAAGTGGCATTTTCTGAAGACGCGGGTTCCTGGGCTCTGCTGACGTTCTGACCTGACAAGCAGACGGTCAGTAAGAACAGCAGAACGAAAGTCCCTGGACGATTCCACTTAAATGTTGCTTCTGCCAAAGTTTTCATAGTGTTCTCAGAACTGTTGAGGAAGGGAATGCAACCATTGCCTGGGCGTCTATCTGTGCGGCGCGCATAGAGTTAAACGGACAAAGTATTATATCAAGTAGGGGACGAGGATCGAAGCGTGTTTTTGTGTCCAGTGGTTAAAGGTGGCGGAAACCGTGAGGCGCGGTTTTCGCAGGTATTGGTGCGTTTTTTTGAATTACTCCAATCCCAATCCTTTGAGACGGTCCAGAAGCTTGTTTTTGCGATACTTTTTGGTCTCTTCAGTTAATTCTTTTTCTCGTTCAATCAGATTTTTCAGCATTTCGATGGCTTCATGGAACTCCAGCAAGTCCTGCATTTCGTTGAGAACGCCTTGCATTCGAACCAGCATGGAATCCAGAAGATCAATGCTGGTCTGGATTTCGGTCAGAGGGTTGCTGTTCTGTTCAATTGCCAGCCGGAACAGTCCCAGTCTTTGGTCGACATCTGGAAAATCCTGTTCATGAATCATCGTCAGGGGTTTGAGAATTTTGTCATCAACGCGTCCCAGAATCTGTGCGGTGGCAACCCCGTTGTTCACCAGCTCTTCCCGAATATCATGAAATGATTCCACGATGGATGCTGTTTCGGTCGCATTTTTTCGCGTTCCATAGAGCGATCGATCCGCCGAAACGGCGATGGCACTCTGATTTTCCAGTAATGTTGCTTCCCAGGCAGGGTCGGTCTGCCCCTGTTTTTGTTTTTCAGTAATTGCCTGAGATTCGCGAACCTGCGCGACGCGTTCTTTCAGTTCGTCACGTGTCTGCGTGACTTCTTTGAAAATCTGTTCAAATCGCTTGCGTAAATTCAGCTCTTTTGAATACAGGATCGAGAGCAATTCCTCATCGGTCACGATTTCAAAATGGTATGTTTCGCCATGTACCTGATGAGGGCCACTCAGGTTGTCTGCGTCTTCCGCATGCACCGTCAGGCTGAGTTTCTGTCCGACTTTTAAATCCAGAGGCAGAACATCAAAACGCTCCCAGGTCTCTTTTTCATTTCGCTGTAAGGTAAATTCTTTGGGACGTTCCGCAGGTTTGGAACGAAACGGTCGAAGGCGGAAGTTTTTATCTTCGTCTACCAGAAAGTCAAAGCGAGCCGACTGGATGCCATAGTCATCTGTGATTTTCCCTTCGACGGGTATCATCGCTTTGCGGGTAATCGATTTGCCGATCCCTGTCAGGCGAGTATCAATTTTAGGCGGCTGATCAACGATACCCATAATGCTGAGGCGAATCGGTTCGGTCACGAGCAGTCCGTCTTCGTCTTCCAGGTAGATCCGCATCGGCTGATCTATGGGTAGAGGGATCCCGGAAGAGGATGTCTTTTGATTCTCAGAAACCAAGGTGAAAGGAACTCGAAAAACCTGATGACCCGAGCCACACATCTGTTCTAATTGAGCAGGTGTGAAACTGGTCTGTTTTACAATTTCTCCCTGAGAGTTTTTCCAGGCGAGGAAATTTGACTTTGGGGATGAAGTCGCAGTCGACGCTGGTTCCAGCTGTATTTTCAGCTGATCTGTTTCCAGGGAAAACCGGGTGATCGGCTTGTTGGCTGTGGAGACCATCTGAAAGTCTGTGTTCACGGGCAGCGCGATCTGAGTTCCCTGCACGGTCTGGAGATCAGGCTGTGATATGCCGGTCTCGGGGTCGACTGTGTTTAAACCTGTATATTCCGGATAGCGACATTCAAGTTGGATCTGATCCAAAGTGGGGGTTTCCACAATTTCAATCAGATAGGGTTCCGGGTTGGTATAGTCATTGCCTGAGACCCAGATCTGCATTCCGTCCAGAACGTCCGTAATCGTATGTTTGAAGCGACCTTCACCCAGTCGCGACATGACGGTTCGGCCTCCCTCTCGACCATTCTGCATGCGATAGGTTAACTGCACGCGTTCCGGGGACTTTTTGCCCTCGACGGTTTCCACTAACAGTGTCAGGTCATTACCCAGGCCATGTTTGTATGTCTGGTCCTGGAATTCGCGGATGCGGTCTCCCGGCTGGGCGATGACTTTGACGACCAGTCCTGTTTCGCGGTTCCAGTAATCATTTTTTAATTCCAGGTAGCCTTTCGCCCAGCGGGCCATCGCGGGCTGATTGACGACAGCCAGAATCAGGATGGAAACCGACAGAATCAGGGCACCGAAGAATGCCCTGCGCAAGGGACGTTTGTCAAAGACATCTTCCAGGGGAAGCTGGCTGCTGCCGCGTGCGACATCTTTGACGGTTCGTTCCAGCATGGCGCGGGTTAAGGCATTTTGCGGTTCGTTGGATTCGTGCAGTTCAATCGCCGTTGCCAGCCGGTCATTCAGCTCAGGAAAGCGACGCTCCAGTACGAGAGCCAGTGCTTTCTTTCTCATTTTTGTCATCAGGCGGAACAGGATAAATGTACCTGCCAGAACCAGGATCGTTGTCAATGAAATTAATACAAACGAGGCGCGAAACCAGACAGGTAACTCAAAATGGCTGAGCCGGAAATAACCCCAGTCAACCACAAAGCTGATCCAGAATATCAGCCCTGCCGTGGCAAGTAGTTTGGCTGCACCTTCCAGCAGAATATATCTGCGTATTTTACCCCGTAGCCGATTGAGTAAATCGGTAATTTCCTGAGGGATCGATACTTTGGCAGGTTCGTTCATTCGTTTATTCACGCTGATATTTCAACAAAGTCCAATAATGGGAGAACAGACATATTGTACGATAAATCAGGCCAGTTTAAATAATTTTCTGGTCAGCCATTCCGCAGCCAGCAGACCTGCGAGCAGGAAGAAGACCCAGGCCTGATCCCAGAGTGTCTTCAGCCTCTCGTCAACCAGGAATTCTTCTCCCTGGTCAGGCAGAAGGGCAGGAATCTGTTCTGCTTCTTCCAGAGCGAGGTATTGACCACCGGTATCGCGGGCCAGTTCCTTGAGTCCTTTCACGTTCTGACTCAGCGATTCATCTTCCAGTCGCGGCAGCAGAACCATAAGATTTCCGTCAACAACCTGACCTTTGGAATTAGGAACCGTGACTTCAAATCGATATTTACCAGGCAGGCCGGCACGGAAACTGGCGACATACTCGCCAGGTCGATTCCGGTCCTGCATGAGCAGTAGATTGGGAACCAGGGGTCTGCCTCGTGGATCAATGACTTCCATAGGCACAGATTCCTGGATGAGGGGTTTGAATTCCGGATCGAGCAGTCTTACTCGGACAGAGACGGTCTGTCCCAGAACATATTCATCCCGTTCCAGAATGAGCGTACCTCGTTTCGTACCCCGTTTCGTGCGGCCCTGTCCAATATTCCGGATGAGCTTCGTCCAGAACCGGTCGTAGTAATCTTCCTCCACAGAGCGCAGCCGCCACATTTCCGGGCTGCCCAGATAGAAACAGCGACCTTCGCCATAATACTGAGACGCCATCAAGATAGAGAATCCAAATTCCGTCTGAGTTTTCGGGTCGGGGAAGTGGGCATAAACCGTCGCAGCAGCTTTGGCACCGTTTGAGGGATAACACCGATAAATACCAGGGAAGTTTTCCCATAATTGCCGGGAAGTTGCCGGATCGTCGGTCAGCATCAGGAAGCCGGCATCCAGACCGGCCTGAGTCCATTCGATTCTGCGAATCTGTGTCGCCTCTTCATCCAGGTAGTCGCGAACGAAGGAGTTGATAAACACGGGATACAGATCCAGAATAGACTGGTATTTTTCACTTTCCTGGGCCAGTTTAGGCGTGTAAACGTCGCCGGCCACCATTACGATTCCGCCGCCCGCTGATGAGACCCATTCATTCAGATTCTGCATCTGTTCTGCGGACAGCAGTTCCCAGTTCACGTCAAACGCGAGGACCACATCGTATTCAAACAGGTCTGCCCGTTCAGGAAATTCATACAACAGTTCGTTTGCATCCTGTGAAACCCCGGGAGGGGCAGACTGTAGCCAGACCGAAGACTGGATTGATGGATGACGGTAGAGCATGGTGCGGGCGAAGCGATAATCCCGCATCGGGCCACCGGCAATGACCAGCACGCGTGTGGGGCGACTGAATACATTGACGGAATGTGCCAGTTCATTGTCCATGGCATTTGCATCGCCCGCCAGTTGATTGCCCCGTGCACGAACCACATAACTGATTTCACCTTCTTCAGCGGGGGTGCGTTCGAATTTGATATCAAGGGGCAGGCTGTCTTCGGCAGGCAGCAGGACATCACGCGTTTCAACAATGGCTGGTTCTGCTTCGCCTGGAACTTTTCTCAGCAGTTCGATTGTAATATTTTTCCCAGGCATACCGACGGCCTGCACGATGGCGGTGATCTCAAAACCATCCCCGAACTGTACATCAGTGGGAGCGATGATTTTAGAAATCTGGATGTTCGCCGGACGAACCGGACTGCCGAGCCCCAGGGGAATCAGTCGTACTTTTGATTCTTTTGCCGCTTCATTGGCAGAAAGTAAGTCTATACCGGCATTCGATGCCCCATCAGTGGCGATGATTATTCCAGACAGCGTGGATCCATTAATCTCACGAATCAGCTGTCCCAGCAGTTCTCCCAGGCGTGTCTCCAGTCCCTGGGGCTGAAGTAGTGTGTTCCAGTCAGGTTGATCCGGAATGCTGGCCTCTGCCTCTGAAGCCGGTTTCGCAGTGTTCTCAGGCGAGTCCTGTTTTGGGAACACATGCAGGGGGCCGACTAAGGTTTTATCAAAGGAGTAAACACTGACCTGATGATTTTTCTGCAGGTCCTTGATCAGGGGAGAATCTGCCAGAAGTTTTTCAACTGCTTCCATGCGGGAGGCAACATTGCGGCTGGCAGGCGAACTTGTATTTGCCGCTACCAGTTGATTCGGGTGCCTCATGGAAAGCGAAGTATCGACCAGCACCGCGACCCGGGAAGGGCGGAACGACATTTTCTGAGTACGTTCATGCGGATTAAAAACAATGGCAATCAAAGCGACTAATACGCCCAGTCGCAATACAGCCAGCCAGCAGCGCCAGAACAGCGGGAGTTGAATTGAGTCTTTCCAGACTGTCCGGAACGATAACAGCAGTACCAGTCCCAACCCACCCAGGAGCAGCAGCCATCCCCAGCCTGAGGAGGGCGTATCGTATTCGATCGAACGAAACGCGGTCGTTTCGTCGGCAGCCAGAATCAGTGATGCTGGAAGGGAAGCGAAATAACTCATGCGGCGGCACCCGCTGTTTTAGGATGATAACTTAAACGATAGGCCAGCAGTTGTTCACAAATCAATAACACGAACAGGATCAGTAAAATGGCATTAGTGATTTCTCGACCTGCTTCCTGGCCTTGAATCCACTGGAATTCACCCGGTTCCTGAATCTGAATCTGTTTTGAGTTGCCCAGCTCATTCATGAGTTCATCGGTCGTAGCCAGTTCCAGGTTACTTTCCGAAACGGGGAAGTTGAAGGCATACATGCGGGGCTCAATGGTCTGGTCCTGTTGCTTCAACTGAACTGTATAAACGCCAGGCTGGTCTGTGTCTCGATAGGCAGTTACGAGTTGCAGAGTACTGTTGCCCGCGGTATCCGATTGCTCTTCAGGAGATGCTTTGAGGCGAATGGTTCGCCCTCCCTGCGTCACAGGTGTCCGGATTTCAATTTCATCTGAAAACCGTGAAGCATCGAGGGAAAAGGGGATCGGCGCGCCTACAATTTCTGCCTGCTCATGCGAGCGGGATTGTACCAGGTATTTTTGCAGTTCCAGCTGGAACACGATATAGCTGGGGTTGAATGCCCAGGTGTTCCAGGGCTCTCCCTCATTCGTCATGACGGGGCCCGCCGACGTCAGACAGGTGATGATGCGACCTTTGCCCAGCCTGTGTTCGAGGATCAACGGTGCCTGATTGCGGAGCGTCGCGATCACATTCACACCCGATGCTTTCTCCGCTTTGGTTTGCAGCCACTGCTCAGAGAGGGGGAAGTAACGTGAAATCGTCACCGCTTCAATGAGTGGATTATCCTGGCCGGCAAAGACAGAAAAGAGGGGGTGGTCACTGACATTCAGATCCACCGTGGTACTCGATTCCCGGACAGGCAACTCACGCGTAGACATTTCCAGGGGAGCAGGAAACAGACCATTACCATCTTTATAGAGCTTTTCATTATAAAAAGCAGGCTGGAGGGAAGGACCTGCAAACCAGATGAGGCCGCCCCCGTCAGAGACAAATTTCTCCAGAGCGGCGATGGCATCCAGAGGCAGTTCTGCGACATTCAGCAGATAAATGTTTTTAAACTGGCTGAGAGGATGTCTGCGCAGATAGTCGACATTCTCTACAGAAGGAGCAAATCCGGTCGTCGAAGCATCGGGTGCAATCGCCGTCTGGATGTACATCCACTCGTTGCCGGAGGGGTTGCCGTCAACAATCAGGACCGGGTTGGAGGGTTTGACATTGATAGCCATATACCGCTCATTGTCGCCATCCAGCGCGTCGTTTGTCAGGCTGACATTGATCTCGTGCAGCCCGGGTTTGTTGAAAACCACGTCGAAGTCTTGTGAGATCTCACTGCCTGCTTCGATTTTATCGAACACGATACTCATTGGAAGCTTCGTCTGATCGACAAACGCAGACACGCGCACGTCTTCGGCAACCTGTTCTCCAAAATTCTTCAGGCTGATCCTCAGTCGGAGCGGCACATCCACGGCAGCGACTTCTGTCGCCCCCGAGAGTTCGGTGATTGCCAGGTTGGATTGAGAATCCGGGACCGTTTTGATGAGGTTGATTGCCGTATCACTGTTGCTTAATTTTTCGATCGTCGAGGCGACCCCTTTCTTTTCCTGCCAGTCCGATTTACGGAAGTCAGAAATCAGGTGCAGCGTTTTGATGATGGCCCGATCCTCGTTCAACAGGTCGACGGCTGCTTCCAGCCCCTGGTTCAAATCCAGGCTCTGGTGCGAGCAGTTCAGGTTGGAGAGTTTGGCGTCCAGTTCGTTGATCAGCTCTTCATTAATATCACGCTGTAGAAACAGGGGTGCATCGGCGCGCGACAGAACGATCAAAGAGAACTTTTCCGTATTGGGACGATTGGCACCTTCAGAGGCAATTTTACGAATGACCTGCAGACCTTCTTGAAAGCCCGTCTGTTCTCCCCAGGCATTCCGCATGGAACCACTGTCGTCCAGCACAATCACATGATGTGATTTGGCACCGTGAAACATCGACATCTGAGTGGGGTCCAATATCAGACGGCCGATTAACAGCAGCAGGCAGATGATGAGAATGATACGCAGTAACAGCAGCAGGAGCTGTTCGATCAACACGCGACGCTGGTTGGTCTGCTGGCTTTGCAGCAGAAATTCCATTGCAGCAAATTGCACGCGTTTATACTGGAAGCGATTAATCAGGTGAATGATGATCGGCGCAGCAATCATCAAAGCGCCGGTCGAGACCAGTGCGGAATTCACAAAATGTTGAGTTAACCATGCTTCCATAAGTCGAATCGTCTGTTACAGGCTGGAGAGAATCGGGGATTTGGTTTCGTTTATTGTCGGATGGATTGCTGCATTCCGATGCGATGATTCAAGTAGTGGGCCAACGCAGCATCGAGATATTCGCTGGTCCGGATTGTCTGGTAGTCAAATTTATTTCTGGCACAACGTCTTCTGATTTCATTTAAAAATTCATGCATGGCTTTGAGATAACCGTCCCGTAAAGAACGGGGGTCACACACCAGTTCTCCCGCTTCTTCCATGCCTTCAAATCGTGTTGTTCCGCTATAATCAAAATCCAGTTCCTGATCATCCAGGATATGCAGCAGCATCAGATCATGACCGCGATACTGCAGTAGACGTAATCCTTTGAACAGACTCTCTCTGTCAACGAATAAATCGGATATGAGGATAATTGTGCCTTTCTGCGAGCGCGTTTCTGCCACTTCTTTCAATACGTCATAAATGTCAGTTTTTTTTGCTGGTTTTTCAGAGGCCAGCGCCGTCAGTAGCGCATTCAGGTGATTTCGTTTACTTAACGCGGGAACGCGGTTGCGAATCCCGTCGTCAAAAGTGACCATCCCTACTGCATCCTGCTGTTTGAGCAGGAGAAATGCGAGGGCCGCCGCTGCCGTACAGCCGTATTCATATTTAGATAACGGACCGGTTCCGAACTGCATGGACTCACTGACATCCACCAGCAGTGTGGTTTGCAGGTTGGTGTCTTCCTCATACTGCTTGATGTAGTATTTATCTGTTTTGGACCAGACCTTCCAGTCGATATTTCGCACATCATCACCGGGGGCGTACTCCCGGTGTTGAGCGAATTCGACAGATTGCCCGAAGAAGGGACTGCGGTGTAAACCCGACAGGAACCCCTCGACGATCGTGCGTGCTCGAATTTCCAGACGGGAAATGCGAGAGATTGCCTCAGGCAGCAAAAATTTTCTGTAATCTTGGGTCACTGGTCAGTTCGCCTTCCTTAGACGGTGTCTCTTCAATCAATCGCTCAATCACACGATCCGAGGTAATCCCTTCCGATTCAGCAGAGAAATTGGTCACGATTCGATGTCGTAATACCGGTGCAGCCAGGGCACTGATATCTTCTGTCGAGACGTGAGTATGACCATTGAGCAACGCACGTGTTTTTCCGCCGAGCAACAGGTTTTGAACGGCACGCGGTCCTGCGCCCCAGCTCAGCCATTCGTTCACAAACTCGGGGGTACCCGGTTCGTTCACGCGGGTCTGTCGGACCAGAGCCAAGGCATAATCAATCACATGATCCGAGACCGGAACCTGCCTGACAATCTTCTGAATCTCCAGGACATCGACTGCATTCAATACATGTTCGATTGTATTTTTGGAATCAGATGTCGTCTGCCGGGCAATCTGACGTTCTTCCTGGAAGGAAGGATACCGGACATAAACCTTGAACATGAAGCGGTCCTGTTGTGCTTCCGGCAGTGAGTACGTGCCTTCCTGTTCAATCGGATTTTGTGTCGCCAGTACAAAGAAGGGATCATTCAGCAGATGGCGGGTCTGACCGACACTCACCTGGTGTTCCTGCATCGCTTCCAGCAGCGCGGCCTGAGTTTTGGGAGGCGTACGGTTGATTTCATCCGCCAGAACCACGTTATGGAATAAGGGGCCCGGGATGAAGCGAAACTCCCGTTCTCCCGTTTCCCGGTTCTCCTGCAGCACATCGGTTCCGGTGATATCCGCGGGCATCAGGTCCGGTGTGAACTGGATGCGGCTGAACGACATGGAAAGTGTCTGGGCCAGCGTACTGATCATCAGGGTTTTTGCCAGACCGGGAACCCCTTCCAGCAGGCAGTGCCCTCGGCTGAATAAGGCAATCAGCAACTGCTCAATCACATCATCCTGACCCACGATGACTTTTGAGATCTGCCCGTGGATCTGCCGGTACGCAGAGCTCAGTTTATCAATTGACTCTTGAGTGATTTCAAACTCAGAAGAGTCAGAGGTATCTTGTTTCACTTCCGACATCCGTTTTCACACCTTTCTACAAAGGTAAACACTGCTTGGCGCAGAAAGTTCCGTAAACTCTATCGTAATACCTGTGGCAGGACTTTGCGACCATAAATCAAGAAATTACAGGGGTTTCCTGCCAATCTGCGGTAACCGTCAAAAGGCGGGAAGGACTCTGGAAACCGGTTTACGTCGTTGCCCGCTGCCCGTTTCCTGTTAAGTCAGATGCCTTCCCATCGATGGGGATCACGACTTGTGATCAAGTCTCTGAGAAATGATTGATGGCTCAACAGAGAAACAGATTTACCAGGAACTTTCTCTATTTTACTCGAACGGTCAGTCCGGGGAAGGATTAAAATAGGCTTCCCGAAAGAACTTGTCAGAAAGCAGATGCGCAGGCAACATCAGGCGTGACGTTCAGTTAAGTACTGTACGCGATGCATTTGTGATTTCAGTCCCAGGCGAGCGGGGTTTTCCAGGCGGCTTTCAGTTCATCCAGACTGGCGCTGATTGCGATGCCTCCATTAGTGCCTTTGATTGTGAACTGACGTGTGCCAATCACTTCACCGATATCAACCAGCGGCAGTTCGCCAAAACACTCATACAAGGCATCGATTTGATCCAGTGGCACTTCCAGCAGAAAACGCGTATTGCTTTCAGAGAACAGTAAACTGGGAGTAGATAACTCCAGTGCTTCAGGAAGTCTGGTGGGATCCAGTTTCATTCCGTATCCGCCGGCAAATGCCATTTCCGCTGCTGCGACTGCCAGACCGCCTTCGCTCAGGTCGTGACAGCTTCTGATTAACTGCTTTTGAATGGCCAGATGCAGGGCTTTGAAGAGTTCCGGCGCTTCTTCCTTATCAACCTGGGGTACCTGCCCCCCTTCCAGGTCATTTATCAGGGCAAAGTGACTGCCTCCCAGTTCATCGTGTGTTGTGCCCACCATGAAGATGCGATTCCCGGGGGCTTTCACGTCCATCGTAACGGCGTGGCTGACATCGGCAATTTGTCCGATGGCACTGATTAACAGCGATGCGGGAATGGCGACGGTCTCTTTTTCTCCCTGTTCATTCTCAAAAGAGAATTCGTTATACAGGCTGTCTTTACCGCTGATAAAGGGAGAGCCATACGCGATCGAGAATTCTTTACAGGCCAGGGCAGCTGCGACCAGGCTTCCCAGCGTTTCCGGCCGATCTGTATTTCCCCAGCAAAAGTTATCGAGGATCGCGATTTTAGCCGGGTCAGCACCGACGGCGACACAGTTTCGGATCGCTTCGTCAATCGCAGAAGCCGCCATCCAGTGTGTGTTTAAATCACCATAGCGGGGATTCATGCCACACGAAATCACCAGGCCGCGCGTTGAGGTCAGATCGGGGCGAACCACCGCTGCGTCCGATGGACCATCATTTTGAACTCCGACCAGTGGTTTGACCACACTGCCAGCCTGCACTTCCTGATCATACTGTCGAATGATCCATTCTTTGCTGCACACATTGAGTGAGCTTAGAATCGATGTCAGATCTTTCGTGTAATTGTCCCGTTGCGGCGGGGTCAGGGGAGTGAACGCCGGGATCTTGTAAACGGCTTCTCGCACGACAGGTGGACGTCCATCATGCAGAAAGGACATCTCCAGATCCGCCACCACCTGGTCCTGGTATTTCAAAACCAGGTGACTGGTATCAGTAAATATTCCAATAACAGAAGCTTCGACTCCTTCGCCGGCACAGATTTTTTCGAAGGCTTCCCAGTTTTCGGGTGGAACAGCCAGGACCATGCGTTCCTGCGCTTCGGAGATCCAGATTTCTGTATAAGACAGGCCAGCATATTTGAGCGGACATTGATCCAGCCAGACTTCTGCGCCGGTTTTTTCACCCATTTCGCCGACAGCACTGCTGAATCCGCCGGCGCCACAGTCGGTGATCGCCGAAAACAGTTCTTTGTCTCTTGCTTCCAGAATGACATCCATCATCATTTTTTCGGTGATTGCATTTCCAATCTGTACCGCACCGCCGGAAAGCATTTCACTTTCTGAAGTCAGTTCTGCAGAAGAAAAGGTCGCGCCATGAATCCCATCGCGGCCCGTACGACCACCAACAGCGACGATATAGTGTCCCGGTTGTGCCTGCTGCTTTTCCGACTTCCCTACCGGTAGCATCGCCACATTACCGCAATAGACCAGGGGGTTACCCAGATACCGTTCGTCAAAATAGACGGCTCCGTTGACGGTGGGGATTCCCATGCGGTTACCGTAGTCACGTACACCGGACACCACACCGGTCGCGACTGCTTTAGGATGCAGGACACCTGCGGGAAGTTCAGCGTAGGGAATATCCGGGGGAGCGAAGCAGAACACATCGGTATTGCAGACCGGTCTGCCACCCAGTCCGGTCCCCAGGGGGTCGCGGATGACACCCCCCAGACCTGTATTAGCACCGCCATAAGGTTCCAGGGCCGAAGGGTGGTTGTGTGTTTCCACTTTAAAGCAGACGTCCTGTTTGTCATCAAAGGTGATGACGCCGGCATTATCCGCGAATACGCTCACGCACCAGTCTTTATCACCCAGCGATTTGCGGATTTTGGTGGTCGCGGCGAAGATGGTTTCTTTCAACATGTTCTCGAAATGCAGATCGCGCTCGCCATCTTTGAAGTGAATCCGTCCAGCCAGTGTTTTGTGAGAGCAATGCTCACTCCATGTCTGAGCGATACTTTCCAGTTCAACGTCGGTCGGATCTTTTTTCTGGCTGACGTAGTAGGCTTTGATGGTTTTCATCTCGGTCAGATTTAAATACAACTGACCTTCCCGGCTGAGTGTTTCCAGCTGTTTATCATTCATCTCACGAATGGGAATAGTAACCAGTTCAAAAGTATATTCACTGCCGAGTTTAATACTGTCCATCTGCAAGGGGCCACGTACAACATATTCGATGGCTTCGTTCGACAGCACTTTCGCCGCCATGCGGTCAATTTCTTCAGAGGATGCATCTGAGTTCACCCAGTATTTACGACAGGTGGCGACATTCTCAACAGCCAGACCCAGGTCAATAATCGCTTCGCGGGCACTGTTTGCGGTGTTGTCAGTGACACCAGGTTTAAACATAACATTCAGCAGTGGTTCGGTGTCGGTCGATTCTGCTGTTGCTCCAGACAGAATGCGAATCTCAAATGTTTCCACAATCGGGTCTGCCAGCAGGGTGCGGGCGATCGTGTCAATGCCCGTCTGATCCAGATTGCCTTCCAACAGAAAGGAGTGGGCGGTCTGGACCGTCCGAATTGAATTTGCACCGAGTACCTGGCATTCTTTCAGAATCCGGGCTCCCTCACGGTCGATCTGATTGTCGGCTGGTTTGATTTCGACTTCGCAAAGCATGTGTTTTCCAGTTACTGTTGATTCCATCGGAATAATGAAAGGTTCGTTGTTGTCACTATGGTAGTCAGTCGAAAACCTGACCTGTCCAGCTGATTACGGGGCTGAATTTAATGCGTCGTGTTTCTTTTTACCTTCTTCCAGCAATTGCCTGAGACGGTTTTCATCGTGGTTCTGAATCGCATCCCGAAAATGCTGCAGAGACTGAGTATATTTATCAAGACTCGTCACAATCGCGTCTCGATTGCTGAATAGAATGTCAATCCACAAAGTCGGGTCCCCACCGGCAATGCGTGTTGTGTCCCGAAATCCGGTTGAGGTATATCTGGTATTTTCTGTCGCTAAAGTCGCTGCCAGAGCGGAAGCGACCACATGGGGCAGATGGCTGGTTTCCGCCAGGATCAGATCATGTTTCTCTGGAGTAGTCTGCAGCACATGCATACCCAGTGCTTCCCAGAATTGTCTGACTTTGGAAACTGCTTCTGCAGACACTGAGTTTTCGGGAGTGATCACACAGGGGCGATCCTGGAACAGGTTCTGATCTGAGAATTCAAACCCGCTTTTTTCTGATCCGGCCAGGGGATGCGAAGCGACAAAAGTGACCTCTATCGGCAGGGTCCCTTTCAATTGCTCACAGATCTGCTGTTTCGTACTGCCGACATCAGTTATAATCGTACCCGGACGGCAATTTTTCGCGACGGTCTGGATAAATTGGACAATATGATTGACAGGTGTGCAAACTATCACAAGGTCTGACTGTGCTGCTGTTTCTGCAATGTTTGTTGTTCCCCGATCCAGTAATCCAGACTGCTGCGCAGCCCGCATGCGGGAGGGATTTCGGCCTGCGCCGAGGATGGTTTCAGCCAGATTACGCTGTCGAGCAGCAGCGGCGATGGAACCTCCCAGCAGACCAACGCCAATCACGCCGATCGTCTTGAAGAGGTAGCCATTTTGTGTCGATGATTCAGTCATGCCTCGTATTGTAGAAGCCCCGATTCGGGATTTCCAGCGGGCGGACCACAGTATCAACGACCTGTTCCAAAAGTCTGAGAACTTGTAAGTGATTTAATCAGAAACTTTTGTGTAGATCCTCATTTCTTCTCTGCGATTCGATACAGATAGCCGTTGGTACGCAGATAAATGCTGCCTTCGCTGACGGCAGGAGATGCATTGAACAGATCCTCGTCCGATTTGATCTCATTTCGAGCCAGCTCGACATATTCAGGCCCGGCTTTCAGCACGATTACACCACTGTCCCGGGTCGTCACGTATAGTTTACCATCTGCCAGAACGATCGAAGCGTACAGTCTGGCCCCAGTAGGCAGGCGGTTTTTATATACCACTTCGCCATCTTTCGCATTCAGGCAGAAAGCAATACCCCGATCGCTGGCCCAGTACAGATGGCCGTCGTAATACACGGGGGAAGTTACATTGGCTCCCACGTTGACTTCCCAGAGCTTATGAGTTTTCGTGACATCACCTTTTCCCCCCGGACGAACGGCGATACTGCGGTTGCTGCGACCTCCCAGGCAGTAGAGGATGCCTTCATTCTGCACCACGACCGGCACAACGTAGTCCTGAATCCCTTCACAGGTCCAGAGTTTTTTACCCGTATCAGGATCAAAGCCAAAGATCTGGTTTTTCTGATTGACCACCAGTTCCTGTTTGCCGCCCGGGACATCCACAATCGAAGGGGTGGTCCAGGCGCGTACGATCTCTTCTGCTTTCCAGGCGACTTCACCATTATTCTTGTTCAACGCATAGACGGTCGAACTTTCAATGCTGGCGTTCACAATCACCAGGTCTTTATACAGTATGGGAGACGAAGCGGAACCGAATCCGGCTGTGCCATCTCCGACATTCGCCTGCCATTTCAGTTTTCCTTTCAGGTCGTAAGCGACAACACCCGATGTTCCAAAAAAGGCATAAACGCCCGTTTCATCACAGGCTGGTGTACCGCTGGCATAACCATGATCGACAATCCGCTTAGTGATTTTCTGAACTTCATTCAACGGGGAGACTGATTCATCCCACATGATTTCGCCACTATCCCGATTGACGGTGATCACATGCAGCCGCAGATCGGAGGGGTTGCCATTGTCTTCTTCAGTCAGTCCATAACCGGTGTAAGAAGTAACGAATACCTGATTGCCGAACAGCACAGGACTGGAAGAACCATGTCCGGGAAGTTTGGCCTTCCAGACAATATTCTTTTCTGAACTCCATTCAGTGGGAAGTCCCGTTGTTTTTGAAACACCATTTCCAGAGGGACCACGGAATTGAGACCAGTCCGCTGCCTGAGTCTGTTGAAGTACCGAAGTCAGGAAGGCAGCCGTGAGCACCACGGAAAGAATGATTCGGATCATAATCGGCATCCAATGGAAAGAGGGAGGCAGGGTTTTAATGAATAAACAACAAAACCGGAGGCAGGTTTCGAACTGATATCAAATTAGAAAGTTTTATGCGCGCAGGCAAGCAATTTTCCCTCAGCAGCGCTAAATTGTCCCGCTGCGAATTCAGATCAGCCGGGAAATCGGGGTTCCGTCGCTGAGTGCCAGCGGTCGTCCAATGGGTGAAATGAGTTCTTTGGTGTAGTCGATTTGCATTTTCTGCAGGATGGTGGAGTACAGGTCCTGGATCCGGACGGGATCGACGGGCTTTTTTTCTTTACCGGTCGGATCCGTCTCACCCAGTATCAGGTTCCCTTTCAAGCCGCCTCCACCGACAATGCAGGAAAAACCGGTGGGCCAGTGATCGCGTCCATCGAGTGCGTTAATTTTGGGGGTTCTACCAAATTCGCCAATACAGAGTACAATCGTCGAGTCCAACAGATCTCGTGACTTCAGGTCTTTGAGCAAACTGGAAAATGCCGGATCCAGAATCGCGGCCTGGGTCTGGTGCCCGGTATAGTTATTCGCATGGCTGTCCCAGCCGTTGAGATTCACCTCGATAGAATGTACGCCTTGTTCGACCAGTCTGCGGGCGACCAGGCAGCCACGACCAAAAGGAGAATCGCCGTAGGCTTTGCGAACTGCTTCGGGTTCTTTTTCAATTTCAAAAGCATTCAGTTGTTCCGAACTCATCATGGTCAGAGCACGATCAATGGTGGACTGATGCAGTGTTTTCTGAGTCTGAATGGACCGTCCGCTTCGAAAGGCCTGAGTGACGACGTTCAGGTTTTCGAGGCGCCGCTCCTGGCGGGGTGCACCGACACTGGCCCGCATGTTTCCGATGTTCCTGCCCGGATCAGGAACGCGGAAAGCATCCAGATGCCCGCCCAGGTAACCGCCCCGTGCAGGAAACTGTGTATTCCCCATGGAAATATGCTGTGGGATTTCCAGCTGAGGATTGGGCGCCTGATGTGTGATGATTGCACCCAGTGCGGGATAAACGGTCGTCGGTTCAGGGCGATATCCGGTTTTCAGATATTTGGTCCCGCGTTCGTGGTCTCCTTCTTTAGAGACCATGGAGCGAATCACGGACATTGAATCCAGTTGCTCTGCCAGCAGGGGATACATATCGGAAATCTGCAGGCCGGGAACCACTGTTTTGATCGCTTTGCCTGGACCGCCGATGGTGGTTCCCGGATGGGGATCCCAGGTTTCCAACTGACTGGGGCCGCCTCCCATCCAGAGAATGATAATCGATTTTCGACGTTCTTTTCCCCGTTTCTCTGCCGCTTTTAAATCGAATCCAGGCAGCATAAATGAGAGTGTGCTTCCGACGGCGACTTTGCACAGGTCGCGACGGCTGATTTTGCTGGAGATCAGATGGGAATCAAACATGGTTCAATGGTTCCAGGAAAATTCAGGAGAATTATAAAGAGCCCAGTAGAGGTCTTCGGTGATTTTGACACGCTGCTGTTGATTTGTTGCAGACTGATACTGTTTCAGAAAATAGTCGCGTTCCTCTGAAGTGGGAAGTCGGGTCAGGCAAACCAGGTAGCAGGTTTCAATCCGCTTTTCTGCAGGGACGTCGAGTGAAGCAATGCGACCGACCGAATTCAGCGGAGATGCACTGCCGTTATCTTTTGCGAACTCGCCATTCATCCGCAACAGCGCCTGCGGGATCGTACCGGGAAAATCATTGAGTTCATCGCTTCCCAGATCACCATATTCTTTGACAAAATTGAGTTCGGAGAAAAACCGTCGTCCCCGCATAATCAGGTTGGAGTTCTGATCAATGGTTTTGAGTGAAGAGGCCTGGAGCATTGAGCCAATGATCTGCTCGGGACGCAAACGAACGAGTGGAAATAATGCCCAGTTATAGGTGGCAGTATCGATCTGGTCTGCCGATTCAGATTCGGATTCAGATGACAGATGAAACGGTCTGGATGCAACAATGATCTGGATCAGCCGTTTGATGTCATAACCGTTTTCGCGGAAGTCCTGTCCCAGGATATCGAGCAGACCAGGTGGAGATTGGGAGAGATCTGTGGGAGCCGGCAGATCATCAACGGGATCAATATAGGGGATACCAAACAGTAGACCCCAGACGCGATTTGCTGATGCCCGTTCAAAGCGGCGGTTGTCCGGATGGGTGACCCATTCCGCCAGTCGTTCTCGCAATGTCCCTTCTGCAGGCAGGCATTCTGTCAGGAAGGGAACGCGGGGCGCGACTTCGCGCTGCTCCAGTGTCATGCGGTCTTCCACTTCATATTTTAATTTCCTGTTTGACCGTACGCCGAGCACCTGCACTTCAACCTGGCCATAAAAAGCAGTCAGCCCTTCAAAATCCGCCTGCTTCCAGTGATCAAAGGGATGATCGTGACACTGCGCACAATCGATTCGCTGACCCAGAAATGCTCGAACAGTGCTGCCGGTCAACTTGTTTCGATCCAGGTTTCCGTCCGCAACGGCAGAAGTAATGAAATTCGTTTGAGGGTCACCGGTCCAGAGTCCTTCGCCGGCGATCAGTTTGCGCACCAGTTCGTCGTAAGGAGTATTTTCCTGAATCTGTTCACTGAGCCAGGCTTTAAACCGATCGCGGCGGAAAATAATAAACTGTCCCTGGGCAACGCCGACAAACGCGCGGGTGAATCGTTCAGAGAAGTAATCGGCAAAACGACGGTCGGCGAGCAGCTTTTGTGTCCAGCGTTCCAGACGGTCTGCGCCCTGCATACTTTCGAACTCACGGATTTCTTCAAGAGAAGGCACGGTGCCGTGTAATGCCAGGGACAGCCTTCTGAGCTGTGTCAGTTCAGATACCGTTGACGCCGCAGCGATCTTTTTCTCTGCCCATTCCCTTTCAAAGAACCGATCGACCTGTTGAACGGTGTCAGTGAGAGAGTCTGTCTCAACGATAGTGGGCGGAGGGGAAGTCTTTTCAACCGGGCTGCTGGATGCCCAGGTAACCAGAGTGACAACCAGACCCACAACACAGAGGGGCAGGCAGATAACTTTCCAGTTAGGGGCATGGGACTTCATGAGTTTATCTCGAAATGACCGTATTGATTTCCTCAAAAGTGTGGGAAGAACGAATCTTCCCGACTGTTAATCATACCAGAGAGGGAATTCGATAGTTTCATTGAATTCTTGAAACTATCGAGTTTTTTCTGAGTATCAATATTACCGGGTCGAAGTTCCCCAGGGGAAACTTCTCGATTCTGTCAGGAAATTCTGATATAAGTACGACTTAGCTGGTCTCGGTGTGCAGACATGATTTAACAGGGACTTTGAGACGATTTGGTAATAGTCCTGAAATCATCTGTCTGACATTGAACAGCTACAGTGATTGACAGGTGTTAATTTGAAAACGCACGCTGATTCCGGGGATGTCATCAAAGTTTCTGTGCCCCCCCGAATTCCTGAACATCAGAGGGAGCGGGCTATGAACGAACATACCATCCAGCAGACAGATTCGACCGACCCCTCTGTCGAGAGCCCCGGTACAGCTTGTGAAATCACTGAGTTCCCGGAGGAGCCGGTCGGCACGTTAGGCAGCACCACCGAGATTGAGCAGTTCTATCCTGATGAAGTTGTGGGAAACATTCCTCCCTTTCCTCATTTGTTGCGTCACCCTCTCAAAGCTGCTTTCTGGGTGATTCGCATGGTATTCGGTATTGCCTGCCTGGTACTGTTTCTGGCGATCATCGCTGCCGTCCCCATTGTGAATTTTATTGCGCTGGGATATCTGCTGGACGTGGAAGGACGTGTGGCGCGAACCGGTAAGATCCGTCTCGCTTTTCCTTTGCTGGATATTGCCCCGCGACTGGGGACGATTGTGATTGGTGTGGCGCTCTGGTTGATTCCCCTGTTTCTACTGGCGGGAGCTGCCGCGGATGCGCATCTGATTGATCCCGGCGGAAGCAGTGATCGTAATCTTCACTTGATCAATCGGCTGGCGGCCATCGCGATTGCGGTACATCTCTGTCTGGCATTAGCACGCGGCGGGACGTTCTGGTGTTTCGTGCGTCCTCTTAAAAATGCAATCTGGCTATATCGGCAGATCCGCGCCGGAGGCTATCTGGACCGGGCTGCTGGACACGTCAGTGATTTTTTTGCTTCGCTGAAACTGGGGAAGAACTTTTCGCTGGGACTGCGTGGTTTTCTGGGGGCTCTCATCTGGTTGATTATCCCCTCGGCCATGTTTGCTGCTGCCAGTTCACCCGAGGGAGGACAGGGGGGGGCCGTCGCAGTTACTCTGCTGGGAGGCTTAATTCTGGTAATTGTACTGGGGTGGTTGCCTTTGCTGCAGGCACACTTTGCTGCCGAGAACCGTTTTCGTGCCATGTTTGAATTAAAGACCGTCAGACGAAAATTCAAACGTTCTCCCCTGTTATGGATGTTGTCGCTGGTTATCGTGTATCTCCTGTCTCTTCCGCTTTACCTGTTTAAGGTAGCAGCTCTGCCACGCGATGCGATCTGGGGGATCACACTCATCTTTGTCGCGACGATTTACCCGACAAAAATTCTGCTGGGTTGGGTTTACCATCGGGCCTCTGCAAAAACGAAAAATGCCTGGTTCGGCTGGCGCTGGTTGAGCCGCACGCTCATCCTGCCGCTGTTGGCAGTCTACGTCTTTATTCTGTTCTTTACCCAGTTTATTGGCGTTCATGGAAACCGGGTTCTAATGGAACATCATCTGTTTCTGTTGCCGGTTCCGTTTTAATTCTTTTCCTTTCGGCATTTAAAGCTTGCTGACGCCCGGTGTTGTGTCATTCCTGTCAATACAGCTCTCTGCTTACTTAAAGCCTGGAATCTTTGTTTGCGCGTATACAAGAGCAAATTTCAGAAAATCCTTTCGCCTTTTGAAAATCTCAACTATATGATTCTGTTAGAGGAACAACAGGATAAAATAGAGTAAACCACTTGAGATTCATCATCTACCCGTCGCTGAATTGATCCGGATTTCAGACCGGAGTCCGGTTTAAGGATATGCCGGGAAAAGCTCTTTTTTCCCGGCACACACGTTCGCATCATATCATGGCTCAGCGTGTTGCCTTTAACGGAACGGAGGATAAACGCGCCTGGCCAATTTCTTGAAAGGCAGGACAAGCGATGAACGAATACAAGGTAGACGACGTTAGGAATGTGGCATTGGTCGGCCACGGGGCTGTTGGCAAAACAACTGTAGCCGATCTTATGCTGTTTCAATCTGGTGCCACCTCCCGCCTGGGTTCTGTAGATGATGGTACCAGTCTGCTGGATACGGATGAAGAAGAAATTGACCATCGGATTTCCATCGCTTCCACTCTGGTTCACTTTGATTATGGTGGACACCATATCAACCTGATTGATACCCCCGGCTATCCTGATTTCATCGGGCAGGTTTCCGGCGCATTACGTGCCGTCGAGACCGCCCTGATTCTGTTAAATGCGGGACACGGAGTAGAAATCAATGCCCTGCGCGTGTCCAAAATGGCACAGGAAGCCGGGATCGCCAGGATGATTGTGCTCAATAAATGTGATGCAGACAATATCGATTATGAGACACTCTTAAATTCTGTACGTGAAACGTTTGGCTCTCAATGTATCCCCATTAACCTGCCCGTGGGACTGGGAGCTGACTTCAAAGCCGTTTTTGATCTGGTGAAAAACACGACAGCAACTGATCATGATGTCATTGGCGATCCCGAGGCGACCCGTCAGATGCTGATCGAAGCAATCGTTGAATCGAATGAAGCCTTGCTGGAACGATTCTTTGAAGGCGAAGAACTCAGCCCGGCAGAATTGTCCGCAAATATCCCGAAAGCGATGGCAGCAGGGACCCTGATACCAGTGTTGTTCATGAGCGCTAAAACAGGTGTCGGCGTTGCCGAGTTTATGGATGCGATGTCGAACTACACATTATGTCCCCAGGACATTCAACGCATGGAACAGACGAAAGACGGTCAATCTGTAATGCTCGATCCTTCGCCGGATCAACCATTTGTTGCCCAGGTTGTAAAAACCCGTATCGACCCCTTTATCTCGAAGATGAGTTATTTGCGTGTCTTTTCCGGGAAGCTGAATAAAGACTCGTCGGTTGTCAATGTCCGCACTGGAAAGCCGGTCCGCATCACGCAACTGCTGGATGTCCAGGGAGGGAAGCAGGAAGCCGTCGATGAAGTCTCTGCTGGTGATATTTTTGCTGTCGCCAAAGTAGACGATTTACAGCTGGGGGATACACTGGCTGCCGACGCAAACGGAGACGGTCTGTCACTGCCTGAAATCAAGTTTCCCCATCCTGTCGTCGGGCTGGCTGTCGAGCCGAAAAGCCAGAATGATCAACAGAAAATATCAGGGGCACTGCATAAGATTGAAGAGGAAGACCAGACCTTTCATGTGATCCATGATGAAGAAACACACGAGATGGTCATGCAGGGAATGAGCGAGCTGCATCTGAAGATTGTGCAGGAACGTCTGCTGCATCGAGACAAAGTGGAAGTTATCACGCATCTGCCTAAAGTGCCATATCGCGAAACGATCATGGGGAGCGCGGAAGGCAGCTACCGGCACAAAAAACAGTCAGGTGGCGCAGGACAATTTGCTGAGGTGCATCTTAAAGTTTCATCAATGCCCCAGGATGTGAACCCGGAAGAGTATTTCACGAAAGCCAATTTTGATCATCTCAGGTCGTATCATTATGACCCCGAAATGAACTTCGCATTTGTCGATCGTATTTCGGGTGGTTCGATTCCGAACCAGTTTATCCCTGCAGTCGAAAAAGGGGTGCTGGAGAAAATGAAGCAGGGCGTGATCGCCGGGTGTCAGGTACAGAATCTGATCTGTGAAGTGTTCTTCGGTAAAGACCATCCCGTGGACAGTAACGAAACGGCATTCAAAATTGCAGGCAGTAAATGTTTTGCGGAACTGTTTACAAAGTCGCGTCCCGTATTGATGGAACCAATTGTGAAAATTGAAATCCTGATACCAGCAGAGAATGTGGGGGATATCACCAGCGATCTTTCCAGTCGCAGAGGCCGCATGGAAGGCATGGCTGTTTCAACGGGCGGCTATGAGATCATTCAGGCCCGGGTTCCGCTGGCGGAAATTATGACCTATGCCCGTACGCTATCCAGTTTAACCGGCGGTCGCGGAACGTATGATATTGAATTGAGCCATTATGAAATGATCCCCCCGAACGAACAGGGGAAAATCATTGAGCTGCTCAATAAAGCCCGAGAATAAGTAAAGCGGGGAAGAGAACCAGGATAAGAGCGAACCTGCAGTGCTGACTTGTGCTGCAGGTTCAATCAGTATCAGAATTAACCATGGCGTCTTTCGAATTAAGATATCCGGGTCAAATGCCCCTGGAGACGCTGCAGTCAAACGGGACACCGTCTATTTCTTTTTCTTCTTTGGTCGGCTTAACGGCTGATTCCACATTTTGAGCTGTTTTTTAATTTCATCAAGCGACATCGGTACCGGGGAAAGTTTGATCTGAGTTTCTATGTCATATTGTTCGTTGGTCACTTTTTCGTCCAGTCGATCGATTTCGTCCTCAATGTTTCGCATCCAGTCGGGAACATCGATTCCTGAACCAATGGTTGATGCCAGATAACGTTCGATTTCTTCCTGCAGAATCGAAAAAGCGGCCGACTCTTCATTGCCGTCACGGGCATCATTCATGGCCCGGGGAACCAGAGCCAGCATACGGTTGACTGCCAGCGGTTTGACAAAACGCTCATTCAGATGGTCGGAAATCAGGGGCAGGTTGATTTTATACTCCGATTCCGTCTGTTTCAGCTTTTTCAGATGTTTCTTTGACATCTCTTCTGAAGTGGCTTCGAAGACGGCTTCCCAGATCAGCGCTGACTCGTTGCGATCCTGTTGAGCCAGGACCTTATGGGCGATCAGCAGTGGCACCATTTTCCAGTCATCACGCTCATAGGCAGCTTCGATGCGCAGGAAGTCGAGCAGGCAGTAAAACATTTCGCCATAGTCAGACTGGGTCGTAGTACTGTTGTATTCAACAAAGCGATCAAATTTATCGATGACAGATTCGAAGATGACCTTCAGATTGGTCACCGCTTCCTCCATGTCGATATTGCCTTCTTCCAGGTCTGTCAGTAACGCCATCGGCTCTGCCGGGTTCTGGTACTCTGCCAGATAATTCAGGTACTGTTCGATCCCGTTATGTAGAATCGTCCGCAGGTTGCCCAGAGTCAGGTATTGTGCGTGGAACAGGTCGGCTCCATACAGCTCGATGAACTGCCGTACTTCCTGCCAGACAAAATCCTGATTCAAGGCTTCCGCACTGGAAAGCCGCATGGTCCGACTGTGTTTGAGCCATTGTTCCCGATATTTATTGACCAGCTTTTCAGCGATCTCAATCAGCTGCTCATCATCCAGTTGATCAGATTCCCAGTCGTGCGAGGAACGGATGATGGCAGACAGCGAACTGCGTAATGCGGTGCGGAACAGTCGATCGAATTCACTGACGGCAATTCCTTCGGGGCGAGAACTGCGCTCCATGCGATAAGCGGTTTTCAAAAGCTGCCAGGTTTCCCGCAGCAGTCCAAGGCTGGGAAGCTGTGATAACAGAAAACGAAGTATCATCTGCAGAGAACGCACTTTGAGAACCGTGTTCGGTTTGCCTCCCTGATCAATGGGGGTGTAGAGCAAAGGAGTTTCTGCAATACTGCTTAAAAAGTGTGGAAACTCTCTTCTGACGAGTTCAATATCCCGTGTCAGTACTCCCCGGTAGATGGGAACCAGCAGGCTTTCATTTTCAGAAAGTTCGCCTTCCGCCCTGGCAGGAGGCATTGTTGAAAGCAGCATCAGACGTGCGGAGCGGCAGTTGACTGTTGTGATAATGATGGCATGCATCAGGTAAAATTTCGTCTGCATTTGCAGATCATATTCAATATTCGAATCGTGATCGCCACTCGGTTTGGATATCTGATAGTTCCAGATCGAATTCAGGAGCACGACAAGTTCCTGTTGCAGATGCTCGGTATGTCGAATCCAGCCGGCAATCGAATTCAATGTATCTTCATTTAATACACTTGCAGATTCCGCATCTTCGCTCGAATCACCTGACGTTTCTGTCTGGCTGATTTCCGCTTCACTGTAGAATGCAGCTGATAATTGCCAGAGTTGTGAAAGCGTATTTAAAAACTTGAGACGCGGTTCCAGTTGCCGGTTGATCGATTCAATTTCAGAATTGCTGGGCGAATAGCCGGAGTCCATCATTTCACCCTGCACCCCGTCATCGGCACTGTCACGAAACGTCACGTTTTCATAGGCGGCGTTAAACAGCGAGTCTTCCTCGTCGGGTTCAGCCGACTCGATATCGAACGGGTCTTCGATTTCTTTTTCAGGGACTGGAAGGATCGCAGTAAAATTCGGAACCGACCAGTAATCGGCGGCATTCACTTCCAGGTAATCGAACATTTTGCGGATAGAAATGCTGTTCGCGTCGAAAGACTCTGGTTTGATCTGCGAGGTCAGCTGTCGCATCCATTGCAGCAAAACAGAATGAATCGAGTAGGGGCCGGACTCGAGACCGGTCTGATCGACCTGGCTCAACCATTGCATGATCAGGCCGATGGCAGCGACATGGTCCTGCTTTTGTAATAGCGCGTCGACGGTCAACGCGTATGCTTTTGCCGATTCGAACCGATCAACATGCTCGCGCCAGAACGAAATATCGCCGACCGCTTCACCACCTTTTTTCCACTCGGTTAATATTTGAGACACATGTGCCGCCGACTCGAACGAATCCTGTCCATTGACATGAGGCAGGTCTTCAACCGTGGTCGTAGCATAGCGATCCCATGTCTCCGCCAGTTTCTGGAAGCGATGTGAAATTTCCAGTTTCAGTTGATCGTTGCCCTGGGCAGCCGCCTCACTGAGGGTGGCCGAATAGGCGGAAAACATTTCTTCCATCAGGTCCAGCAGGACTTCACTGCGCTGGTCGGGAATACTGTCTTCCCGTGAGATAAACAGGGGGAATAATCCCTGGAAGCCCAGGATGTTCCAAGGGTCAATCAAGGCACCACATTCAATGCCCCTCGTCAGATGATCTTCAATTTCCGGTATCAGTTTCCAGGCCTGTTCCAGTTCGTAGCGTTCCAGGTGCAGGTGCACCAGGGTGATTCGCCATTGGATTTCGCATTCAAACCGGACCGAAGTGCAGGGGATGACGGCGGCTTCGCAGCGGGCGGCAACAGAAAATCCCATTCGCGCATAAATGCGAGACAACTGTCGATGCTGGACCTGCTGGGCGCCATAACGTGCCAGGTGCAGATTCAGATAATGACGAATGTGTCCGAAGGGCTGCTGCGACTGTTTGGCTTCTTTCCGCAGTCGCTCTGCCCGGGGGCCGCTGGCCGAGGCCAGCAGGCGGTTATAATAGTCATCCCGCTGACGGGCCACTTTGGGAAGCAGTGATGTCAGGCTGATGTCGCTGGCATGTGTGTCCGGTCCCGAGCCACTGATCGATGAGGCCATCAGCATCGTACCGCTCAGGACAGCGGCAGCATCTTCCAGTCGTTCCTGCAGAGGAATTTCCTTGTGTTCATCAATCCAGGCCAGCAGTGAGTCGAGAATCAGGCGGCGGATAACGAAGCGACGATAATAACCCTGGTTATCGATGATATGCGGGTCCCATTCGCCAAACATATAGTTCGTGCGTTTGTTGACCGGATGCAGGTGGTCATGAGCCCGCAGGTCGATGGCAATTTCGTCCATCCGTTCCAGGCGAAAGTGTGCCTGATGCAGCAGGTCATCGGGGGTGGTCTGGAGTGTCTTGATGGTCTGTTCGATTAATTTCTGATACACGCCACAAGCGACACCACTGTCACGAAAGTAGACTGGCAGAGGTCGAAACTTTTCATGCGGGTAAACCTGCATCTGGCGACCGTTTTCCAATACAGCGACCGGACGGAAACCGACGAAATCATTCAGTCTGTCGATTGTACCAGTCACAATGCGATCTGTTTCAGACCAGGGGCCTCCCTGTTCCAGCAATGATTCAAACAGCACTGACAGAAAATAGGGTTGAAGAAATTCACGCTCACAGATGTGAAACAGCAGATCGCGATGGTGTGCTCTGTAGCGTGGCAGACATTCCTGCAAGGCGAGCCGAATAACATTTTCCGCTTGTGTTATTTCCTGAAATGCGCCTGAGGTGCCTTTCAGCGCTTTGAGCTGTGTACTCAGCAGGAGTTCCAGGATTTCCGCCGAAGGCCGTTCATCCAGATCAGAAAAAAGCTGATTCCAGTTAAAACGGAATTTGGGGTCCGGTTTGCCATTTGAGAAATTCAGATACCCCAGGATTTCCCGGATAATGTGTTGATCGACGGCAGGTACTGGAGTCTCGCCTGAATGTTGATTACTCGATACTGTCATATTGGTAAACGTGGATAGTTGGATCTAATTCGGGATAAACGGGAATTCATTCTGCTCGACAGCAGTAAAACAGGCTATTTCGCTTATGAACAGTCTAAAAGGTCTGAAACCCGAAATCTATTATGCTTTTTCAAGTCCGAGCGTCAATTCCCCGCATTGCTGACTGTTTGTAACTGGTTCAAAGAAAGGGGGTTATTGGATTGCGGATCCATATCTGAACGAGCATGGATTCTCTGGTTTCAATTGGTGTTCGCATGGCCATTTTTGAATACTTTTCGCATCTGATTCAGGCAGCCAACTTTTATTCAACTCATAAGTCTGAGTATGACGATTATAACGAATATGCGTATTACTCAAGTGAGCATTTTTGCCGTGCCTTGCGTGAAATAATGCCATGATGAGCTGTTGTTAATCAGTTTGTACAGGCCATTGCCTGGGTTTATGGTGTTTCACTCTGTGAAATCCTGGTAGCGGGAGTGTCAGAAACAGACAGTCGGCCAGACTTAGTTAATACGTACATATGCAACTTCAATGAAACGGTTTCCCAGACAGGCTCGGACTTCGAGATGGGGAAGCTTTAGCGACAAACCTGAATTCAGGCTATAAGGATGTGGACAGACAGATGGAACACATGGAATCCCTGCCGATAAGTGAAACAGAAGACCATTTCTTGAACTGGTCAAAAGCGATCTTGAAGTCTCCTCTCTTCTGGGGAACGGCCGCCACGTTTGGGTTTTATGCCCTCATCCCCTATCTGCCGGTTTATCGTTCTTTGATCGATCGTTATTTTTGCAGTCACCCACTGGAGTACGCGACGGCAGGCCTGTTCTTCATCGGCATGGCAATTATCGGTGTGAAGGGCATCGGTATGCTCAGTCAGAAGAAATCGATATCGGAAACAAAAATTGACTGGGAAACGATCAGTGAAATTGAGAGTCTCAATGATCGAATTGATATTTTTTCCGAGCAGGTGGAGTCACTTGCCAGCTGGATCGGTGAGACGTATCTGGGCAAACGCCTGAAAGATACGGTTTCCTATGTGAAGGGACGTCGTTCAGTCCAGGATCTGGATGAACATCTTAAGTATCTGGCCGAACTCGCTTCTGAGCAGATGCACGCCAGTTATTCACTGATTCGCACCATCACCTGGGCTGTCCCGATTATCGGGTTCCTGGGAACTGTGATCGGGATTACGATTGCGATTGCCAATGTGACTCCCGATCAGTTAGACACTTCTCTCTCTGAAGTCACCGGTGGTCTGGCGGTTGCCTTTGATACCACTGCGCTCGCATTGGGATTATCACTGATTCTGGTGTTTTCTACCTTTATTGTGGAACGGATGGAGCAAAAACAACTCGAACAGATTGAGTTGTTCGGGATTGAGAATATTGCCTCCTGCCTGAGTGTCTCGGAAAGCTCACTGAGTCCGCTGGAATCGGCTGAAGCCGAAGCTGCGCAGGAACTGGTACTGCGTACCGAAGAAATGATCTTACGACAGACCGAACTCTGGCAGCAAAGTCTGGAAGGGTTACGCGGTCGCTGGTCCGAAATGATGGAACGCCAACAGTCGGACTTTGATCATAGCCTGCAGGAAGGAATGACAAATACTCTGGGAAGTCATTCTTCTCAGTTGGAATCATTGAGGAATGAATTTCTGACTGCCTACCAGGCAACGACCGAACAGATCGAGCTGATGTTAACCCGCTGGCAGGAAAAGCAGAAAGAATCGAACAGTACCTTCTCAACTCATCTGGCCCAGATCTGGAGTGAAGTACATCAGGATGTGATTTCGGCACAATCGCGACAGACTTCGCAGATCGAACTGGCGACAAAAGAAATCGCCGGCGAAGTCAGACAGTGGAATCAGCAACTGAAAGACACCTCAGAGGTTTCGACTTTGCAGATCGAGGCCTTGAATTCACAAAGTGAAAATCTGTTGAAAATTGTTGGTCAGGAAGAGCATCTGGTCGGTCTGCAGAAAAGGCTGGCCGAAAATCTGGATGCGATTCGAGCCACCGAGACCTTTGAAGAAACCCTGCATAGCCTGAGTGCGGCTGTGCACTTACTCACCGCCCGCTCAAATCGAAATCACGCCGCCTGATAACATTTCAGGGATTGTGATTCTCAACTATTCAATTTTGAACGAAGTTAATTCGCGGTTTTTCCATGAGCAGACAAGGTAAGGAAGCACGTTCAGTATCGCTATTTCCCTTCTTAGCGGTTCTCATTTGTGCGATGGGTGCTTTGATTTTCCTGCTGGTCGTCACCACACGTCGCATCCGCCATCAGGCGATCATGCAGGTGCAGAAAGTCGTGGTGGAAGAGGTCGTCGAAGACGATTATTTCCCTCCCGTCATTTTCTCTGCAGAAGTTGAAGAACCAGCGCCGGCTGCCCCGATCGTCGTTCAGGTCGAAGAACCGGAAGCTACTCCGGAACCTGCGCCCCAGGTAATTAATCTGGCGCGGGAACATGAAGAAAAATTAAAAGCACTCCAAGTGCAGAGATCACGCAAGTTGGAAGACCTGAAAACGCAGAATCTGAAACTGGTTCAATTGAAAAATGAATTGAACCAGTCTGAAGATCAGCTGAAACAGAGTGAGCAGCAGATCTTGTCTCTGAATCAGAAGGACAAAGAACTGAATCAGAAAATGAATGCCCTGCAGAAGCAGAAAGCGCGTATTGCCGAAATGCTTCAGGAGGAATTAGAGAATCTGGAAGAGAAAAAACAGTCACAGAAAACGGCGCGCAGCAAGTATTCGATTATTCCCTATGATGGTCAGACGGGGACTGCGAAACGCCCCATCTTGATTGAATGTACCGATCAGGGGCTGACATTTCTGCCCGAAGGGATCACGTTAACTCCTGAAGACCTGAGGGAGTTCACGCCCGGATATAATCCGTTACTGGCAGGGACCCAGGCTTTGTTTCAGTACTGGAGAGCCAAAGATCAGGGGACGGGGAAAGAACCTTACGTGCTGATTCTGGTCAGACCCAGTGGCAGTGTGGGTTATTATGTTGCCCGCAAACTGTTAAATAATCTGGAACTGGATTCCGGTTACGAACTGATTGATGCTGACTGGGAATTCGCATTACCCGACAAAGATTCCCGGGCCGAGCGAATCTGTCAGGAAGCCATTGATCGTGTATTGAGTGAGCGAAAACATCTGGTTTCTCAGTTAAGTCAGAATCAGCAGGGGACAAGTGAGAGACGTCTGCAGTTCGATGCACGAACAGGCATGGTGCGGGTCATTGAACCGGAAGAAGGTTCAGAGCGAGGCAGAGGGGGATCCGCAGGCTCGGGACAACTTGCACAGGGTAAAAATGGTGCTGGCGCTTCCCGGTTCAGCGATGTATTAACACCCCGTCAGCAGATGGCGCGAGCCGAGCATTTATCAAAAGTGGCAGACCAGAAACATATTGTCTCGCAGGGGAGAGGCGGTCATGCCGGTGCAGAACATCCGGGGCGCTATTCCGGAACAACACCGGGAGGAGGAAAGACACAGGAAAGTGGATTTGGAAATTTACCTGGCACTCGTCCTGGAGCAGAAGTTTATAACATTGACGAGTTAAAGGGTTCCTATCGTGACGGTGAAGGGGCTGGTCCGGGGGTCAAACAGGCTAAAGTGATTGGTCGTGACCAGTTAAAAGAAATGGCAGAGCAACACCTGGTAGAACTGGATCGCACACAGTCAGGAAAGCCTGCCGGGGGAGAAGAGAAACAGGGGCAATCTGAAGCACAAACTGATTCTCAAGCAGCAATGTCTCAGAATCGGGTGATAGAAAATCCGTTTCTGAAAGAGGGGACGCAGACGGGAACCAACGCCTCTCAGCAGCAGTCCTCAAACGCAGAAGCAATGCCACCGAATCCATTTCCTCAGGCACCAGGTCAATCAGCGCGGGGAGCGGGCAACGCCAATTCAATTTCGCTGCATCGATCTCATAAATCTGCCAGACGGTCAGACATGGATTCGCAGAATCGGCAGTGGGGGCCTCCTCAATCACGATCGGGTATTGGTTTTGAGCGGGAAATCACTGTTCAAATCGGTGCCGACAGAATCATTGTCGGAGACGAGAAGGTGATTGCCGTAGATCAGGGCATTTCACCAGAAAGACTGTCACAGACAATGATGGTTGCCATGGATCAATATGTCACATCCTGGGGACCTGCTCCCAAAGGCTTTTACTGGGTTCCTACCCTGCAGTTTACGGTCAGCCCGGGGGGCAACCAGTACTATGAACGGCTGAAATCTTCTGCACACAAAATGGGACTTCAGAGCGAAGCGAAATTCACATTGGATCCCCTGCCGGGGGCTTCCTCCCTCTCAACTGTGAAGGAGCAATAACATGAGCCGCCGTGCAACACAGGGAGAAACAGGATTCGGGTCAGATTCATTTCTGGACATCGTAGCCAATATCGTCGGGATTCTCATTATTCTGATTGTGATTGCAGGTATCAAGATGAGCCAGGCACCTGTGATGGTTGCTGAGAATCAGGAAGCGATCCCTCCCCAACCGGAAATTATTGATCAGGATCTGGAAGCTTTTCTGCCAAAGATTGTACCTGAACCACCTCAGTCTCCTGTACTTGCTTTAGAACCGCAGGAACCAAAACCGTTCGTGCCTCAGAAACCAAAAATAATTTATCAGCAACCCTCACAGGAACTTCTGGATGAAGTCCAGAAAATGGAACTGGAACTGGCACGACTGGATCAGGTGATGCAGAACCGGAAGGCGGGGGCCGCTGAAATTAATGTCAAGAAACAGGAAGTCAGCGGCAAAGTACTGTCGATGGTGGCCCAGGTCAATCAAAAGAGCGATCAACTGGAGCAGGAGTATCGACAGTTGTTGAGCCTGGTTGATACGACCAAAGAGACGAAAGATCGACTGGAACGTGTCGTGGCGCAGGCCCGTAAGGTTTCAGAGCCACAGGAACAGATCAAGGAATTAAAGCATCGTTTAACGCCAGTCAGCCAGCTTGTCACAGACAAAGAATGGCACTTTCTGCTTTCAGAGAATCGTGTTTCCTATGTCCCCATCAATGAGTTGCTGCTGGAATTGAAAGACCAGGTGATGAAACGCGGAAGCTGGCTGGCGAAGTACCGTGAACATCACGGGAAAGTCGGGCCTTATCGCGGCTATACGATGGACTACATTGTTGAACGTCAGGCTTTATCTGCTCTTGATCAGTTGAGTAACGGAGGCAGCGGCGGATTTCGTGTCGGCGTCTCCAAGTGGGAAATCAGTCGCAGTGATGATATTGCCGGCGAGGATCTGGCTCAGGCGATGCAGAACAACTCGGAGTTTTTCCAGGCGCTCACTGATATCGGTACCGGGTCAACACTTACCTTCTGGGTGTATCCCGACAGTTTTGAACTGTATCGCAGTCTGCAGAAACATGCCCATTCGCTGGGATACCAGGTAGCTGGACGACCGTTGCCGTTTGGAGTCCCCATTGCCGGTTCACCTGCGGGTACCAGGTCAGCCGGACAATAACGAGCGCGTTCACATCAGTCTGGTGAATCAGGCTAGTACAACAGAGTGGCCAGTCGACGACGGTAGGTACTCACCAGGGCAGATTGCGGTCCCAGAATATCAAAGATCCGCAACATCGTTGCTTTGGCTTCCACACCGGCTCCTGTTTTATCCTGTTCTATTACTGACAGGCAGATTTCCAGAGCTTCCTCATGCTTGTTGGAAATTGCCAGCGCGTCTGCGAGTCCGATTTTCAAATCTGCGTTTTCTGGATCTGCCTCGAGTGCCGCGCGAGCAGCTTCGACGCCACCTGCCTCTTCCGCAGCGGCTTGTAACTCAAGTTGTGACTTGATCTGTTCCGCTTCCGGTTCCAGAAAACCGCGTTTCTCAAGTTCCTCAATGATGTGTGCGCTTTCATCAAAACGCGACTGTTTTGCCAGGACAGCCGCCATGCGTAATTTGATGACGTCATTCGCTGGTTCCAGACCTAACGCTTCTTTGTATTTTATTTCTGCAGAGGCCAGGTCGGAATCTTCCAGAATCTGTCCTTCCTGCAAGAGCATGTCTACCTGTGAAGGCAGAAGCTTGGAAATCCATTCCCGCAGCGATTCTTCCGGGAGAATACCCTGGAAGTGATCGACAGGTTGTCCGTTTGCAAACGCGACTACCATTGGAATCGATTGCACGCGAAACGCTGCTGCCAGATTCTGCTGCTCATCGATATTGATTTTAGCGAGAATGAATTTTCCCTGATATTCTTCTACCAGTTGATCCAGCAAGGGTGCCAGTTGCTGACACGGGCCACACCAGGGAGCCCAGAAATCAATGATAATCGGGATCTGTTCCGACTTTGAAATCACTTCGGTCTCAAAGTTTTCTTCGGTAATATCAATGGTCCAGGCTGAGTTTGCTGACATTGTTTTGTTCCTTGGCTCGTTCACGCTTGAAAGCGGCTGCGAGTTGACTGGGAGTATGGATATTATGCGACAGGCAGCTTACAGATGGCCCACTGTCCAAAATTTTCTTCGACTTCGATCTGTACCGATTCAATCTGGTTTGCTGCATTGGATCCTATCACAGTCAGCAGTTGCTGGCCAATCCAGTGAGCAATCAATTCGGCTGTGGTGTTTTCCACTGGGAGTAAAATACAGTCCTCACGAGGAAAGACCCAGCGGCGGTTTTCAAAAGTAGCTTCGACTTCCTGGTTCTGCTCTCTGACATGGATCTTTGGATGTAAAGTCGGCAGCAGGACCCGATGGTCCAACGCATCAACGGTTTTCTGCAACTGATCGCGAAGTGCGATGAAGTCAAATACATAGCCGTTTTCATCCAGAGGTCCGGTCAGCTCGGCCGCGACACGCCAGTTGTGTCCGTGCAGCCGCTCACAGATATTGCCATTAAAGGTGATAAAGTGTGCTGCACTGAAAACCAGATGATCTTTGGTGACTCGCACCTGGTACCGGGCAAATTTATTCATGTTGAAACTTTGAATTCAGGTACTGATGAAATTGTGGAGGAATCTTTTCTCTTATTGTACCGGGGGCAGGGGCAGGAATAAAACCATCCCGCATTGCGACAAACAGTGTTGCCACAATCAGGTCTGCTGTTGTGCCGGGATTTCGCTGGTTCCCCTGTGCACGCAACCAGGAATCAAATTCCTCGAGATGGTCTGTTCGCACTGCTGACTGCAGGACAGCCCTGGCACGACGCGATGCTTCTTCCGCTTGATCTCGACCCAGCTTTCTGGCAATTAATGTATCAGGAAAGTCGGACATCAGTCGCAGTTGTAAACGAATGATGGCGGCTTCCCAGCAGTCTGACTCTTCCCAGTATTCCGTAATTGCAGGGACACCCGTATTTAGAATGATCTGAAAGTCAGTAGCGTATTCGCGGGCAATCGAGTCCCGTTCCGCAGCGAGGCACATTACTTCCCGCAATGTTTCCTTCGGTTCCTGCGAGATATCGGCAGACTCTGTTGTTCCCATTCCTCCAGGATTAGCCAGCCGGATTGCTTCATAAACCGCGCGGGCATCTTCGGTGGACAGCGCGTGTAAAATGCGGTGAATTCCTTCTGAAATTTTTAGTGCAGCAGGAATTCGAGTCAGGGGAGCCAGCAATAAAACAATACCCAGGTTAGAATTACTGGGGACTGTTTTTTGTGTTTCGCTGATGCAGGCCAGTACGAGCTCTCCGGTAGGCAGTGCGATGGATTGAGTCAGTAGAGGAGCGATCACCGCTGCTGATTTCAGAAAATCGGCATAGCTCAAATCGGGAAAAGAGACTGCCGGATGCACGTTTCCCGGTTTTCTGGCGGTGGCTTCCATCACACATGCCAGATAGCACCAATGCTCGAGTTGATGATTATTTTGACTCATGAGGCCCGACTCGATTGATGGTGATCCGCTTTCTGCGTACAACAGTATGTAAAGAGTCTTAAGTATTCTGTTGGAATTCCCCGTCGTGGTTTCATTCTGCAGGATGAATCCGGAGAAATGAAGTCTCTGATCCCCCGATCTTCCCAGGTAACAGGAATTGTTTCATGAGTCCTTCCCTTGAGCGTCAACAACTGCAAACCGTGCATATCGTCCCGCTGACTGCATTTGATCAGCACGATCAGATCAATCTGGATCAGCAGGCAGCGCACACCAGAAAATTATATGAAGCGGGAATGCGAGTCTATTTACCGGGGGCAGGTACCAGTGAGTTTCATAGTCTGTCACCTGAGGAAATAGTCCAACTGGTCAAATTGACCCGTGAAGTGACTGGACCGGAGACATTGATCTTTGCCCCCATTGGTTACCAGGTGAAAGTAGCCCGTCAGACGGCCATTGACTGTATGAAAGCGGGCGCAACCGGAATCATGTTTATGCCGTTCGCGCATCCTTACATGAGTGACCGGGGGGCAGAAGAATATTACCTGACGGTGATGGATGCTGTTGATTGTCCAACATTGTTCTATAAAAAAGCGGATATTCCCAGTGACGAACTGCTGCTGAAACTGGCCTCTGATTCCCGTTCAGTGGGAGTGAAGTACTCGGTGAATCAGATGCATCAGTTTCGTACGACTGTAAATGCAGACTCACACGGACTGGAGTGGATTTGCGGGTCGGCTGAACGCTTTGCCCCTTATTATATGCTGGCCGGATCAGGTGGCTTTACGAGTGGCGCAGGCAATGTCTGTCCGCGACTGTCCCTGGCGATGCATGCTGCTTTCCACGCGGGGAATTATGAGGAAGGTATGCGGATTCAGCAACAGATTCTTCCCATTGAAGATTACCGGGCGCGTGCCGGGGACAGCTTCAATATCAGCATGCTGAAATATGCGATTACACTTACAGGGGCCGATTTTGGACCGCCACGGGCACCGCAGCGGACACTGACGGGAGAGCAGGAAGCAGAGATTCGTCAGTTGATCGAACCCATTCTGACGGCCGAGGCAGAACTCGCCTGAAGATGTTTTGTTCTGCAATTTATGAGATACCATAAAAAAGCCCCGTTTCGTAAAACGGGGCTTTTTCGTTATCTTCAGAACTAGGCGGTTGCCATACGTTCTTCTTTTTCTTTCAGGCGACGTGCTACAACTTCTTCCTGAATGTTTCGAGGCACCTGAGCGTAACGGGAGAATTCCATACTGAATCCACCTTTACCCTGTGTCATCGAACGCAGTTCATTGGCGTAGTCAAACATGCTTGCCAGTGGTACTTCAGCGATGAAAGTACTGGTCCCCATGCGGGTTTCAGAAGTGTTGATCACACCACGTTTTTGTGCAATATGTCCGGATACCGGACCCTGATATTCTTCAGGGACTTCCACTTCCAGTTTCATGATGGGTTCCAGCAGAGCCATGTTAGACTTCTTCAGAGTTTCACGCATGCAGTTGAAACCGGCAACGTTAAAGGCCATTTCTGATGAGTCGACATCATGGTATGAACCATCAGACAGAGTGGCTTTGACGCCCACGACTTCGCACTCGCAAAGCGGACCTTTTACCAGGGCACGCTGGAAGCCTTTGTCGACAGCTGGAATGTATTCACGGGGAATACGACCCTGGCTGATGTTGTTAACAAATTCATAAGCATCGCCGTCGGTTTCCACCGTCATAGGCTCAATCTTACCAACCACATGAGCGTACTGTCCGGAACCACCAGTCTGCTTTTTGTGCTTGTGGTTGTATTCCACGGCAATCGTTGGTGTTTCACGGTAAGCAACACGTGGTTCACCAATGATACACTCTACTTTGTATTCACGCTTGATACGTTCAATGTAAACATCAAGATGCAACTGACCCATTCCAGCGATGATGGTCTGATTGGTCTCTTCATCCGTCATCACGTGGAAAGTGGGGTCTTCGCGGTTGAAGCGTTGAATGGCTTTGGCCAGTCGGTCTGCACCATCCCGGTCGAGTGGCTCGATCGACAGGCGGATCACAGGCTCAGGAACGAAGATACTTTCCAGAGCATAGTTAACCCCGTCACTACAGAACGTATCCCCGGAGGCACATTCCATTCCGACGGCCGCAATGATGTCACCGGCTTCACCACAGTCGACATCTTCACGACTGTCTGCGTGCATACGGACCAGACGGCCGAATCGCGTGGAATTACCCGTTCGTGTATTGATATAGCTTTGACCTTTTTCAAGCTTGCCCTGGTAGATACGCATGTAGGTCAATTGTCCGAATGTTTCATCGACAATTTTGAACGCCATGGCAACCAGAGGTTTGTCTGAAGAGTGCGACAGTTTCGTACGGAACGAATCACTGCTGGTATCTTCGGCACCTTCTTTGATCGCCTTCTGTTGTGCATCCAGGTCGATCGCAGTGATTTCGCGGTCGAGCGGACTGGGCAGGAAGCGAACGACTGCATCCAGCAGAGTCTGCACACCTTTGTTCTTGAAAGCAGTTCCCATCATCACGGGAGTGATTTCGTGAGACAGTGTGGCTTCGCGAATGACCTTGTAGATGTCTTCGACAGGCACGTCAGCTTCTTCCAGCAAAGCAACCATCAGGTCATCGCTGAACATGGAAAGCGTTTCCAGCATGTTCGCGCGGGCTTCTTCTGCGGCAGCTTTGAACTGTTCCGGGATCTCGCCGAAGACTTCGGTTTCGCCCTGCTCACCGGTGTAGGTAATGGCCTGCATGGAAACCAGGTCAACCACACCTTCGAAGTGGGCGCCTTCGCCCATGGGAATCTGCAGCGGCAGTGGCACGACATGCAGTTTATCTGAAATCTGTTTGATCACGCTGGCAGAGTCGGCTCCGGTGCGGTCCATCTTGTTGATGAAAGCGATCCGGGGAACCTTATAACGTTTCATCTGGCGGTCGACTGTCAGTGACTGACTCTGAACTCCACCGACTGAGCAGAGTACGAGGATCGCACCGTCAAGTACACGAAGACTACGTTCCACTTCGACGGTAAAGTCAACGTGACCTGGAGTATCGATGATGTTGATCGTGGTGTCTTTCCACTGCACCTGTGTGGCAGCAGACGCGATGGTAATTCCTCGCTCGCGTTCCAGATCCATACTATCCATCGTAGCGCCACCATCGCCGCCTCGAACTTCACGCACTTTGTGAATTCGTCCTGAGTAGTACAGAACTCGTTCGGTAAGTGTGGTTTTACCAGAATCGATGTGAGCCGAAATTCCAATGTTTCGATACTTGTCCAGATTTTTCATGGCTTTAATGCACGTTCACTAAGGATAACATGTTATGGATACAATTCGGACGGCAACATACCGTCCTCGTCAAAGCGCTCAATACTAGTCGGAACTTTTTGAGAAGAAACACTCAAGCTTTACAGGGGGGTAGGCCCTGCAAAATCGCATCACTCTACTACTGTGATGGCTGACCCGGCAGGTTTGTTAAACAAGGGATCACTAACATCCGGAACGTTTCGCAAGTAGACAATCTGAGCGTAAGGTGTGAGCGTAGAATCTTATCGTTGTATCGTCTTCGGGGGAAGAGGATTTTTGGTTAAATTCCGAAAACTCCCTGATTAATTGCGCAATCAGTATAGTCAAATTTGACTGAAAAAGAAAGCAGTCAATCACAGGGAGAGGCAACAGAGCACCTCTCCCTGTGGATAAAATTAGACTGAGAATAGTCTTACGCTTTTTCTTCCAGTACAGCCTGTGCTGCTGCCAGACGGGCGATCGGCACCCGGAAAGGTGAGCAACTGACGTAATCCAGGCCCAGTTCATGGCAGAAGATCACACTGGCAGGGTCACCACCATGTTCACCACAAATACCGATTTTGAGCTCGGGGCGAGTACCGCGACCACGCTCGACACCTGTCTGCATGAGACGTCCGACACCATCCTGATCGATGGTCTGGAACGGGTCGGAAGGGATGATGTCGTTTTCACGGTAGTGGCCGATGAAGGTACCATAATCATCACGGCTCATTCCCAGGGTCGTCTGGGTCAGGTCATTGGTTCCGAAACTGAAGAACTCAGCGGTTTCAGCAATCTGATCTGCACAGATGGCAGCTCGTGGAAGCTCAACCATGGTACCAACCAGGTAATTGACTTTGACGCCTTTCTCTTCGAGTACTTTTTCAGCTTCTGCACGGATAATGCCAGCCTGGTCATCAAACTCAGTTTTGAAGCCGGCCAGGGGAACCATGATTTCAGGGAAGACTTCAATGCCTTCATTCTGAACGTCACAGGCAGCTTCCATGATGGCTCGAGCCTGCATGGCTGTGATTTCCGGGTAAACAATACCCAGACGACAGCCACGATGACCCAGCATCGGATTCAATTCATGCAGTTCTTCCACACGACGACGGATGAACTCAACCGAGACACCCAGTTCGTTCGCCAGTTCTTCTCCCAGAGTGGGGTTCTCTTCGAGGTGGCGGTCAGAAAGGAACTCGTGCAGTGGTGGGTCTAACAGGCGAATGGTGACAGGTAGTCCGTTCATCGCCCGGAAGATACCTGCAAAGTCTTCTCGCTGGAACGGCAGCAGCTTGTTGACTGCTTTGGTTCGCGACTCGACATCGCCGGCGGCAATCATTTCACGGATTTCAGCCAGGTGATGGAAGAACATGTGCTCGGTACGACACAGGCCGATACCCTGGGCACCGAAGGAGATCGCTTCGGCAGCCTGATCGGGCTGGTCGGCATTGGTGCGAACTTTGAGTTTGCGGATTTCATCGACCCAGGTCATCAACTGCTCATAGCGCTGATAAGTTTCGGAATCTTCCGGTTTCATCGTTTTGGAAATCAGGACTTCGACGATTTCACTGGGTTTGGTTTCGACTTTACCGGCAAAAACTTCTCCGGTGAAACCATCGATGCTGATCCAGTCGCCTTTCTTGAGAACCTTATCACCTTTGGTAATGGTTCCGGCAGCAGAATCGATTTTCAACTCGGATGCACCGACGATACAGGCCTTACCCATCTGGCGACTGACCAGAGCAGCGTGAGAGCTGGCTCCACCCAGTGCAGTCAGAATCCCTTTGGAAACCCGCATACCACGCAGGTCTTCCGGGCTGGTTTCGCGTCGCACCAGAACCAGCTGGGCTGAGTTGTCTTTGTTGTAGATCGCTTCGGCATCTTCTGCACTGAAGCAGATGTGACCACAGGCGGCACCAGGGCCAGCATTGATGCCTTTGGTAAGCAGATCGCCCGCTTTGGCTGCCTTTTCTTTTTCAGCAGGATCAAAAATCGGCTGCAGCAACTGGTTCAAGTCGTCTGCAGGGATACGCTTTTTGGTGATGGCCTGTTCTTTGCTGACCAGACCTTCATTGACCATATCGACGGCAATACGGACTGCGGCAAAACCGGTTCGTTTGGCATTACGGGTCTGCAGCATCCAGACTTTTCCACGTTGAATGGTGAATTCAATGTCCTGCACGTCTTTGTAATGCTGTTCCAGTTTGCGTCCGATATCGTCGAGCTGTTTGTATCCTTCGGGCAGATCTGTGCTCAGTGTGGATTCGATCTGCTTGGGAGTCCGGATACCGGCAACCACGTCTTCACCCTGGGCGTTGATCAGGTAATCGCCGCAGAAACCGGGTTCACCGGTAGAGCAGTTACGGGTCAGGCCAACGCCTGTGGCACAGTCATCGCCGAGGTTTCCGTAAACCATGGCCTGGACGTTACAGGCGGTTCCCCAGTTGTGGGGAATGCCGTAGTCACGACGGTAAACGACAGCCCGGTCATTGTCCCAGCTGCTGAATACGGCTCCGATGGCACCCCAGATCTGCTGTTTGGGGTCCGTGGGGAAGTCCTGGCCGGTTCCTTCTTTGATCAGTGCTTTGAATTCGGCAACCAGTTCTTTCAGCTGCTCTGCATTCAGTTCGGAATCGTACTGGACGCCGGCTTTCTCACGTTTGGCTTCCAATGCGTGTTCGAACGGATCTTCATCGGCGCCTTTCATTCCGAGAACCACGTCGCCGTACATCTGGACGAAGCGACGATAGCTGTCCCAGGCGAATGCTTCATTGCCGGACTGTTTAGCGAGTGCTTCAACAGTGGTATCATTCAGGCCGATGTTCAAGACGGTGTCCATCATGCCGGGCATGGATTCGCGAGCACCAGAGCGGCAGGAAACCAGCAGGGGGTTGGTATCACAGCCGAATTTGGCACCCATGGCTTCTTCCACTTTGGCCAGTGCTTCTTCAACCTGTGCTTCCACACCTTCCGGGTATTCACCCTTGGTCTTGCTGTAGTGAATGCAGACTTCCGTGTTCAAAGTGAAACCAGCGGGGACAGGAAGGCCGATATTAATCATTTCTGCCAGGTTAGCACCTTTACCACCGAGGCTGTTGCGCAATGTCGCATCGCCATCTGCTTTTCCATCTCCGAAGAAGTACACATACTTTTGACCTGACATACTTATTTCCTCTTAGTGTTAATTGGTCAGGCTTTCGGTTCCTTCACGCAAAGAAACCGGTTGCTGACCAGTACATATCTATTGTTCAGAAGCGTGATGCTTCTCGTTAAGATGAGGGATTGAATTTCAACCCTCTCTCATGCATATTTCCGGAGCTCGCGGCAGTCAGCAAAGAATTTACAGACTGCTGATTGTCTTTCCAGAGAAAGACCAGTCGCTGGCGGTTGATATCCAGTTGATCCGATTTGGGTTTAACGGCTTCAGAATTTGCCCTGGTCAGTCATCTCGCCGAGCGAATGACTGGAATCCTGTACGTTCAACCATCGGTTTGCAGCATATTTACTAGGGACACTACCATTGCTCAGTCTCAGCGTCAAGCGACTGACCACAATCGGGTTAAACGCCTTGTGAATTCGATGGATTGCTCCGAAAACCTTACGTGAAATCTCTCAAAAAATTTTCCTTTCGCGGGAACTGAGTAAATAAGCATGGAAAATCGTTCGACCTGTGATACCATGACAGACAGGGCTCAATATTTCATTTGTACACTCACTTCTGGTTGGATCGCAATAAGCGTTTTCTAAGTAGTCACTTACACACTCTTTCTTCCCTTTCGGGCCACAGCGATGATAGCGAGATTGATTCCTGTTAATGGAGGCCAGCCGATCCTGATTAAAAAGGATGTGACGGTCGTTGGGCGGAAGTCAGATTTGTGTGACATACAGATTGATAAAAACAGTATATCGAAGATCCATTGTGTGATTATTAAAACAGATGGTCTGCTGTTTGTACGCGATCTATGCAGCACAAATGGAACACGGGTGAATGGTCAGAAAATTATCCGCGGTGCCTTATTACCCGGGGATGAGCTTTCACTGGCCTCAACGAAATTTGAGGTAGAGCTTGCGGGGGATCCTAAAGAGGACGATCCGGAAGTCGGAGTGCATCAAAGAACCGAAATGCTGACCGCATTCAACCTGGATATACAGCAGGAAGAAGAAGCACTTGATTCCGATAGTGAAAATGGCAGTGAGATCAAGCTGATCTCCGAGTGACGTTCTCGCCCCGCATCGCCTTTAGCTGGCCAGTTGCAGTGTCAGTTCTTCCTCATTCAGAGAGACGATTGCGATTCCCAGTTTGTCTGCCAGGTCGGCGACTTCTTTCTGATCAATCATAATTGTCTGGTTGCTTTCAATCGCCAGAACCCGTCCGCCCGCTTCATGCATGGTCTGTAGTGTTTTGATACCAACGGTGGGAACATCGAACCGGCGATCCTGTTGGGGCTTTGCCACTTTGACGACGGTGAAACCGCCCCGTTTACACAACTGGCCCGCACGTTGAATTGCCCGGTCGGTGCCTTCGATGGCTTCGACCGCGATCACTGCTTTATCGTTGATCACGATACTTTGTCCGATATCCAGTTGTCCCATCTGTTTGGCGATGTCCCATCCCATTTTGATATCTTCCCATTGGGAATGACTGGGGCGTCGTTTGGTCAGAAATCCGTGTTTCACGAGTAACTCCGGGCAAAAATCCAATGCAGAATCAAAGAAAATATTGTCACGTTCAAATTCTTTAATCACAGCCAGCAGCAGGGTGTCATCTTTGCGATCTTTTTTGGCATAGCGATACCACATATGCAGCGTGCGCAGATCAGGTAATAATTTTAAAATTCGGAAGGGACTGAACAGGACCGTCTTCTCAATCTTGCCTGCCATCACAATGCGATTGACGTCTTCCCGCTGGAACAGCTTGATGGCTCGGCCGATACGTGCCAGTGGGATCCAGTGAAAGATGTCGCAGACTTCGGTTAATTCTTCACTGGCCATGCCAAAGATGCCCAGGCAGCAGACTGAATATCCCTGTTGCCGCGCCTGTTCCGCAAACACAATGGGGAAGCGACCGGCTCCTGCCAGAAGTCCGATTTGACGGTGAGAATGATCTGAGTTGTTCGTTTGCAATTCTTTCATTGATTTTTCAGAGTTCAAATTGAATCTTGTCGGAAGAGTGAACAGAGCCCGCCGCCTGGTCACTTGTCGGCAGTGAGTTGATTCAGGCTCTCGAGTTGCTGGCTCATCTGTTTGATCTGGTTTTCCAGTTCACGAATCTGTTTTCTCATCTCGGGAACTTTGCGAATCGACATTACGATCTTACGCTGTTCTTTTTCCGGGGCAGCCGGAGTCCCGATGTGGACTTCTCCAGGAGGGATATCCCGATGCACACCAGCCCGCGCACCCAGGGTCGCCTGATCTCCAATATGTACGTGGTCTGCTACTCCAACCTGACCGGCACACCGTACGTAGTCTCCGGTTGTGATGGAACCGGCGAAGCCTACCTGTGATGCGAAGGCATTATGTTTGCCGATTTCACAGTTGTGGGCAATCATGACCTGGTTATCGATTTTGGTGCCTTCACCTATCACGGTGGGGCCGATCATGCCCCGGTCGATCGTGGTGCCTGCGCCGATTTCTACATCATCCTCAATCCGTACGCTGCCCAGGTGAGGGATTTTAATAAATCGGCCTGCTTCAAATCGGTAACCGAATCCGTCGCATCCCAAAACAGCCGCAGCGTGGATCAATACTCGATTGCCAAGTTTCACATCTGGATAAAACACGGCGTTAGCATGAATGGTGACATCGTCGCCAATGACGCAGTCTTCTCCAATATAAACACCCGGATAGATGCGACAGTTTTTTCCGATACGAACGCCCGGGCGGATTGTCACCTGGGGATAGATCTGACAGTTTTCTCCCAACTCGACATTGTCACTGATTTGCGCCTGGAGAGAGACCCCTATTTCTGGCAGGGGACGTGATGGACGCAGTTTCTGAATGATTTTGATGAAAGCTGCCTGTGCATCAACAACGGCAATCGAAGTAAAGGGAGCTTCTCCGAATGATTTCTCGAACGACTCTTCCAGGCGTTTTTCCAGAAGCACTGCGCCGGCATTGCTGGATTTCAGCCGCTTGAGGTTCAACTCATCGCCGACAAAGGTGATATCGTGAGGGCCTGCTTTCAGAACAGACTCCGCACCATGTATTTCTAATCTTTGATTGCCTTTCACCAGGCAATTCAGCTCTTGAGCGATCCACTCGACTGTCGTCGACATCAAGGAGTCCTTTCCGGAAGATGCACGTTTAGTTGATCGATTGTCAGACGATGAACAGAGGGTGGGACCGCCATCGTGGCAAATCCTGTAATGCTGTTCCCCCTAATCTCGCTGATTTTTAACTGATTTCACAAATTTAACGCAAGAGCATTTTTTTTAATGGGGATATATTCGTTTTGACGAGTTTTTCATTAAGTCTCAATTGGTTCAGTATTTAATTACACATGCCATCAGAAAGGCGGATTAGAATTCAGGAATGTCACTGGTAGCGAATAGCCGATGAATAAGTTAGGATGTGCTTCTGGCTTTGCGGAATTGTTTCCGGAGCATTAGACTGACGGCGCAAACTACGTCTGTCTCTCCAGTTAAGTAATCAACAATTAGAGATATATGGTATTAACGATGTCGGTACGTGGAATACGTGGTGCAACAACGGTGACACAGGATGCTGCTGCAGAAGTCCTGTCTGCAACGCGTGAGTTGCTGGAACAGCTTCTCAAATCAAACCGGATCGAGAACTTCGAAGATATTGTCTCTGTATTTTTTACAACGACTCCAGATCTGACCTCTGCATTTCCAGCAGAAGCGGCTCGTGAACTGGGGATGAAATCAGTACCACTGATCTGTGCTTCTGAAATTGCCGTCAAAGGAGCGATGCCTCGCTGCATCCGGGTCATGATTCACGTGAATACGGATCAGAAACAGTCCGAAGTCGTACACGTATATCTGAATGAGGCACAAAAGCTGCGACCTGATGTCGCTTCCGCTCAGTAAGATCATTACTGAATCTTCACCGGGGCAGGTTTGGGGTCGGGGGCATCTGTTCCAATAATGGCATTGGTTGATGTCCATTCCAAAAGCTGGTCAGAGCCATCTTCCTGAACAGTGAAGGGGATACCACGTTCTTCCAGCGTATCGGTCAGTTCATCCAGCGGGTTTTTCAAAAACTGTGGGGGTAATACTGTCTTGAGTTGATCCCAGTTTTTTCTGACCAGGTTGATATTTTCCGGGGGAACCTGAATGAGATGTTCGGCGCGGTTCACACGGGCAATCCACATTGCCTCGTGCAGAGTCCGATGGCGCTCTTCCAGAGAGAGTGAGGAAAACGGTCGTTTATCCAGTTGCATTTGATGGATCGCGTTGTTCCCTTTGGTGATCATTTCCTCAAGCTTCTGATCTGATCGTAACTGGTGGCGGCTGGCTGCCAGCCCGATAGCCAGGGTAAAGCTGATGAATTGCTCTTTGGACATATCCCTCCGCAGGAGTGCTTTTTTGAGCAATCGGTTACGTATCCCAAACTGATCGCTGATACGTTGTACGTCCCAGAGCTGTGACATATTGATTTGCTCACTGTTAACCAGATCTTCAATAGGCAGAGAACGAATATGGCTCCAGACCGGCGCTGGTGCATAGACGGTGGGGAATGTGGGCATTTTGCCTTCGGGTATCAGCTGAATGACTTTGAGGTAGCGCTTCAGTTCTGCTTCCGTTACTTTTTCGTTGATCTGTTTGAGTTCGGTGTACTCAAGAGAATGGTCGGAGCAACCTGAATGACTCGCTGAAACCACGGCGAGGACCCAGCAGATGATTCTGCAGAGTCTGGGCGTGTTAAATTTCAAAAAGGCCATATCAGTTCACCTGGCTTCAATCAAGGTAAAGAGTTCCCACCTCAGTTCAGGGCTATCAAAGTGACTTCAGATTCAATCGGAAATCGTCAGGAGCACGGGATACGCCCTGAATAGAATATCGACATTGCCAAAATCAGGTGCTTAGTGCTGCGCAGAGATTTCCGAATAACCTGATTACAGGAATTGTGCGGAGAACATTGCTCGAACTTCAGCCCGGAGGAAAATGAAATCCGGTGATCCGAGTGACGGTCGCGACACAAACGACAGCTTGCGCCGTTACTGCGATGATCCAGACCGTCTGCATTTTCAGAAAAGAACTGGCCTGCAACTTTTCACCAGCCTGAATGTCATGGATCCTCTGCCAGTAAGGGATCGTCATCAGCAGTAACCAAGGCAGAAAGATTAACCAGAGTCGCGCCGCTTCTCCCATGTTCTTTCCCGAAAGCCATAAAAGCATCAGAACAATGCCGCAGGACAGCAGAAATGCTTTCAGGCTGGAGCGGGTGGGACAATTTGCCTGCTCAGCAGAGATTCGTCTTCGGAAGCAGAGAGAACGAAAAACCATCCAGGACACGGGTAGTCCCAGTGCCAGGCTGATCTCGAGTGGATTGAGCAGCAGCCACTTCCAGTATGTCCGCGTGTATTCGTTATAGAAGCCGGCATGGTTTTGAAAATTCAGATACCAGACCCGCAGCAGATTCAGGTCAAACACGCCAGCCAGGATGAGTACAGGTAAACAGAAACCTGCCAGTCCACTGAAAGCAGTTAAGGCAAGCGTCTTCCAGGCAGGGGGAGCTTGTCTGGAACCCGTCCGACGAGGCCAGAGTTGCAGAATAAAAAAGCAGGCCGCACACACGCCGACCGGCAGAAATGCCAAAGTCAGAAACAGGCCTCCCCAGATCAACAGGCCTGCCAGGAAAGCGCAGATCAGGTTGTTTCTTCTGCAGGCAGTCACCCATAGATACAGAAATAATATGGCGATCACAGGATAAAGTGCGTCGGATTTAGGCTGGAAGATCAGTGTGGCTGGTATCAACGGCCAGAATGCAGCCACCTGCCAGCTGACCGCGCGCGAACTGAATTCCCGGGCAAGCAGAAAGAGCGGGACAACTGTCAGTGATGACATGCTTAACGTGATCAGGGTTGCGAGCCACAGAACCGCACGGTCTCGCGGGAGCAGGGGATGTTTGGAACGCGAAGTCATGCCCTCGATGACGTCAGCGGCTTCCTGAAATGAGGCAGGCTGCATATCCACTAAAAATGATTGCAGAGCGGGATATTTTTCACAGAGTCGAATCAATGTCAGGTAAAACAGAGGCAGACCTGGAGGATGAGTGCCTTCATGCAGCACATCACCTTGTTCCATCTTTGCTTCATACTCACTGAGAAATTGTGTGGCATCTGAGATTTCCGTCTGTGCCTGGGTGAAATACCCTGAGGAGCCTTTGTAGTAAAGTACAAAGGCCGCCTTAGACAGTCGATATTCTCCAGGCGGGCTGTCCTGCAGGAGCAGAGACCACAGGCCCGCAGCTGCTGTCAGACCTGTCAGCCAGACAGTCAGTTCGTACCAGCGACAGTCAGGCATCCGCGAGAGCGCAATCAGAGTCAGTAGTAGATAGACGGCGAACGCGATTGCGGAAACGACCCAGCCGGGAATCATTTCAGCGGCAGCAAACGGGATTCGTTCCCAGGTCCACTCACCTTCCACGCCCAGCGGAATTTGAGTCAGCCAGAGCAGGACAATGGTGATCAGGCTGGTCAGCAGATAGGGTAAAAGAATTCGAAATCGCATTGTTCAGCCAGAATGAAAACTGAGAGGCGGCAGTTTACCAGGCACCGGAGACAGGGAAATGCCGTGTTTTCTGCTGAGGCACGGGTTACTCATCGATAAAAATTACGATGCAGGTAATGTTGTCTTTGGAACCACCTTCCTGCGCCGCTTTTACGATCTCTTCTGCTGCCTGTTGCGGTTCATCAAACTGTCCCAGCAGTTCTTGCAGTTTTTCATCGGAGATTCCATCGGTGACACCATCCGAGCAGAGTATCATTCGGTCCTGAGGTGTCGGATCCAGGTGACGTGCTTGAGTGCCGGCACTGCCGTCTTTCGTTCCCAGGTAACGATAGAGCACATTTTTGTAGCGGTGTGTTAAGGCTTCTTCAGGTGTTATGGTACCCGCGTCTACGAGAGCCTGTGTCAGCGAATGGTCGGTCGTCAACTGGTGCAGGACATCGTTTCTCAACAGGTAAACCCGACTGTCTCCCACGCCGCCAATGAAGAATTTCTCACCAACCTGAATGGCAAATACGATCGTCGTCCCCATGCTACGGCAGTTGGGGTCCAACTCGCCCAGAGCCATGATTTCGAGATTGGCATGTGCGACAGCCTGATCGATGGCCTGAGTCACTTTTTCAGCCGGGTCACTATTAAAGTCGATCAGCTCATTCAGCTTCTGCGGAATGATTTCGATTGCTAACTGGCTGGCTTTTTCTCCGGCGCACTGTCCGCCCATCCCATCGGCGACAAGAAAGTATTTGTTGAGGTCATCAACACAGAGATTGTCCTCATTATTTTCACGGAAATTTCCGGTAATGCTGACTGAGCCGTAACGAATTCCAACCATTAAAAAGCCTGTATGCGTGTCGATAATAATTCTGGATGAGGCCGAAGTCTCACGCCTTCCATGCTAGACATATGTGAAATTCCTTTGAGGTATCATAGCATCTTTTGTTCGGGAATGAAATTTTAATAATGTTGTATCTGCTGGTTTTTTAGTGTCTTATGAAAAATTTCAGGGGCAAACTGTCTGGACTAAATCACGAACCCCCAGCGTGGTGGAGCAGATAAACAGTTCACCTGCTTCAAAACCAGCACTGGTTCCCAACAGGCGATTCTGGCTCTCCACCAGCCGGTAAACCCGCTTTTTTTCGGGGGGAAACTGGGACTGATAAGCTCGAATCGATTCAATTTTCTGCTCAAAAGTATCAGAAATATCAACGACAAACTGCCCACTGCCTTCAGGGTAATTCAGAGAGCCAAATCCCAGAGGATACCAGACCTGTTTCTGAATCGTGTGTGGTTCTGTGTTATCGAACTGGTCATTCCATTTAGTCAATCGGGAATAAAATACAGCTGCATCCGTTATCTGCATGGCTTGCCAGTGATCGGGAGAAGCCATGGGGGTTTTACCTGCCAGTCCCAGCACAACTTTGGGGCGATATTTCCGGAACAGGTTTGCAAGTGCAACTCGGTTTTCAAAACTGTCAAACAGACGTCGGTTGGTCAGTTCCAGAGTTTCCCGCACATGGATTCCCAGTATTTCAGCAGCCTGTTTTGCTTCCTGCAGTCTGGATTCCGGTCCCGGACTGAGTGGCGTAGGTTCGCCATCAGTCAGGTCAATAATGCCTACGCGATATCCCTGCTGGACCAGTTTGGCCAGGGTTCCGCCACAGGCGATCTCAACATCATCCGGATGCGCACCGACGGCGATGACATCAAGTTGGTCCGGGGATTCTGAATTCATGAGCTTTCTTTTCGTAGGCACTTAAGGGAGCAGTATCAAAATAATGAAGCAGTTTCTGGCAGTATCGATTCTGAATGTGGCCGTCGTATTTGAGAGGGGTGTTACGTGATTCAATGACCAGTGCTGCAAACCATTCTTTGTGTTCCAGCAGGTTTCGTCAACGTTGGAAATTCAAATATATTCAGAATCATAACAAACCGTTGATTTGAATACTCTCTTTTCCTGTAAAATCGTGACTCTGAAAACTGATCGAGCGGAACGAGGAGAGGCCTATGGACCGGAACATCCCCAGGCAGAAACCGGTGCCGTACCCGGTTTAGAGGGGCGTTTCAGGTAGGAGAGACTTTTTTTTCGGCATCAATGATGACCTGTCTGGTGTCGTGCGGTGTAGGGGCTTCACGCAGCTGTTCGACGAAATCCGGTAGTTGCATCAGCCTGCCCAGTCGTGCGAGTACGGACAGGTGAGTCGAAGCGTCGGAGCAGATCACCAGAAAAAAAATATCTGTCAAAGTTCCATTTTGTGCGCCAAAGGGAATTCCTGACAGGGTTCGACCATAGGCGATGAGTGGTTCGCCGACTGCATCGGGGGTCGGGTTTCTGGGGTGGGGAATTGCGACTCCATTATCGAATGCGGTGGGGTAAGCTTCTTCCCGTTCCTGAATGGCAGTCAGAACAGTTGCCGGTTCCCAGATCTGCCAGGTTCTGCCAGCCGCTTCGATCAGACTTTCCAGAACCGATCTTTTAGTGCGCGCTTCCAGGGGGACTGCAATCAGTTCTTCAGGCATCAGGCTACTGATGAGATTGTCTGCATCCAGCAGAGGCGGAGGATTGGTTAGTTCCACCCGCTCCAGTTCGGAAGTTGAATAACTGCGCATTTCCTGTTCCAGCCAGTGCGTGATTTCGGTGGAATGAAATTGCCATTCACCCTGAACCTTACGTCCCGGGATTCTGCCTCGATTGGCCAGTTTTTCCAGTTCGCGGCGGTCTCGGCCTAACTGTTTTGCCAGATCATTCAGGCTAAATGATTCGTGAGCCATTACGTGTCACCACATTCCAGAAAAACTCAGGAGAGAATTAATCAGCGAGGGATTTTTGGGGCTGCCTGTATAATAGGGAGCCGTAAAAAATCTAGGGAGTGAAAAAACAGGCTGGAAATTTTACCCATGCCAGTATTTTATTTGATTTGCGCATCACTTGTGTCACCATCGTAACCAAAGTGTGATCCGTTTATCAATCACAGGCCGGAAATTTTGCCAGAGTCACAAAAAATCTGTATCGTTCTCTCGCAGAGTTCTCAACTGAACTGAGAAGGAGTTTCAGACTGGCAGGCAAGACGCAGATTGGTGAGAGTCTCTGAATAATCGGATTGCCAGAATTGTTCACACCAGACTTCCAGGTCATAGTAACCCTGGTATCCAGCATCATTGATGGCTTCCATGACATCAAAATCCGGGAACAGTTCCTGAACTGATTCTCCATGTTCAATTTCTGAAATCTGTACCGCCGCGATTAACGAGATAATATCAGCGATCAGGTTTTTTGCAGAGTTTTCAAGGCAAATGTGGGCAGGGTCAATCGCAATTCCGACTGCTGGATGCTGACAGGTATCTATCAGTTCCAATGTCGATTCGATGGAGTTGAGAAAGGTCCAGTTGCGCGCCAGTGGGTTCTTCATGGTTTTGAGAGCCAGTCGCGTGCCATTCGAGGCAGCAACATCCCCGAGCCTCTTCAGGGCATCAACGGTCAGTTCGCGTGCATGATTCAAAGTATGTCCGGCGCGGGGGCCACTGGCGATCTGCACTGCCGCCGCGTTGACCTGTCCGCCAAATTCAATCAACTGGATGGCGTCAGTGATGGCTTCTTCGAAAGGGTACTCGTTAGAACCGGTAAAACCACCTGCCAGGGAAATGGTCGAAACCTTGATTCCCGAATCGATCACCAGTTCTGCAGACTGTGCAGTTTCAAGGTCCAGAATTTTTCGATTCCAGAGACCGACGGCAGGAATACCGCAGGCCACGAGGCCACGCAGACTTTCTTCCAGAGACCAGTGGTAAGTGGTGATTTGATTAATCGAAATTCGATCGATCAACGAAAGGACTGGGGTGGCATGATCAGGTTTGGAGGTCGAAGAAGAAGAAGTTGAGAACGAATTGACTTTACGCTGTGAGAGAAGCTCTTTAGTCACTCGGCCACCTGCAGTCTGGAGAGGAGATCAGGTATATTAACAGTTAGTGCGAAGTTACTAACTGGAAATAACAAAAATTTACACAGTGAATGATAATCCAGGAGTGTCTGACAGGCTGGGTCAACGATCTAATTTGACCAATGTCATGTCTTGGAGTGTATCATAAGTGATCGCAAAAATTTTTCCATAGTAAAAAAGGAAAAACGATTTTGACTAAGAACCAATATTGCTTATCCACTCAGAAAGTCAACCGACATTGAACCTCGTTTTTAATGAGTTCAATAAAAACGTTGTTTCATGGTTCCGCGTTTGCCTGTTTATAAAATTAAACAGGAGGTGAAATCTCATGCTGTTGAAACGAACTGTAAATGATGTGTCAACGATTTCTGAAATCGTTTGTTGCTGGCCCGGAAAAAATGACATGCAGCAAATCAACTTTATCTTGTCGAAGCGAAATATAAATTTCTTATCAGGCATACTGCGTCAAAGATTCCTGTTTGCCTTGATGGAACTTGGCAATGTGATATTCACGATGCGGAAAGTCTACGACGCAGCAGAAGCAGTCCTGAAAACAAACAGGACTGCTTCCGTCATGTGATCCGCGTCGGTTTGCTCTGCGAAATGCAGGTCAGGTAGCGCTGATTTGTGTGTGTGGATCAGCTGAGATGTTGACCCAGACGTGCACATGGGGGGCACCACGGTAGTGCCAGACGAAGGCAGGACCTTCCAGTCTCCAGTTATCCCAGATCCCATCATTACCGATGTCGCCTGCCTGGTAGAAGGAAATGCGACACTGATCAAGACCGCCTTGAGCCTCGATACATTTTTTGACTTCTTTCTGGTCCGAAGTGCGGAAAGGTTCGATTAACAGGTTCAGCACAGACTGCATTTCCTGTTTCTGATCTTTCGTCATATCGGAAATCTGTAAACCGGTAATCTGGTCAGCAGATTTTTTGAATTGAATTTTCGTTTCAGGTGGTGCCTTGGGGATCAGGGCCGCTTTACGCTGGTTGCCATCCAGGATCTTGTAAACTTGATTGGCCTTCAGAGCCTGCTCCCAGAATACATTGCCCGGGTGTCCTGCGGTTTCATTAAATTCTTCAGCAGCATGACCGTAGAAAATCGGCCCCCCGAATGCCAGGTGTTCAGCACTGTCTCCATCGCTGCGGACAGTCGTATGTCGTCCTGTCATGACAAACTGAAACTGATCGGTTCCAGGTGTACCGAAGATGGCAATGGACTGGTCTTCGCCATAACCGCCCTGGTCGTCCATTAACTGTTTACGGATTTTTTTATGCCAGCTGGGATCGAAGTGACCAAAGAAAATGGCTTCAATTTTCTCCTGCTGATCTTTGGTGAAAAAGTCACTGTTTACAATGGGCTCTGTGATATTCCAGTTAGCGCGGACATGTTGACGCAGCAGGCCGTTTTTATCTTTATGGTCCCAGTCGAAGCAGACCTTTGATTTCTGCGCAGGAGTCAGGCTCTCAAATAACTGTTTTACGAGTGGTTCTGGTGCTGCTGTTTTGGCCGCATCTCCGGTCTGGCCTGCCAGCAGTCCATCGACTCCGAGGAAGGGAGTTCCGGCGATCGCCGCACCCATGGTTCTGACAAAGTGACGACGAGTGATTGTGAAAGAGTCAGGATTCAATTCAGGTGATGAAGGGTGTGGATCAAATTGCATGGGAGCACCAGTCATTTCTTAAAGTGGAGGGAGAGATCGTAACGTTCCGTGATCAAAACAGTCTATCAGCGCTGCATCTTGGACGTCAAATAAAATTCCTGTTTCCTGTTTCAGCGAACGATTGTGAGATTGGTGCTGCCTGATCTGCTCCCGGGTTGGGAAATGTGCGGATTTCGTGCTGGTAACAGGCTGTACCCGGTGTTAGGCTGTTGGTGTGATGTTGTGTTCAGTGTTCCGGTTGAGCCATTTGTGAAATCTGGTGACTGGAGCGATGACCGTAATTGAATGTTGATGAGTATGGGTTTAGAATGTCTGATTCTCTTATCTACATTTCCAGAAACAGTTTCTTTTAACAGTCAAGTCGGGCAATAACAGCGTGTTATACATTCTTCATCGACTTTGGGTAGAAGAGAGGCAGTTCACTGTCCACTCAAATCGAATTAAAATAAGAAAACGATTTGCTTTGCTATTCGTGATCGTAAGCATGGCCGGTCTATCGTTATGCAATTCGTCAGCGCATACGCAGGCAACAACACCTCCAGCAAATTCTGGTGCGGGTGAAAAGAAGCCTCCTGCCGTTCCAGTCGGAGAGAAAGCGTCTGAACCAAAGCCAGCAGACAAAACGGCTGCTCCCGCCCCCCAGTTACCGGGGCCGGAAAAACTGTTGAATGGCGGAAATTTCTGGGATCACTGGAAGTACATCAGTGAAGAAGAGAAAGAGGCCAATCGGAATGTGACCTGGAAGGTCATCAGTGGCGGAAAAGATCAACCCAGCGTCCTGGTCTGTTCCGGAAAACCGTACGGCTATATTCGTACGCAGAAGGTATACGAAAATTTTCAGTTCAGTCTGGAGTGGATGTATCCTAACGATCCGAATGCCAACAGTGGGATTTTACTATTCACTGCAGAACCGGATAAAGTCTGGCCGAAAGCATTTCAGGTTCAGTTACATCGTCCCGAGGCTGGTTATGTTTTTCCCACGCCCGGAAGTGGTGCCAAATCTGCTAATAAACTTTCCCCGACCATGCCTCTGGATTTACCAGTCGGAAAATGGCATCAATGCGTACTGACTTGCCGATCCGGAAATATTTCCGTAATGATTAACGGAGCCAAGCTGGGGGAAGTCACCGGCTGTGACCCAAGCAAAGGGGCGATTGCTTTGCAGAGTGAAGGTTCGGAGATTCATTTTCGCAAACTGGTCGTGGAAGTGCTTTCTCCTGAACCGGCAGCACAACCCAAGGAACCTGTTGCACAGCAAAAGCCCGATCAACCCTGATCTGGATGATTATGGTTTTGGTTGCCTGAGTACCAGCGTCGGGCAGGGGGCGTGCCTGAGAACCCGTTCCGCGACAGAACCAAGGGCCAGCCTGGTGATGCCGGTATAACCGTGCGATGGAATCACGATGAGATCGGTGGCATGGTCTTTCGCATAGTCCGCAATTTTAATTCCGGGATCCCCGACCAGTGTCTCGAAGGTCACACCTTCAATCTGGTGTTTGGCAAATTCTGATTTGGCCAGTTTATTCACGTGTTCTGTCCGTTTTTCATCGGTCAGCCCTCCAAAAAGCACACCCGGTGAAACCAGATCAAGTGGTACCATTACATGCACGACAGTTACCGTTGCAGCGTCTTCTGAAATTTGGATTGCTTTTTTGATGGCTTCCAGTGAGCTTTCAGAAAAATCAACGGGAACCAGGATGTTTTTTCCGGTGAAGTAACTCATAACCCAGTGCTTTCATTAATGAATGAGAGTGAAGGATAACAGCTGTCTGTATTTTATAATCATGAGACTGTTGCAGACAGCGGTAATCTCAGAACGGTATCAGAAATTGGACGCTCATTTGCCTTCAGAGGCAGAGGTTGTGTTATCAAACTCTCCTGACTTATACCGGCTCCAGTAGCCATCCAGTTCCCGCTTGACCCGGTTGGATAGGAGCAGGACTCCCAGGATGTTGGGAAATGCCATGCCCAAAATCATTAAATCACCAAAGTCAAGAATATTGGTTGCTGAAACGACCGAGCCTAGCACCACAAAGATAAGAAACAGGATACGGTAGGCCAGTGAAATTTTCGCGCTGTCACCAAACAGAAACGCCCAGCAACGTTCGCCATAGTAGGACCAGGAGATCATCGTTGAATAGGCAAACAGGATCACGGAAACTGATAACACATAATTAAAGTAGGGGATCTGAGAATTCATGGCCGCTGAAGTCAGAGCGGCTCCATTATCAGACTTAATCAGGTCTGCGTATTGAGGGTCATTGTAAGCGCCCGTAATAATCATTACGAGTGCGGTCATGGTGCAGATCATGATCGTATCGACAAACGGGCCCAGCGATGCGACGATACCTTCCCTGACCGGATATTTTGTTTTCGCGGCTGAGTGGGCAATGGCCGCAGAGCCGACTCCCGCTTCGTTTGAGAAGGCGGCCCGCTTGAATCCAATGATCAGTACACCCAGGAAGCCGCCATACATCGCATTGTCGCTGAAAGCACCATCCCAGATCGCCTTGAAACAGGCGGGTATCTGTTCAACCTGCATTATGATAATTGCCAGGCATGCCAGGATGTAGATGCCGCACATCAGCGGCACAATTTTTTCTGTGGTACGGGCGATGCTGCGAATCCCGCCGATAATGACGATCCCCACGAAAAATGCCATCACAATACCATAGACCCACTCCAGGTTGTTATCTTTCAGTATCGGGATCGTCTCAGCAACAGCACCCAGGGATTGTTTGACCTGAAACGAATTGCCTCCTGCCAGTGAGCCGCCGATACATAATATCGCAAAGAAAACGGCAAGTGTTTTCCCCAGCCCTTTCATAAAGGAATTACCAGGGAACTGGTCTTGTAGACCGACCGAGAGATAACACATCGGTCCTCCCATCACACGACCATCCGGGTTAATGCGGCGGTAAATTTGTGCCAGAGTACATTCGGCAAACTTGGATGTCATGCCCAGCAGTCCGGCCAGCATCATCCAGAACATGGCTCCCGGACCGCCGGTAGCAATCGCTATTGCAACTCCGGCAATGTTTCCCAAACCAACAGTAGCAGACAAGGCGGCTGTCAGTGCCTGAAAGTGTGTGACTTCACCTTCGTCCTCTGGGTCATCGTATTTCCCCATGACTAGCAAAATCGAGTGTTTAAAAGCGCGCAGATTGATGAAATTCATTCGGAAGGTGAAGTAGGTCGCCCCGATAACCAGCCAGAGTACGGCGAGAGGAACTCCACCGCCGGAATGATATTGGTGCGAGTTCAGCGGAATCGGGAAAAAGAAGACGGTTGCCACATATCCGTTAAATATACCAAACAACTGATCAACACCTCGTTCAAAACGAGCCAGCCCGGAATTGGATTCAGCCTTTGTTGAAGAGGTATTCGCTTCACTCGCCGATTCCGGCGCCGGGGTGTCCTGATATGCCTGCAGGGGCGTTGCCACTGAGAAGAGGATCGAAAAAATCAGGAGTGTTGCCATGCTGGAGCGTATTGCATTCGAGATTGAGGGCCGGTCGAATTTCATAAGAGTCTATTCCCATTTGCAGTTAACAGTAGCCGCGCATTCAGATCAAACTGAAATTAAGTTTGTTTACAGTGTCCAAAGCGAAAAAAAGCACGGTCTGTTACTGCTTTTCCTTAATTTTGTAATTGGCCTGGGTTGGTTTTCAGGGCAGGTTTAGAGATAATCAAAATACATCCCGTGAGCGCTCCTTGTCTCGCCGTTCTCATAATCGTTGTATGAGACTATCAAATAAAGATTTACGTTCCAAGACGTATCTTGAAAAAGCCTCAAAAAGTTCCCGACTTTTGAAACTGAATCTCAATTATTGATTTTTGACAATATTGGTTGTCAAAAATAGCCGATCTGCCTAGGATGCTGGTATAAAGAGAATTGAGTGTATGGTGATTCTGATGCTTCAAATCACTCTCTTTACAGGTCATCAGTTCCTTTTTTCATTGCGGATAGAAAACGATTCATGCGTGTTTCGATTGATGAAAATGACCGTAGTTTTCTGCTGGGGCTCAATCGCCTTAAGTCAGCAACGATTCACGAGATTTGTGAACAGGAAGGCGTAACCGCGACGGCAGTCCGACAGCGTCTGGTTCGTTTGCAGGGTCTGGAACTGATTGAACGGACTCAGGTGAAGGAGGGGCGAGGTCGTCCTCACTATACCTATTCCGTAACAAGTCTGGGGATGCGATTGCTCGGGGATAATTACGCCGAACTGGCAAATATTCTCTGGGAAGAACTGAAAGGGATTGATGATGAAGATTTGCGCTGTCGACTGGCAGCGCGGATTCAAACCGCTCTGGTTCAGCAGTATGGAAGAAATGTAGATGCGCCTTCGCTCCAGGGGCGAATGGAGCAGTTAAAGCAGGCATTGGAAGAGCGTGGCTTTGTCGTCGAGCTGGATCATACGGGGCCCCTTCCGATTTTGCGGGAGCATAATTGCCCTTACCATGACATTGCCAGTGGTGATGCATCGATTTGTGAGCTGGAACAGAGGGTTTTCGAGCGAGTTTTAGGTACCAAAATGAATCTCTCAGAGTGTTGTCTGGATGGGCATCACTGTTGTGAGTTTGAAGCACATATCAGTTAAGTCTGATTTTAATTTATTTGCTGTTTCTGAATGCGTTCAGAACTCCGGATGACAGGGTGAAATACGAAAATGAGTTTGTTGAAAATTTCTGATTTACATGTATCTGTTTCTGGAACTCCGATTTTAAAAGGAGTCAACCTGGAAATTAAGCAGGGCGAAGTTCATGCTCTGATGGGCCCCAATGGTTCAGGGAAAAGTACGCTGGCCTATGCGATGGCCGGTCATCCGAGTTATGAAATTACCAAAGGTAAAGTGGAAATCGATGGTACCGATATTTCAGAACTTGATCCCAATGAACGGGCCCGCCTCGGATTGTTTCTCGCATTCCAGTATCCCGTTGTGATTCCGGGTGTTAAAGTCGCGGACTTTCTGCGGCATGCGATGTCCAATGTTCGCAATCCGGATCGTAAGGAAGGCGAAAAACTGATTCCGATGCGTGAGTTCCGCAAAGAGCTTCGGGATCAGATGAGCGAACTGGGTATGGATCTGGAAATGGCCCGTCGTTACCTGAATGATGGTTTTTCCGGCGGTGAAAAGAAGCGGATGGAAATTCTGCAACTGGCCATGCTTAAACCTAAATTTGCCGTATTGGATGAGACCGACAGTGGTCTGGACAGTGACGCCGTCAAGGTCGTCAGTGAAGGACTGAACCGTCTGACCGGTCCTGAAATGGGAGTGCTGATCATCACTCACCATGAGCGGTTACTGGAATTCAATCAGCCGCAGTTTACACATGTAATGCTGGCTGGCCGTATTGTCGAAACGGGAGATGCCAGCCTGGCCGCGGAACTTCACGAACATGGCTACTCCAGCGTGCGGGAACGTCATCCAGATGCGGCAGCAGAAGAAGTTGTCGAAGCCGTCTGACCTGCAGGCTCTGCGAAAGAACGACAAAAAATATTCGTTACGAATTACGATCAATTGAAGCAGTTACGCCACTTCCTTTTGGAATGGTTTTAATACAGAGTGGGAGAATCTGAAATGTCTACTAAGTTGGATACTAATTCCGAAAATGAAAACGTTGATATCGGAGAATATCAATACGGATTTCATGACCCCACCGATAAGTACGTATTTACCGGTCAAAAAGGTTTGAATGCCGCAGTGGTGGCCCAGATTTCAGAGATGAAAAATGAGCCCGCCTGGATGCGGGATTTTCGTTTGAAGTCCTTTGAGATTTTTGAGCAGAAACCAACCCCGCAATGGGGGGGTAATCTGAATGAGATCAATTATCAGGATATCCATTATTTCGTGCGCGCTTCTGAAGGGCAGGAACGAAGTTGGGAAGATGTTCCTGATGATATTCGTAAGACTTATGATCGTCTGGGGATCCCCGAAGCCGAGAAGAAATTTCTCTCTGGTGTAAAAGCACAGTACGAATCTGAAGTGGTTTACGGCAGCCTGCAGGAAGATCTGGCCAAACAGGGAGTTCTGTTTACGGATACGGACTCGGCTCTGAAGGAACACCCCGAATTGTTCCGGGAGTACTTTGGTAAAATTATTCCTCCCGATGATAACAAATTTGCTGCTTTGAACTCGGCCGTCTGGTCTGGTGGCTCATTCGTGTATGTGCCTCCCGGTGTTCATATTGAATTTCCACTACAGGCTTATTTCCGCATCAACTCGGAAAATATGGGCCAGTTTGAGCGGACCCTGGTCATCGTCGATGAAGGTGCTTCCTGCCATTACGTGGAAGGTTGTACGGCTCCGACTTACAGCTCAAACAGTCTGCACTCAGCCGTCGTTGAGATCATCGTCAAGAAGGGCGGCCGGTTCCGTTACACGACCATTCAGAACTGGTCAAACAACGTTTATAACCTGGTTACCAAGCGAGCGCATGCCTACGAAGATTCCCTGATGGAATGGGTTGATGGTAACCTGGGATCCAAACTGACCATGAAGTATCCCGCCATCTTTCTGATGGGCGAAGGTGCCCGTGGCGAAACCCTTTCGATCGCCTTCGCAGGTAAGGGGCAGCACCAGGATGCCGGCGCCAAGATGGTGCATTGTGCTCCGAATACTTCAAGCCGGATTATCTCCAAAAGTATCTCCAAAGATGGCGGACGGTCCAGCTATCGCGGACTGGTTAAAGTGGATCCGGAAGCACATGGCTGTAAATCCAATGTGGTCTGCGATGCCTTGCTGCTGGATCCTGAGAGTCGCAGTGATACCTACCCTTATATCGAAATTGAAGACAACGATGTGGCGATCGAACACGAAGCCAGCGTTTCCAAAATCGGTGAAGAGCAGTTGTTTTATCTGATGAGTCGCGGACTGACAGAAGCAGAAGCGTCTTCAATGATTGTCACAGGTTTCATTGAGCCTCTGGTAAAAGAACTGCCGATGGAGTATGCCGTCGAAATGAATCGCCTGATTGAACTTCAGATGGAAGGCTCAATTGGTTAATCCAGCGAGCGGAAACTGAGACGCATTATCATTCAAATTTGAGTAAGCAGACTTCAGCTCATTGAACGGGTTTGAAGTTCTTCTAAATCGTTACTGAAAGCATAACAGACAATAGTATGAGTACTTCATCCGTTAATACCTCTGCTGACATCCCGGCTGGATTTAGTGAAGCCGCTTTTGAGGCATTTCTGGCGACCCGAGACGAACCCGCCTGGGTGACAGAATCGCGACGTCAGGCCTTCAAGCGTTACTCGGAACTTCTGGAAACTCAACTGGATCCGGAAGAGTATCGTCGAGTGGATTTACGGGCACTCAGGCCTGATCGGTTTCAGTTGAGCTCAGGATTAGAGTCGGCGGAGACACAGCAGGCATCCACGCTGTTGAAAGAGCAGGCTGAATTTGCCGGGCATGTCACGCACGTGGATGGCCAGCTGATCTCAAGCGAACTTTCGGATGAGCTGACTGCCAAAGGAGTTATCTTCGGCGATCTGGCATCAGTCGCACGCGAACACAGCGATCTGGTTCAGAAGTATTTCATGACCAAGGCTGTTGACAGTAATACAGACCGGTTCTCAGCATGGCATGCTGCGTTCTGGACAGGAGGCACTTTTTTATACGTGCCTCGTAATGTTGTTGTGGATGCCCCCCTGCATAGCCTGATTACGCTACAGGCCGAAAAGGCTGCCGACTTCAGTCACACTCTGGTGATACTGGAAGAGGGTGCCTCGGCAACACTGCTGGAAGAAACGGCTTCGACGTCTGAAGACAATCTGGGCCTGCACTCCGGGGCTGTCGAGTTGATCCTGGCCAAAGAGGCCCGGCTGCGATATGTCCAGCTGCAGAACTGGAATCATAAAGTCTGGCACATTGCCCATCAGGCCGGTCGAGTTGAGAATAACGGATTCCTGCAATGGACCGTTGGTGGGATCGGCGCCAAACTGGCTCATATCCATCAGGATGTGGTGCTGGATGGTCGGGGAGCAGAAGCGGAAGTCAATGGCGTGACTTTCTCTACCGATCAGCAGATTCACTCTTTTTACACAAAGCAGGCTCATAATGCTCCTGAAACCCGATCCGATCTCCTGTATAAACAGGTGCTTCGCGATCATTCACGGGCTATCTGGCGAGGAATGATCCGGGTTGAACCGGAAGGTCAGCAGACCAATGGCTACCAGCGTAATGATTCGCTCATGCTCTCGCCAACCTGTCGAGGTGATGCCATTCCCGGCCTGGAAATTGAAGCAGACGATGTTCGCTGCACTCATGGAGCTACCGCTGGTCGTGTGGACGAAGAACAGATCTTTTACTGTATGTCGCGGGGTATTTCAGAATATGAAGCGATGCATATGATCGTGGAAGGTTTCTTTCAGACCGTTTTTGACCGGATCCCGGTTGAGGTGGTGCGTGAAACTTTGAATCAGGCAATTATCAAAAAATTAGGATTTGGTCGGTAGTATTCCGCTGATCACAGACAACTATATAGTACACAGAAAATGCCTGACTTCGAAGAAATTGCATCAATCAATGATTTTGGCGACGCAGATCGGCTGGAGGTGTTTCTTGGCGATACACCTGCTCTCCTGATTCGTATTCAAGATCAGTTTCTGGCGATTGAAGATGTATGCACCCATGATGGGCAACCGTTGACCAAAGGATGTATCGAAGAGGGAGCAATTGTCTGTCCCCGCCACGGGGCGCGTTTCGATCTCAAAACCGGAAAAGCGCTCTGTATGCCTGCCACCAAGCCAATTCAAACTTTTGAAGTGGAAGTCAGGGATCAGAAGATATACGTTCGTCATTAAATTGGCAAAATTCAAGATAATTGACCGATTTTATACGAATCAAACGATGCTTAAGGTCGTTTTCTAATAATCATATTTATCAGTGCTTGTGCCGTTGCATATCAGTATGGCAATTTACTAAGTATCGTTGTTGAATTAAATAGATGTTTAGGTGCAGCTCACTTTTAAGGGAAAAGGATAATGTCAGACGAAGTCAACAAGAAGCCTGAAGACAATCAGGACGGGGCTGAAGAACAGTTACCTGTGTTTTCTGCCTTCCGGGGAGTCGGAGGCGATGAGTCTCTGGTTGATGCGCTGAAGCAGGTCATCGATCCCGAATTGAATATCAACATTGTAGACCTGGGACTGGTGTACGATGTAAAGCGATCAGATGAAAATCAGGCCAAGGTCAATGTTTCGATGACATTAACCAGTCCAGCATGTCCAGCCGGTCCGCAAATCATCACTCAGGCGAAGATGGCATTAGAACGTCTGGATGATGTCGATGAAGCCAGCATTCAGCTGACAATGTCGCCCCCCTGGTCACCTGAATTGATGACCGATGACGCGCGTGATGAACTCGGGATTTTTTAAACCAACTGGATCAAAGTAAAACAGGAAGCGCCTGCTGTTGCCAGTCTTTTGTTGTGAATTGGATTCATATTCCCGGGATTACTTTAACTCATCTTTTCGATTAAAAGTTCCCGCACAACTTTGGGATCAGCCCCTTTCACCTCTCGCATGACCTGTCCGATCAACGCCCCCACAGCTGCCTGTTTACCGCTCTGGAAATCCGCGACCGCTTTTTCGTTCTTCGCGACGACGGCTTGAACTGCTGCTTCCAGGGCCCCCGTATCGGAAACCATGGCCAGTCCTTTATCCTCGATAATGGACTGGACTGCAGCGACGTTGAGCTTGGATTCTTCTGAATTGATCAGTTCCTGAAAAACCGTGCGGGCACTTTTGGTGGTGATTTCACTGCGCTCCACTTTCTCAAGTAAAGCAGCCAGAATCTCAGGCTTGATGGTAAAGGATGAGATCTCAAGTCCCTTCTCTTTCAACTCGCGCAGGACATCCTGGGTGACCCAGTTGGCTGCCTGTTTTCCGTTCTGGCAGCCTTTGGCGACTTGTTCAAAGTAATTTGCAAATGCCAGTCCCTGGTCGATGATGACGGCTGCATCATACGCGGAGAGTTCGTATTCACTTTCCAGACGATTTCTGCGGAGCGCCGGTCGTTCGCAGAGTTCACTGCTGACTTTTTCCCGCTCTGCATCGGTGACAGTTACTGGTGCCAGATCGGGGTCCGGGAAATAGCGATAGTCAGCGGCTTCTTCTTTGCCTCTTTGTTCCAGCGTGATACCCCGGTCGGCATCCCAGCCTCGTGTTTCTTTAGGAACATCGTGCAGGCTCAGTTTCGTTTCCTGCCACGCTTCCCACTGGCGTTTGACTTCAAATTCAATCGCCTGTTCAACGCCGCGGAAGCTGTTGAGGTTTTTGATTTCCACAATCGGAGTCGGAATGGTTTCGCCGTTCTCCTGGTGAATATGCAGGTTGACGTTTGCGTCACAGCGCAGGCTGCCTTCCTGCATGTTGCAGTCGGAAACATCAATGTAGGTCAGCAGCAGTTTCAGTTCTTCCAGATACTTGCGTGCTTCCTGGGCCGAACGCAGGTCCGGCTCGGAAACAATTTCGATCAGCGGGGTGCCGCAGCGGTTGAGATCGACTTTACTGTCCTGTCCCCGTCCTGATTCATCGTGGCTGTTTTTGCCGGCATCTTCTTCCAGGTGAGCCCGGATGATTCCGACTTTTTTGGTTTCACGGGTTTCCGGATCAATTTCAATTTCCAGCCATCCATTCTGACTCATGGGCAGGTCATACTGGCTGATCTGATATGCTTTAGGGAGGTCCGGGTAGTAGTACTGCTTGCGGTCCCATTTGGTAAACGAGGGGATTTCGCAGTTGATTGCCAGACCGGTTTTCATACCCAGGTGAAAGGCTTCCCGATTTAAAACCGGAAGTGCGCCAGGCAATCCCAGGCAGACTGGACAGGTCTGTGTATTGGGATGATCCGGGTTGAATTTCGTTGAACAGCCACAGAAAAGCTTGGTTCTGGTCTGTAACTGTACGTGGACTTCAAGACCGATAATGACCGTATAGTCCATGCTGTCACGCTACCCTTTATTCAGTATCTAAAGTATCTGGTTTTAATCTACTATGTCAGGATTGGCTTCGTGTCGGCTATTCAGGACGCTTCAAATGCCAGTCTGTTTCCCGTTCAAACATCCGGGCGGCACGCAGGAGTCGCGCTTCTTCCAGCGGCGGTGCGAGCAACTGCAGACCTATTGGGAGCTGATTTTGGCTCATGCCTGCGGGAATCGATACGCCGGGGATACCTGACAGGTTCGCGCTGGTTGTAAAAATGTCAGCCAGGTACATCGCCAGTGGATCGTCCACCAGTTCGCCAATCTCAAACGCCGGCGTGGGGGTGACGGGTGAGGCGATAATATCCACTTTCTGAAACGCCTGTTCGAAGTCATTGCGAATCAGTCGCCTGACTTTGAGTGCTTTGAGGTAGTACGCATCATAGTAGCCGGATGAGAGAGCATAGGTCCCCAGCATGATACGGCGTTTGACTTCAGCGCCGAACGCTTCGCCACGACTGGCAGCGTACATGTCGATCATGTTGTCAAACTGTTTCGCACGATAACCGTAATGTACGCCATCGTAGCGGGCCAGATTACTGGAGGCTTCAGACGGGGCAATGATGTAATAGGTGGCGACACAGTATTTGGCATGGGGGAGTTCTACAGGGATCAGTTCCGCGCCCAGAGATTTGTAAACCTCGAGTGCCTGTTGCGTCGCCGCTTTCACATCTTCGTGCAGGCCCTCTTCGTGCAGGTGTTCGATATAGCCGACTTTCAAGTTTTTCAGTGGCTGTTCAAGATTCTTTGTGTAAGAGGGAACGTCTGCGTCCAGGCTGGTGGTGTCACGCTGGTCTTTACCGGCGATGGTTTCCAGCAGCAGGGCGGCATCCGTCACGTCACGAGCGAAGGGGCCAATCTGATCGAGTGAACTGGCGAAGGCGACCAGTCCGTAGCGTGACACGCGTCCGTAGGTTGGTTTCAGTCCGACAACTCCACAAAAGCTTGCTGGCTGTCTGATGGATCCACCAGTATCGCTGCCCAGTGAGAGAGGGGCAAAACCGGCGGAGACGGCGGCAGCGGAGCCACCACTGGACCCCCCGGCGGCACACTTCGTGTTCCACGGGTTCGCAGTTGTTTTGAAAGCGGAATTCTCGGTTGATGAACCCATGGCGAATTCGTCGAGGTTGGTTTTGCCGATCAGGACCGCGTCTGCTGCTCTGAGCTGTTCGACGATATGGGCGTCATAAGGGGGAGTGAATGCTTCCAGCATTTTGCTGGCACAGGTGGTGGTAGCACCTTTGGCACAGATGTTATCTTTGAGGGCTACCGGAATGCCTGCCAGTTTTCCCAGGGGTTCGCCGGCTTTCCGTTTCCGGTCGACTGCGCGAGCCGTTTCCAGTGCCGTTTCTCCCTGTAACGAAAGAAAGGCGTTGATGCTGTCATCTCGACGGGCGGTTTCCTGCAGGCAGGCTGCGGTGATCTCTTCGCTGCTGACTTCTCCGGCGTTCATTTTCGCCAGCAGTTCACTGGCGGTGGCTGAAGTAATAGACATGGACTGTCGAGTCTCCATATAAGTTTTAAAGGCCCGACTTGTCAGCAAGCCGGGCCTTGGATTATTGCTTTTATGTGCTCAAGGATAAAGACGCCGGTCAATTACAGAATCGCGGGAACAAGGAAATAATTCCCGTCTGTCTGGGGGGCATTGGACAGCGCCTGTTCTCGGGGGAGACTTTCCTGCAGTTGATCGTCCCGAAAGACATTCGAAATCTCAATTGCATGAGCCATAGGTTCAATATCAGCTGTATCCAGCTCGTCTAGCATGGCTATGTATTTCAGCACGGACCCCATCTGTTCTCCCAAGGCGGTCACTTCCGTTTCGGAAAGCTTCAGCCTGGAGAGTGAAGCGACTTTCAGAACTTCGTCCTGAGTAAGTTGAGTGCTCATGGTCGATCTACTCGAGAGCAGGAGTCTGTATTAGCTGGCAGGTAGCGTAAACGGTTTTTTAGCAACGGCTTTGGTGATTTTACCGGAGCGAATGCACTGCGTGCAAACTCGCTGGGTGACCACACTGCCACCATCCTGAACCCGAATTTTCTGCAGGTTGGGACGGAAGACGCGCTTGGAAACGCCGGTTGTCTGACGTCCGTTACCGCCGAGGTATTTGTATTTACCGCGCTGACGAACTCGATTACCAACTACAGGAGTCTTGCCACAGGCATCACACTTCTGACCCATTTGTATACTCTTTAACTATCTAGTGGGTTTTGAAAAGGTCAGCATTTGCTGATTTCAATTGACGTAAAGTGACCGCAGATTAACAGATTCGGCCAGCTGAGGAACCCAATAGTATATTTTCCCCGCCTGAGAATGCAACCGAAGCCACTGACTTATCGATTGCCCCAGCCGGAAAACTTGAAAAATGTGTTCTCAATCTGATTTCAGAGGATTGCAAATTGTACTATTGGGGACAGTTTTTTGAAAAAACGAACCCGCGTGAAATGATCGCTCGAAAAAAAGAATAATTTTAAGTCTTTATGAGGAAATGTCTTGCGGGAATTAGCCTGGGGAAGATCTGACATTGGCACACAAATCGCAAATACCATTGATCAGACAGGGCAATCACCTGTGGACAGGCTGGATTGCAGTAAGGTAAACCAAAGATCAAATCTGAAATGAGATTTATTAACGATAAAAGGAGTGACAACGATGCTGGTTTTGACACGGAAGTTGGCTGAGGGAATCCGAATTGGTGATGACATTCTTGTAAAAGTGATTCGGACGGGGAAAGGTTCCATCAAAATCGGCATTGATGCACCGGATGAACTGCGAGTCGTCCGGGCTGAATTGTTCGAGGAAGAAGAAGACATGGAAAAACAACCGGTGATCAAAGGGCTGGGAAAGGATCAGGACGGCGAGGTTCTGTCTGAAGCCGGCATCCGAGCAACTTTATCGGTTGTCGAAGCAGCCCGACTGGTCTGCTAGAGAAAAGTGTGAGACAACTGCTGCTGACGGCAGAGTAGCCCAGGGGGGGATTTTTCAATCGACCTGATTGGAATTCGGGCGGGCTGTCAGTGCTGAGTACGCGTGTGCGGTGAGGAAGGAGTACGACGTTAACAGATTCTGCTGCGACAGCTCCGGCTTGTTTGGGTTGTTCCGTGAAGTGGCAAGCCGCGTGATGTAGTGACAGGTCTATTAGAACAGAAAATGATCAAACTATGATGGTTTTCTGTGAAGTGATTAATTACCGGGTGTTCCAATTTGATAGTCAGTGTGTATGTGGGGTAGGTTGACTGTCATTTCTTGAACACCCGGTAATTTTATGCGCAGAGACTGAGCGTTCTGAAAACAAGATTGACGCTGGAAGCCTTTGCGATCAATAATCAGAGTCTGTTGCGAAAACTGATTCTTTAAATAGATCGCTGCGCATTCATGACACAGCATGTTGATTATCTGGTACTGGGGCTGGGGGGGATGGGCAGCAGTGCGCTTTACCATCTTTCAAAACGTGGATTGAATGTTCTGGGCATTGAACAGTTTGGCGCGGCGCATGACCGGGGCAGTTCTCATGGTGAGACACGCATCATACGCAAGGCTTACTTCGAGCACCCGAATTATATTCCACTGCTGCAGCGTGCTTACGAGCTGTGGCACGATCTGGAGCAGACCACAGGTAAAACACTGTTTAACCAATGTGGTCTGATGGTCGCAGGGCCTTCTGACGGAGCCGTAATCCGAGGAGTGCATCTGGCTGAGGAACTCTATGGAGTGGAAGTGGAAAGTGTGTCTCCCGCGGATGCAGTCGAGCGATTTCCCGGGTTTCGTATTCCAGCCGGCTTTGAAGTCACACATGAACCGGAGGCAGGCTTTCTGCATGTGGAACAGTGTGTTCAGACTCACTTGGAGTGTGCGCAGGCACAAGGCGCGACAGTTTGTCTCAATGAACAGATTCTGGGAGTGGAAGTCAGTGAACGATCAATCGAGGTCAAAACAGATCGTCAAAAGATTACTGCTTCCTCATTGATTGTAACGACAGGGGCCTGGAGCAGTGGCTGCCTGAGTGAGTTGCAAGTACCACTGGAAGTCGTACGGAAAGTGTTGTTCTGGAACCCGGTTCGTGAGCCGGTTTATAATCTGGATGCCGGTCGTGGGAGTTTCTTTTTTGATATGCCTGAGGGAGAGTTCTACGGATTTCCTTCACTGGAGGGAGCTTCTGTCAAACTGGCTGAGCATACCGGAGGCGAAACCGTCAGTGATCCTGCTGATGTGGATCGGTCATTGCATGAGAATGATGTGCACCGCGTTTCTCGATTTGTGGAGGCGGTGATGCCTGCATTGGACCCACAGCCGATGCGGCACACCGTCTGTATGTATACGCGGACTCCCGATGGGCATTTCATCGTCGATCAGCATCCTGCGAATCAGCGGGTTGTGTATGGAGCCGGATTCTCAGGGCATGGGTTCAAATTTGCCTCCGTGATGGGGGAAATTCTGGCTGACCTTGCTACGACTGGTGGAACCGCATTACCGATTGAGTTTCTCTCGGCTCAGCGATTCAATCAGTGATCGAGTCTCAGTCTGCAGGGGTAGTGGGCAGGATGTGTCCCATCTTATCGCGTTTGGTTTGCAGGTAGAATTCTCGATCTTTATGGGGCGGGGCAACAATGGGCACCTGTTCGACGACTTCGAGGTCGAAGCCCGTGTAGACGTCGGAATCGGTTTTCTTGGGATTGTTGGTCAGCAGACGGACTTTCGTCAGCCCCAGATCTTTCAGAATTTGAACGCCTACGGTGAAGTCCCGGCTGTCCGCTTTGAATCCCAGCTGGATGTTGGCTTCTACCGTATCATATCCCTGGTCCTGCAGAACATAAGCTTTGAGTTTGGGAATGAGACCGATCCCGCGACCTTCCTGAGGCAGATAAACGACGGCTCCTGCACCTGCCTGATTGATGGCAGACATGGCCATATGTAGCTGGTCGCCACAATCACAACGCAAAGAATCCAGCAGATCACCTGTAAAGCAGGATGAATGCATGCGTACCAGGGGGGCTTCCACGGAATGGAGGTCACCCCAGACCAGGGCGACCGGTTGCTGGTTTTCATGCTCTACGGAATAGCCAATGACCTGGACGGTGCCATAGTTTTTGGTGTTAATGGGGACTTCAACTTCCCGGTGAACCAGCTTTTCACTGATGTAGCGATGTCGAATGACTTCGGCTGTCGAAATAATCGGAATGTCGAACTGCTCGGAAATTTCCCGCAACTCCTGGGCGTCGGCCATGCCGAAGCCTTTCTGGCTGAGAATTTCAATCAGCACGCCGACCGGTTTTAAACCAGCCATCTGCAGTAGATCGCCGGTCGCTTCGGTATGTCCTGCGCGACGTAATATACCACCCTGTTTGGCCAGAAGTGGATGGATATGTCCCGGGCGGACAAAGTCCTTTGCCTGGGCATGTTCGTCGCTCAGGGCGCGAATGGTAATCGCACGGCATTCCGCACTGACTCCGCTGCCACTGTCTTTATGATCGATGGGGATCAGAAACTGGGTCTGATTGGGGGCGGTGTTTTCTTCCGGGCCGACAATCGGGTTCAATTGCAGTCGGTCTGCCACTTCTTCCGGCAGTGAAACACAGAGTTCACCACTCCCGTAGCGAAGCAGAAACTGAACGATTTCCGGTGTAATAGCCTCGGCTGCGACAATAAAATCGCCTTCATTTTCCCGTTCGCTGGAGTCAGTCACAATGACCGGCTTGCCCGCCCGTAATTGTTCGAAGACGCATTGAATGTTGGGGATGGTCGAGTCAGCGTGAGCAGGATCAGACATTGGTACGATTTGAAGCCACCTGGATATTAGATAAAACGAATACTAGAAAATTTTCCAGCAGGCCGTTCCCGGCGGAAAATCTATGCTAACTTTATTCTATAGAAGTGAGTTGGACTGGCAATCAAAGAAATCCCGATTTTAAAAGAACAGAGTGATTACCTGGAAAATAAATACCAGTCATGCTGTTTTACAGGCTTTCTGTTACAGCAGACAATCTATGAAATCTCAGGGTATCATGGGTTCTGCCGGCTTTATCGGATATGACAGCTGAAGTGTTCTACAGGGTATCGGGTTCTGCCGATTTTCTGGTTCAGTGGACAAAAAAACATAAAACATTCAGATGATATGTTAAAACGTTGACAATTAAATATTCTTTGATACATTGAATATCTTAGGAAAAGTACTTTTTACTTAATCGCTTTTTCCTGACCCGCAAAATAGAACTACTCAGCAGACTTTGAGTGGTTAACTTACCTGAAAAACTTTCCTGTAAAAACCAGCCAACAACAAGCGTCTTATAAACATCATACTTTTAACGGTCTGCGTGATAACGCGCCAAACCTGATCGCTGCCAGACCATAAGTTAAGAACGAATCAGTTTCATAGGAGTTGACGTATGGATTTCCGAATTAATGGCTCTCGGACACCCCAGGTCCTTATGTTGTGTGGAGCGTTGACTCTGTCGCTCTTCTCTGGAAACACGGTTTCTAAAGTGGAGGCTGCACCTGCAGCAGTCGCTCCTGTCGATTTCAAAGAAATCCAGGTGGGGCCTCAGCCAGGCGGAAAAGAAATTCTTCAGTTGAGAGGGCCTGATTCCCGACAGCAGGTCGTGGTAACAGGGGTGCTCGCCAATGGTAAGCAGCACGACGTAACTCGTGATGTTGTGTATGCTGTCGCCGATCAGAGTATCGCTTCCATTTCCAGCGATGGCTATCTGGCTCCCTTGAAGGATGGTCAAACAACATTGACCGTGACAGCGAAGAATGGCAAGTCTGTTTCCATTCCTGTCGCTGTGCAGGGAATCTCGACTCCGGAAGCAATCAACTTTAAAAATCAGGTTGTGCCGATCTTTACCAAGCTGACCTGTAACAGCGGTGGCTGTCATGGCAAAGCCAGCGGGCAGAATGGTTTTAAACTGTCGTTGCTGGGTTTCTACCCCGGAGACGATTATGAGTTTCTGGTCAAAGAAGGCCGCGGACGTCGCCTGTTTCCTTCCTCACCGGCGGAAAGCCTGTTGTTGATGAAGGGGACCGGAGTCACACCTCATGGTGGTGGAAAACTGATTAAACCCGATTCATACGAGTATCGATTACTGTATCGCTGGATTGAGCAGGGGATGCCTTATGGAAGCGAGAATGATCGCAAGGTTGTCGCCATCGAATGTTATCCTCCCACCCGTACCATGAACCAGGAAGCTGAACAGCAGATTTCTGTCATCGCAACTTACTCCGACGGTTCGACTGAAGACGTCACCCGGATGGCTCTGTTTGAAGCCAACGACACGGAAATGGCCGAAGTCAATAAAACCGGTCTGGTCAAAACGCTGACCCTGTCTGGTGAAGTTGCCATCATGGCCCGTTATCAGGGGCAGGTTGCCACGTTCCGTGCCACGATTCCCCTGGGGGTCGAAATTGCGTCTCTTCCCGAATCACGCAATCTGATTGATGAAGCCGTCTTCAACAAACTGAAAGTTCTGGGGATTCCTCCCTCACCGGTTTCCAGCGATGCCACGTTCATGCGACGTGTTTACATCGACATTACTGGAACGACACCGACTGAAGAAGAAGTCAAAACCTTCCTGGCAGATAAAGACCCTGCCAAGCGTGACAAGTTGATTGATAAACTCATCGACAGCCCCGCTTATGCTGATTATTTTGCCAACAAATGGAATATGGTGTTGCGTAATAAAAAGCTGCAGCCTGTGGATATTGCCGGTACGAATGCCTTCTATCAGTGGATCTGGGACAGTCTGTACGAGAACAAACCCTACAACGAATTCGTAGGCGAGATCCTGTCTGCATCCGGTGAATTTCGCCAGAATCCGGCAGTCGTCTGGTACCGCGAAGTAAATACTGTAGAAGAACAGGTAGAAGACACGGCACAACTCTTCCTGGGACTCCGTATCCAATGTGCACGTTGCCATCATCATCCCTTCGAAAAATGGAGTCAGGATGATTACTACGGACTGGCCGCATTCTTCAGCCGGGTTGGAACCAAAGATCCAACTGCAGGATCGATCGGAGAACGCGGTTTCCGTGATCAACGTATCTTTCATAAAGAGGGAATGGCGACAGCGAAGAATATTCGCTCTGGCGAAAACCTGAAGCCTACGGCTCTGGGGATGCAGCCTCTGGAGTTGAGTCCCGAACGTGATCCCCGTGTAGCCTTAGTGCAATGGTTATCGCGAACCGATAATCCTTTCTTTGCAAAAGCAGTTGTGAACCGTTACTGGAAACACTTCTTCGGTCGCGGCATTGTCGAACCCGAAGATGACATGCGTGCCACCAATCCTCCTGCCAACCCCGAGTTGCTGGAAGGACTGTCCAAGCATTTTGTGGAAAGTGGATTCGATCTGAAGGAACTGGTGCGTGCCATCTGCCGTTCTAATGCCTATCAACTCAGTTCGCTGCCGAACGAATACAACCTGAAAGACAAGCAGAACTTCTCGCGGTATTATCCCAAGCGATTAACTGCAGAAGTGCTGTATGATGTCTTCCATCAGGTGACCAATTCCTCACAGCGTTTCTCAGGTCTACCCGCTGATACGAAAGCCATTCAGATTACGGATGCCACCTCGGCTCCTTACTTCCTCAAAGTATTCGGGCAACCACAGGCGGATACTGCCTGTGAATGTGAACGTTCCCAGAGCGCTAACCTGGCACAAAGCCTGCATCTGCTGAACAGTAAAGAAGTTCAGGATAAGATTACAGGTGCATCGAGTCGAGCCGCCTTGCTGGCGAAAGACACAAAACGTTCCAACGAGGAAAAAGTTCAGGAACTGTATCGCTGGGTATATTCTCGTGCTCCCCAGGAACAGGAAATGAAATTTGCCCTGTCCTATATTGAACGACATAAAGAAAAGCCACAGATTGCCTATGAAGATATCATCTGGGCTCTGATTAATACCAAGGAATTCCTGTTTAATCATTAAGATATATTGCAGCGAACATTAGATGTCATCAGCGCGCCTTCGCGGTTTTCTGATGGCATCTGTTCGCAGTGATACGCGATTTCCCGTGATCATGAATTCCGATAAAAGTCTCTTAATTTCAATTTGACCACTGTTTTATGTTTAGACAATGGTTGGCGGCTTTTTTACAATAAACTTAAGATAACCTGTATTGATTGCGTTTTGGCCAATATGAAACGTGTTGATTGCGGGTTCCCTCCTGAAATCCTCCCAGAAAATTCCATCCAGAAAATTGGTAGCAGTATTATGATGCATACGCGATTTTTTGACCGTCGTCGTTTATCCACGAAGGTTGTTTGTTTTCTTGCTGCAGGATTGGGATTGGTTTTATCAAACCACATTCAGTCGCTTCAGGCTCAGCTGCCTCAGACGGTTGTCTATTCGGTCAATCCTTCGGGAGGACAGAAAGGCCAGACTGTTGAAGTGCGGGTGACGAATGGGAAAGATCTGGATGAACTGAATGCCTTGTGGTTCAGTCACCCGGATATCAAAGCAGCTCCTAAAATGCAGCAGAGCAACGGCAAACAGGTTCCTGTTGCCAACACGTTTCTGGTAACGATTGGTAATGATGTTCCCGTCGGCGTGTATGATGTCCGCGCGAAGGGCTTGTATGGTTTGAGTAATCCCCGATCATTCGTAGTAGGAGATCTGGCTGAGAAAACCGAAGTCGAGCCCAACAATAAAGAGGATCAGGCAACGCCGATGGAGATGGATTCGGTAATGAATGCCTTGCTGAACGGTGCGACCGACGTCGACTACTATTCATTCACAGGCAAAAAGGGAGACAAGGTCTCCATTGACTGTCGTGCTGCCCGCATTGATTCCCCTGTTGTCGCCATTGTTGAATTATATGGTCCGGATCAGCGACGTCTGGTCAGCGAACGTGATACCTTTCGGAACGATCCTTACATCAATCTGACATTGCCTCTGGATGGCACTTATAAGATCAAAGTCCATGACCTGACTTATGCAGGTGGCGTTGATAACGTCTATCGGTTGAGTGTTCATAAAAAGCCGCATATCGAATTCATTATGCCCCCCTCAGGAACTCCGGGAACAACCGGCAGCTATACCCTGTATGGCTATAACCTGCCGGGAGGAAAAATTTCGGACTGGAGTATCGGCGATGAGCCCCTGCAGGAAGTCAACGTGTTTATCACATTGCCATCAAAACCCACTACTTTGAAAATGGGCGAGCAGGGATTTCCACATGAAGTCAGTGCAGACGGTTACTCCTATGTCTGGGCGACACCCGCTGGAAGTTCCAATCCGGTAACAATCTACTATGCCGAAGGAAACGTGGTTCGTGACGAACAGACCAAAGAAGAAAAATTAACCCTGCCAGGCGAACTGGTAGGGCAGTTTGAAGTGAAAAATGATGTCGATTCGTTTCGCTTTACCGGGAAAGCAAAAGAAAAGTATTCGATCGAAGTATTTGGGCAGCGTAACGGGATCGTCATCGATCCTGTGATCGTGGTGGAACAGGTGATCAAGGACAAAGAGGGCAAAGAGACTTTTAAGCAACTTGCCAATGTCGGTGCCACAACGGTATTTGCCGATCTGAGTGGTAAGTTATTTGATACACGGACAGACGATCCTTATTACCTGTTTACAGCACCCGCTGATGGCGAATATCGCGTCACGTTGCGAGATCTGCAGTTCGAAACCCGTGGTAATCCACGAATGGTATATCGAGCCGTGATTCGACAGCCCAAACCGGATTTTCGTCTGGTGGCATTACCGCTGTACCCACAGGCCGTCAATACCGGGGGATCACCAGCGGCAATCACTCTGAGAAAAGGGGACAGCTTCAAAATTGCCGTCATGGCGTTGAGACAGGATGGTTTTAATGAAACGATCGAGCTCTCCGTCAAAGGTCTGCCGCCCGGAGTTAGCTGTAAAGCTGCCAGTATCGGCAGTGGTGACAGTAATGCAGAAATGATTCTGACCGCAGAAGAAACTGCTCAGTCGTGGTCAGGTGAAATTGAAATTACAGGGACCTCTGGTGCAGATGCCGGGAAACTGGAACGCGTCGCCCGGGCTGCCACTGTACTGCGACCTGCGGCGAATAATGTGCGTGCTGATTCACGGATCGCACGCTCGCTGGCATTATCTGTAATTGATGAAGTCGCACCGTATCAGGTCGTTGCGGATGTCGCGGATGTGAGTGTGAATCAGGGACGCCAGATTCTGGTTCCCGTCAAAGTGGTGAAGCGAACCGGCTTTGATAATGCAGTTGCACTCGCCTGGAACGGTATTCCCAAGAACAGCAATATCACTGTTGAGAATAAAACAATTGCTAAAGGCAAAGCGGACGAGATGTTTCAGCTGTTTGTCAATAACAATGCCAAGCCTGGTGTTTATACGACCTATCTGCAGTCCACCGTCGATGTCTCTTATCGCCGCAATCCTGCTTTAGTTGATGAAGCCAAAAAAGAGCAGGCAGAAGTCACCAAAAAACTGACTGAGGCACAGGCGGCTCTGGCTGCAGTGACGAAAAAACGGGATGAGATCACGAAAGCCTCAGACAAAACAGCGGATCAGAAAAAAGCAGAACAGGCCAAAGCCGAAGAAGATGTGAAAGCAGCGACCGCGGCCGTCAAAGCGGCTGAAGCAGCAAAGAAAGCTGTGGATGCAAAAGTGGCGGCGGCAGAAAAAGCAGCCGCTGCAAAAACGGTGAAAGTTTATGCTCCTTCGACTCCTCTGGTCATCCGCGTCAAACCGGCACCGGTGACTCTGACATTAGCAGTACCCGGAGGGGGAGCACTGAAAAAAGGCGCGGCAATCGACGTCAAGGCGACCATCAAACGCATCAATGATTTTAAAGGTCCTGTGGAGTTAACGTTACCTTTACCGCCAGGTGTCACGGGCGTGACTGCTGATACGGTACAAATTCCAGCAGATAAAACGGAAGTGACCATTCCAATCAAAGCATCTGCAGATGCGACTGAAGGTGATCTGGCTAACATGGTGGTCAGGGCGAAAGCCGCGTTCCAGGGAGAGGCGCTGGTCGATGCACCGATCAAGCTAAAAGTCACCAAATAAAAACAGAAGAAATCAATTTATCATATTCAGAAAACTCAGGCGGTTGGTTGTTGATCCAACTGTTTCATCAGCGATATCAGAGGGGCATGTTATGCGGAACCGGTTTGCCAGTTTAAGTGTTTTCATCACTGCAGTTTTGGGCTGCAGTCAATTCACAGTGGCGGAAGAAAAACCAATCCAACCTGCGAAGGTGGAACTGGGGCGTCCTGTCAGTTTTGAAAAAGATGTATTTCCAATTCTGGACGCGAATTGTATCGCCTGCCACAACGTAGCGAAAAAGGAAGGTTCGCTGGTCCTGGAAAATGTGGAAGATCTGATCAAAGGGGGAGACAGCGGTGCCTCGGTCGTTCCCGGTAAGCCTGATGAGAGCTATCTATATAACGTCGCTTCCCGCACGGAAGAGAGCTTTATGCCACCGCTGCCGAATAAGGTGGGCGCGAAAGCACTGACGCCTCAGCAGCTCTGGATTTTACGTCAGTGGATTATCGAAGGGGCGAAATCAAGCGGTAAATCAGCCGATGCGGGAGTTGCCTGGCAGTCCCTGCCTCCCGATTTGAATTCCATTTACAGTGCCGCACTGTCCCCCTGGGCCCGTTATGCAGCCGCCGGTCGTGCTAACCGGATTGCCATTTATGATCTCGCTGCGGGAACGGAAGTGGCCACGCTCAATGATCCTGCACTGCTGAAACTGCAGAAAGACGGAAAACCATTTTATCCGTTGGGAGCCGCCCATCGCGATTTTGTCCATTCCCTGGCATTTAATTCCAATGGCGACATGCTGGCATCAGGTGGCTACCGGGTTGTGAAACTCTGGAAGAAGTCGATGGGGAATGTAGTCAAAAAGATGGACCTGCCGGCTGCTGTGACAGGCATGGCCTTGAATGCCGATCGTAGCGTTCTGGCTGTTGCCACTGCGGATAATATTGCTTCACTCTGGAAGTTACCGGAAGGGACTAAGCTGCTCGATCTGAAAGGACATACCGGTGAAATTAAAGGTCTGGCATTTACTCTGGATCGCACTAAGGTTGTCACATCCTCTGCCGATCAAAGTTTGCGGGTCTGGAATGCCGCTGATGGAAAACAGATTTCGACAATGAAGACACCTGCTGTCATCAATGCATTAACCATCAGCAAAGATGGTACGCAGGTGATTGGTGGTGGAGCGAATCAGATCGTTTATGCCTGGCCGTTGACTCTGCCTGCTCCTAAAGAGGGAGAAAAGGCACCGGAGATTCCTGCTGCATTGTTTGAACTCAAAGGTCACGCCAAACCGATCACAACTGTGGAACTGATTTTGCCTGCCGGTACACAACTGGCATCAGGCAGTGAAGACGGTACGGTTCGAATCTGGGACCTGGCCGGGAAAAAGGAAATTCGTGCGATCAACCATGGAGCGCCTGTCACTGATGTCGATGTGACCGCTGATGGAAAAATACTGGTTTCTGTTTCGGTGAATGGAACGGGGAAAATCTGGCAGACTGCCGATGGCAAAATGCTGAAAGAGTTTCGTGGCGATCTAAGCAAGGAACGTCAGATGATTCTGGCGACAGAGACTCAAACGGTAACAAAGCAGCAGGTGGCTCTGGCAGATGCTGCCATGAAAGCCGCTGATAAAAATGTCAAAGATCGCGAAGAAGAATTAAAGAAACGTAATGAAGAACTGGCAGCAGCTAAAAAAGCGGTGCCAGAAGAAAAGAAAAAGGCAGACGAATCAGCCAAGAAACTGGCTGCTGCCAAAGCAGAGCTGGCAAAACTGCTGGCAGATCATAAGAAAAAAGGTGACGATGCCGTCGCTGCCGCGAATGCCCAGAAGGCAGCTGCGGACAAAGCAGTTGTTGATGCGGAAGCGAAATTAAAACAGACGAACGATGCCAATCAGGCCGCGATTGCCGCTGTTGAAAAAGAAGTCGCTGCCGCGAAAAAAGCTCTGGATGATGCGAATGCGATTAAACCAGATGCAGCCGACAAAGAAGGTGAAGCTAAGAAAAAAGAAGCGGTTACCAAAGCACAGGCAGCCTTTGATGCCGTTCAGAAAAAACTGACGGCAGCACAGCAGAAAAAGGCAGCCGATGAAAAAACAGCAACACAGGCTATCGCGACTGCCAAGCAGGCCGTTCCCAAAGCGGATGCCGCGATTGCTGCTGCCAAGAAGCTGGCGGAAACCAAACCGGATACCAAGGCCGCTGATAAGAAAGTGGCTGACGCAGAAGCCGAGTCCAAAAAACTGACGGATGCGGTAGCTGCTGCCGAGAAAAAAGTGACTTCATCGGAACGGTCTGTGAAAGTTGCGGAAGGGACTCTGACCAAAATTAAAGGACAACTGGCAGAACGGACTAAAGAAAAAGCAGAAATCGATAAAACAGCCACAGCTGTTGATGCTGCTCTGGCGGAAGCCAAGAAACAGGCTGCGGTTCTGACTCCCATGAAGTCGGTTGCATTTTCCGAAGACGGCAAACAGATTGCCACTGGGGATGACAGCCAGATGGTTCGTATCTGGGATGCCACTTCCGGTCAGGAACTGGATACGGTGGGGGGGCACACTGCTCCTGTCTCGGCAGTTGCTTATACGTCCAAAACAACGGTTGTGTCAGGAAGTGCTGACAAAACGGTTCTGGTACAGAGTATTCAGCCGGTCTGGACTCTGGTTGCTCAGTTGGGGGCCGATGAAAAAGATCCCTCGAAAGTCGGTGGTTCACCCATTTCCAACCGGGCTCTCTGTCTGGATTTCAGCCCGGACGGCAAGCTGCTGGCCGTCGGCGGTGGTGATCCTTCCCGTAGTGGTGAAATCACAATCTGGGATGCTGCTACTGGAAAACTCGTAAAGAAGCTGGGAGATGCTCACAGCGATACGGTGCTTGGCATTCGCTTCTCCCGTTCAGGAAAATCGTTGCTGACAGGGGCTGCTGACAAATTTGTCAAAATCTTTGATGTCGCGAGCGGCAACTTTGTAAAATCATTTGAAGGTCATACTCACCACGTTCTGGATGTTGCCTGGAAAGCTGATGAGTCCACTATCGTGAGCTCAGGTGCCGACAACGTGATCAAAGTCTGGAATATTGAAACCGGCGAACAGAAACGAACGATTGCCGGTTATTCCAAGCAGGTCACATCAATCGCCTTCCTGGGACTGGGGGACAACATTGTCAGTGGAGGTGGCGATAAGACCGTTCGCATGCATCTGACAACTAATGGATCAAACTACCGCAATCTGTCAGGCTCTACAGACTATGTCTACAGTGTTGCCGGCAGCCGGGATGAATCGATTGTCATCGCCGGTGGTGAAGATGGAATTCTACGAGTCTGGGATGCGAAGACAGGCAAACTGCTCAACAGTTTTAATCCACCACCTGTTCCTCAGAATCAGCAGGCCAGTGCCGGCAAATAAGCCAGACTGATCTGAGAAAAAACAAGTACAGCTTCCAGCGGCCCTGTGAATATATTCACAAGGTCGCTTTTTTTGCGCGCTTTCGAGCAGAGATCTTGACCATTTGGGGGAATTCTACCTCTCTGTAACAGGGAAACAGGATCAGCGACTCCAGGGGAAGGGGCTCCTGATTGCACTGTCAGGTCTGACTGATTATATTCGAGACACACAACGACTCATTCCGCCAGATCGTAACAACTCGAAGTCTATCCCGGGGGGACTTCCCCTGAAGGGCTATCCCATCCCTGATTCGGGTTTAAAATTAATTTGAATACAGCAGGAATCACTACATTATGTCTGAACAGTTGAGTAAACGTATTTTTACCGAATTAGAGAATCTGGTTCTGATTGACCCTCATACGCATATCAATCCCCACTCTGCGGCTTCCACCACACTGGCGGATATCATGGGCTATCATTACTACACCGAACTGGCCCACTCTGCGGGTCTGCCTCGTGAAGTGATTGAAGAGCCAGGAATCGACCCCAAAGAAAAAGTCGGGCGGCTGGTGACACAGTTGGGGGATTTGGATAATACAATTCAGCTCAGCTGGTTACTGGATATCTGCAGTGAGTTTTTCGGCTTCGAAGAGGATGCGATTACAGAATCCAACTGGGAAAAACTGTACGACACTGCGGCTGAGAAGATGGCCCAACCTGACTGGGAACAGCAGGTTTTAAAACAGAGCGGTCTTGAGCAGGTATTTTTAACGAACGATTTCGATGATCCCCTGGAAGGCTTTGACACAAAGCTCTACATTCCCTGCCTGCGAACTGATGACCTGGTATTCCATCTGGCGAAACCCGAAACCCGGGAACGCCTGGCGAAAGCAACCCAACTGGACGTCGGCTGTGCCAAAACGTTGAGAGATGCGGTTGGCAAGCTATTTGAACATTTTACTTCGAAGGGGGCCCGGGCCTGTGCGATTTCATTGCCACCCGATTTCAATCCGGTTGCCGTGACTGCTGATCAGGTTGATCCCATTGTGAGGTCGCTGTTTGCCGGCGATGAGATTACCGCCGACGAGTCAAAAATCGTGAGTCAGTTTGTCTTCTGGACTCTGGCAGAATATTGTGCCGAACATCGTCTGCCTTTCGATCTGATGATTGGTGTGAACCGTCGCGTTTACGAAGCAGGCGTGTATCAGGGGCAGGATCTGTATGACAAGCGGACTTCTCTGATTCTGTATAAGGAACTGTTCAACGCGTTTCCCAAAGTCACATTTCCCGTTTCTGTATTGACCAGTACCAGCAATCAGGAACTGGTCAGCTACAGCTGGATTTTTCCGAATGTGGTCATCAATGGACACTGGTGGTATTCGAATACGCCAGCGTTCATTACTTTTGACTGTAAGAGTCGCCTGGAAGCCGTTCCCAAGACCAAGCAGATCGGTTATTACAGCGATATGTATAAACTGGAGTTCGCACTGCCTAAGTTCCGGATGTATCGTCGTGTGCTGGCAAATGTACTGGCCAGTGATTTCGTGGTCGGGAGAAACTGGTCGGAACAACGCGCGATCGATCTCGGGAAACTGATACTGCGAGGCAATGTGGAAACCATTTTTGGCAGTTAATCCGTATCCCGGAAGACATGAAGTGATTGCATCAGAGACAGATGCTACTTAAAATATGATACATATCCCATTTTTATCATATCCATCATAGTTTCATCATTAAGGGTTTCCCATATGGCTACTCTGGTCATGCTGCAGGCTGGTCAAGCGGTCTCATACTCACTTACCGGATCCGAGATGGTTCTGGGCCGACATCCTGACTGTCAGATTCAGCTGGATTCGAATATGGTTTCACGTCGTCATGCCCAGGTCGTGGGAGCAGGGGATGAGTTTTTTGTTGAAGATCTGGGAAGTGGAAACGGAACGTTCGTTAATGGGAAAAAGATTGAAGGTCGAACCCGACTGGCACACGAAGATCGGTTAAAAGTGGGGCCCATTCTGTTTCGGTTTGAATCAGATGAGAAACAGGAACCAAAGCGGTCTGGTGTGACGATCGACAGCAGTTTTGATATCGGTTTTTCGAATGATGATGAGGACGGTGATGCCGGCGCTACCATCATGGGGGCCGTTTCCGGCGTCGGTGGATTTGGCGGGCTGGATATTCGCCCGGAAGCAAAATTAAAAGCCATGATCGAAATCAGCCGCAGTCTGGCGGGAACTGTCGATCTGGAAAAGCTGCTGCCGCAGATTCTCACTACTCTGTTTCACATCTTTCCCGCAGCGGACCGCGGTTGTATCTTATTAAGAGACGAGAACAATGGTGAGATGGTGCCCCGCGCATTCAAGCATCGCCGAGATGGTGAAGATGCCACGGTCAAGTTGAGCCGTACCATTGTGAAAAAAGTACTCGAAGAGAAAACAGGGATTCTCTCAGCAGATGCGGCCAGTGATGCTCAATTCGATGCGAGTGAGTCCATTTCAAATTTGTCAATCCGTTCCATGATGTGCGTGCCCATGCTGGGGTTGGCGGAAGAACCTATTGGCGTGATCAATATCGATACGCAGAACCCGGTTCAACAGTTTCAGGAAGAAGATCTGGATCTGTTAATGTCTGTCGCCGGTCAGGCGGCGCTTTCTTATGAAAGCGCACGGCTGATGTCGTCCTTCATGGAAAAGCAGAAGCAGGACAATGAAATGAACATCGCCCGCGGCGTGCAACAGGGCTTGCTGCCCAGTTCAGTGCCGGATGTCGAGGGTTACGAATTTTTTGCCTCTTATGATTCTGCACAGGCGGTTGGCGGTGATTACTATGATATCTTCGAACTGCCTGATGATATGATCGGCCTCTCGTTTGGCGATGTCGCCGGAAAGGGAGTACCCGGGGCCATGATTATGGCCCGCATGTCAAGTTGTGTGCAGAATACTCTGCGTTTTGTGCATGAAGTCGGACCGGCTGTCGATGCGATTAACGATCATATGTGCGACAGTGCTGTTGAGGGACGATTTGTCACTTATGTGCTGGTGGTTCTGGATACGAACAAACATCGTCTGTCGCTGGTGAATGCAGGGCATATGTCCCCGATGATCCTTAAGCCGGATGGTACCCTGGATGAATTTCCAGAAGAGAGTATTGGAGTTCCAATCGGGGTGATGGAAGGTTTCCCGTTCGAAGTCGTAGAGCGAGATCTGGCACCCGGAGAAATCGTGGTTCTGTTTACCGACGGCGTGGATGAGGCGATGAACCCGGAAGGGGAACTGTATACCCTGGACCGGATGCGGGAGTTCATTAAGAACAATCGTGACAAAAATGCCGCTGAGTTGGGGCAGGCATTGCTGGCAGATGTCCGACGACATGCCAATGGTCGTCCCCAGAATGATGATATTACGATAATGACTTTCGGGCGTGTTTCCTGAGGGTGCCTTTTTCTTAATCTAATCCGATCGCCTCTACCATGTCTGCCAGCCTGTTCCTGCAAAATAATGGCGATTCTTCTCGACTGGAAATCAAAGGGAAGCAGGTGACGCTGGGACGGCATCCCGAATGCGAAGTCTGTCTTAAATCGAATACCGTCTCCCGCTATCATGCACGCATTACCGCTACTGCTGAAGACGAATATCAAATTGAAGATCTGGGTAGTGGCAACGGGACATTCATCAATGATGTACCGGTAAAAGACCCGGTTGTTCTGCAATCAGGTGATCAGATCTCAATTGGCCCGTTTCTGCTGGAATTTTCCAGTGATCAGGAATACGAAAATTCACAGCACGAAGGATTGCTGACTTCTTACGGATTAATCCCGTCGCTGAAAAATGTCGCTGTCCGCCCTCCCGCTACTGATAAATCGACCATTCTCCGCGCCTCGGAATCCGGAAGCGGGCTGGCTCGTTTTCAGATCAAACCCGAAATCAAATTGAAAGCCATCCTGGAGATCAGTCGTACGATTGCGACAGCCACCGATCTGGACTCTATGGCGGAACGTGTTCTGGAAGGACTGTTTCACATTTTTCCCGCTGCCGACCGTGGTTGTATTCTATTGCGAGACCATGACAATCAGCGGTTTTTTCCCAAAGCGGTACGCCATCGCCGGGAAGACGACCTGGAAGCATTGCAGTTGAGCCGGACGGTATTGAAGGCCGTCACCGATAAAAAAACTGGTGTATTGTCTGCCGATGCTGCTAACGATGAACGTTTTGAGAAAAGTGAGTCGGTATCCACACTGACGATTCGTTCCATCCTGTGTGCACCAATGCTTGGTCTGGATGGTAGCGTCATCGGAATCATCAATCTGGACACACAACTGGCCGGTCAGATGTTTTCTGATGATGACCTTGAGTTGCTGATGGTGATTGCCGGACAGGCGGCACTCTCATATGAGAGCGCCCGACTGATGATCTCGCATGTAGAAAAACAGCGGTACGATAACGAGATGGAAATTGCGGCCCGCGTTCAGAAAGGGCTGTTGCCGGCCAGGATACCAGAGGTACCGGGTTACGAGTTCTTTGTCTCCTATGAGGCGGCTCGTGCAGTGGGAGGAGATTACTACGATTTTATTCAGACCTCCGATTCCCTGATCTGGTTTGCATTAGGTGATGTAGCCGGGAAGGGGGTGCCGGCGTCACTGGTCATGTCGCGCGTCTGCAGTTCTGTTCGCAGCACGGTGGAATTCGTGAATGATGTCGCGGATGCCGTACATCGAGTGAATCATCATATTGATGAAGCAGCTCATGACGGACGGTTCATCACATTTATTCTGGGACAGATTGAGCTGACAGAGAACCTGGTATCATTCGTCAATGCGGGACATCTGGAGCCGCTACTGCTGGAAGCGGATGGTACACTGCGAGAACTGTGTGGCGATCATCCGAGTGTACCACTGGGCGTGATGGATGATTATGAATATCAGTCGCTTCAACATCATCTGAAACCAGGTGAGCAGTTGATTCTGTACACAGATGGTGTCACGGAAGCGATGAATGAAGAACGCGAACAGTTTGGAATCGAGCGTTTGAAGTCAGTGATTCTGGAAACCCCTCAGAGCCCTGCTGAATTAGGTGAGCAGATTTTGAAGGCGGTGAGAACCTTCGCAGGTCAGGCAGAACAATATGATGATTTGACTTTGGTCATTATCGGTCGGACTCCCTGATAGAAAACAAGTGAGATGCATTGCCCGCGCATCTCACTTGTGAGAGTCCATGATTGCAGTGTCTATTGACGGTGTCGTTTAGAGCAGGATATCAGTCGGCTCTGCGACTTTGCGATATCCCATGCTGTGCAGTACTTCCAGGACTTCGCTCCAGGTAGGGAACTGCCGACCGCTGCGACGTTTGTAATCATCCATGGCTTTCATGAAGTCGATTTCCTGATCGCTGTAATCGCGTTCGCAGGTGGTAGGGTCGATCTGACGACGACGCTCAGTTTTACGCTGGTCGACCACTTCATGCTTCGTATGAATGGCTTCTTTCTTACCTGAATCTCTGCGGCTGACACGACGACGGTCCACAACCAGTTCGGATGGGGGATCAAGTTGATTTACCATGTTATAATAATGCCTTTTTTCGAGGGGAGATAGTTGTCTGAAGTAATTCGAACACAAACGGGAAAGTGTAAAATTCAACGCAAATCAGACAGTTTGAGACGCTGAAACGTGACGGTTGACTCTGAACCTCAAGTTCCCGGTTCACAAATTTGTGAAAATTGCTCCACGATTCTGATTTATTTCTGGCCAGAACAGAAAAGTGGAACTAACTTACTCAATTATTCCCACCAAAATCGGGATTGGGTAGTTTGTTTAAAATAATTAACACTGATAAGCGTGATCGAGCCTGCCGATTGCGTAGTTATCCCGATCGTGTCAATTATCCGGTTCGATTTCTGCTGGCATGTTCAGAATTGTGTACAGAAGCGGGTGATTCATTCAGCAGAATTATGAGAGCCCAGTCCGAAGATAACCCGGACCTGAGTTTTCTGCAGGCCGGCTGCAAAGAACAGCCCATCAAAAGACTGGAGCAGACTTTTCAGTCCGGCAAGCTTCTTTTTGCCTTTCTCCAGATTGCCCCCATGCCCCTTGGAAAGCTGCTCTGCGAGAAAATCAGAGTTCTGTTCGATGAAAGCTCTGATTGAAGCGATGTTCAGGAAGCAGAGTTGCTTTTCTTCCCGGAAGAAGGTCTCTTTCCAGGACTGAAATAATGGTAACGCAGCCAGACTCTCTTCTGATTTCAGAGTAAAGAATTCTCTGACGAGTTCGGGCGAACTGGCAACGACCAGTTGTCGTTCATTGATTCCATAAGCGGGGCGATAAGGGCCAAGGCTTTCAATCCATCGCATATGGTATTGTTCATGGTCTTCGATTTTTAAAATCGAAGTCTGGTGTCCGGGGGCAGCTTCCGCATTGTGATGACTGAGCATGCTGTTCATCAGGAAATTGGCGACATTTTCCAGGGCAGACTGATATTTGCTTTTGTCTGTTGTACCCGGTTCTGTATCCGCAGTGGTCAGCTGCATCGCCACAAGCCCATCAAAGGAAATGGCATCGAAAGAGAGAGTTTTGCGAGGCACAGAATAAAACAGGACACTGGGCCCGAGAGCTTTTGACACTTCCGTTACGGGGTCGAGGCCCCCCAGGAGGCCTGTGCTGACGGCGAGGAATTTCTGCCATTTTTCCGGGTTCTTTTCCGCATAATAACTGACAATTCTATTCGTCAGTAAATTTACATTCAGATGTCCGCTGAGTACTGCCAGTGCTTTTTTAGGAATCAGCGTGTAGGGATCAGGGATTTCAGCAGGGGTCTGGAGGATGTTCAACAAAGGTAGATCTATGGCTTCCGAATTAAATAGAATCACAGCTTCCACTGCCACTGTGTTTTTCAGATGCAGACCTGCGATCAGCGCCCCGGTTTTCTTCCACCAGTTCACAACTCCCTGTTCGATCTCGTTTTTGGGAGGTTTGATATGTTCATCCCAGGCACGCGGATTCAGAAAAACAGAACCGGTGACATCCTCTGCCAATACTCCCCGTGCGCGACGGTACATTTCCAGGTGGAACAGGCTCTGCTGATTCTCCGACGATTGATTTTGATACAGGCGAATCGTTGATTCCAGGTTCGACCGCCTGTCTGACACAACCAGGGTTTGATCCAGAAACGCGTAGGTGACAACAGGAGCAGAAGGATCGTCCTGCTGACTGGCTTTATAACAGGTCGTGCCCTGGAATGTGCTGGAAGTGACTTTGATTCCAGTTTTGGTAAACCAGTCGTCCAGCAGCTTCTGAACAACGGCTGGATCCCGAACCGTCGTTAACAGTAACAGGGAGGGGTTCTGTTTGGGACCATGATTGAAAATTGCCAGTCCAACCGATTTTCCGAATAAATCATTGAGCAGCGGCAGTAATGGCTGATTAGTAACCGATTCAATATCGCGCAAACCCTGTTTCAGGTTGATCACGTCTTGCGACTGCAGCCAGGTTTGAAAAACCTGTGTTTTCCGAAAACGGTTTACCAGTGGTGAAAGTAGAAACTGTTTGACATGCGAGTTCAGGTCAGTGGCTTCCAGATAGACGCCGGCCTTCTCATCAACCAGTTGGCTCAATGGTTCGGCAGCGCTGACCGGAACCACGACCGCCAGGCAGAGGAGTGCCGGAACCACGACGGACGTGAACGCAATCTTTTGTATCAGGATGCGAGATGTTGATTTAAACGGTTTCTTTAACTTCATATCTGAACAACTCCAGACCGGTCTGATTGTGGAGATTCGGTAAACTCAATTTCATCAAATTTTTGTTGAGTCTTCGGGTACGGAATGAATAATAAAATTCCAGGCATGGCTGATCTGGTCTTTGATTGGTTGCATTTCCAGATTGATATCATCCACCCAGTTTGATTCCCGGACAAGAGGCTCCGTTGTTTCAGGCAGGGGGTCAGTGACCGGAACGAGGCTCACTGCTTCCGTCATGGTCCCGGCAGTACTTTGAGCCAGTCCCCAGGAAGCGGCACCTGCATTTTTCAGAAGTTGGTTAAAACTCCGGTGAGGCTGTGGCTGGAGAACAACAGGCACAGGGGAATCAGAAGCCACTTCTGTGATGGCAGGCATGGTGCCGGGGACCACTTTTTCTATCTGGTTTCCAGAGAACTTCACGGTGATCGCGATCAGTAACACGGTAACGACAAACAGGCTGGCAGACCATTGTCGAGCCCTTGATCTGGTGCGCGGAATCTCTTGAACGTGCGATTTTCCCACAGCTGATATCGGAGCTGCTTCTAACTGGGCGAGGACTTCCTCTACCAGGTCGATCTCTGGCAGTTTCTGTTGCCAGGCTGGTACAGCTGTTTCCAGAATGAGAAAGTCTTCCCAGAGACGCTGATGCTCTGGCGTAGATGTTGAAAGCTGTTCCAGTCGTGAACGCTGATCGAAATCACGTGTTTCGATCATGGTTTCCAGTCTGGTTTGAAAGTCAACGAGATTCATGTCGGACCTCTGGTACTATTCCCCGCTGTCGTAAGTTTGCAGCCAGTTCCTGTCGGGAACGGTGCAACCAGGTTTTAATCGTGCCTTCCGGACGGTCCAGAATATTTCCGATTTCCTGACAGCTCAAATTTTCCTGATGAAATAAAATAAAGCATGTGCGATGGTCGTCGCGTAACAGACTGATCGCATTCTGTAATTCTTCCCCGAGATCCTGTAACTCTTCAGCCGACTGACAGATGGCCAGATCAGAGGCAAATTCTGAGGGAACAGGACGCCGGGAACGTTTACTCAGAAAGGTTCTACAGCGGTTGGCGGCGATGGTTAATAACCATGGTTTCAAGGTTCTATTGGAATCCCACTGGTGCAGACTGCGAAAAGCCCGCACAAAGACCTCCTGGACGATATCTTCGGCGTCCTGTCGATGTCCCAGCATGCGGTAGCAGAGTCCAAAGATGGAACTTTGAAACCGGGCTACGAACGCGCGCATCGCCTCTGTATTACCATCCAGGCAACTTCGGACTTGCGCCGCATCGTCTTCATTCACTGAGGAATCCCGTATTAATGTTCGTATCTATCTAAATCTGAATTCAAACCCCAGGTCACTCACTCAATATACCAGAATCAGGGAGGGGAAGTTTCAGAAAAATGAGATCACAGCACTCCCTGTTTCTAGAAGGTAGCACATTTAACCAGAGCGTCTGTCAATCTTTTATACTCGGTCCAAATGGTTCCGGAGACGCTACCGTAAAGCTGAACAGGCTCTAAGCTGTTGTTACCACGGCTTTAAGTATTCTGCCTGCGATTTGGCCGTGAAATGCGTTTACTCTTTGCATTTGTTTAGCATGTGTTTTTGTTAAGTTGTTTTATGGTAAATGGTTAAGGATTCTGGTTGACAGCGGAGGCTTCGTGAAAGAAACTTAATAAAGCAACGGTTATTTTGTGTCTGGTTTTAATTAAAGTCTATTATTAAATTGCAAGTACTTAGTATTATTTTTGAGAGAAAGTCTGATATGCAACGCTTTAGTCAAACAGGGAAGTCACGTGGATTTACTTTAATTGAGTTACTGGTGGTGATTGCGATTATCGCGATTCTGATTGCATTGCTTCTTCCTGCAGTGCAGCAGGCACGGGAAGCAGCACGCCGCAGTACCTGTAAAAATAACCTGAAACAGATCAGCCTGGCAATGCACAACTATGAGAGTGCGCATCAGGTCTTTCCCTATGCACATCGGGGCGCGAATGGGTGGTATCCTCAGGCATGTCATCAGCGAGATACCTGGTTCCATCGAATTTTACCGTATGTTGATCAGGCTCCCATGTATAATGCTTACGAGGCAGATTGCGCCAATGTTTCCGCCAGTACGAGCAATCATGTGCATAATATTTCCAGCAGCCAGAAGTTTGTGAGTACACCGTTACCGGCTTTCATGTGTCCTTCCGATGTCGGGCCTGCCTTTGCTGAAAATACCGGTGTCCGCTGGGGAGGAAGTTACATGGGCTGTATTGGCTGGGCCAATAATCGTTCCACCGGTACTGATAATGGAATGTTCGGTTACGAAACGAAAACCAAAATGCGCGATATCACAGATGGTACGTCCAGTACGATGATGTTAAGCGAAGGCGTACAGCGCGTGGCAGTACCCACCGGGTTTGCCTGGGGATGTCCCGGCTGCTACTGGATTGGTGGGGCGCATGGGGAAGTGACTTTTACCGCGTATGAAACTCCCAACACGTCAGCGCCAGACCAGAATTACCTCTGCAAGAGCACCACGGATGTCAATGCTCCCTGTGTCAATAACACATCCACGCGTTGGAACTATGCCCGCAGTCAGCATGTGGGAGGCGTGCATGTAGGCATGGCGGACGGTGCCGTTCGCTTTGTTTCAGAGAATATTGACCGTGGTACCTTTCGTGCCTTAGCGACCATTTCCGGTGAAGAAGTAGTCGGCGAATTCTAGATCGCATCACATTTAACCATAGCGTTTTACAAGCTGATCGACTGGGGAGCACAGCATCAGCTGATGATCAGTAGTATTGGAATCAGCGATACGGTATAAATTCAGCTGTTCCTTTTACCCCTGGCAGAGTTGTCAGGAGTGCACTTATATTTCAGGAGATTTTTGATGAAGTTGGCCTCATGCCTGTTACTGCTGGTAGGTTTTTCTGTTTCCCTCGTCGGCTGTGGTGGGGCAAGTGATGCACCTGTGACTTATCCCGTTTCTGGAAATGTCACGTTAGATGGAGAACCTTTAACAGAGGGAGATATTATTTTTCGCGATGCTTCGGGAAAAGCGGCAAGCGCTGCCGGAAAGATTGAAAACGGAGCATATTCCCTGACTGCAACCGCTGGTAAGAAATCGGTTGTGATCACTGCGACGAAAGAGATCCCGGGGAAAACCGTTGTTGGCGGTGCACCCGATGAGCCACCGGTTCCTGCAGTCGAACAGTATCTTCCTGCGGAGTACAATGAGAAAACCACTCTGGAAGCCGACGTCAGCGATTCCGGTTCAAATGAATTTAGCTTCGAACTGAAGAGTAAATAGCAGAGCTGACGAATACCCAAGCTGGGAACAGCATTCAAACAAAAAACGGGAGTCGAATTCTTCAGAATCCGACTCCCGTTTTTGTTTTGACCGTGTCCAGTTTTACTGCAGCGTCTCCGAGACTATTTGGACCATGTATCATAGATCGACAGACGCTATGGTTAAATGTGCTGCGCTCTAGATTGATTCGTTGAGAATTTCACTGCTGATTGCCAATTATTGTTTTTGGATACATTCACGCGTCAGGATGCGAGCCTGTTTGAAGGCATGTTTGATCGTGTAGGCCCGGGCTTCAACCTGCTCTTCCGTATAATATTTGCCATGGTCGCTTGCGGGGAGACCGGCGAGTGATAATGTCAGTGGCAGCAGATCGAGAAACTCACGATATCGTCGTTGAACATCGTTGCTGGCGTTTGCTGAATCATTCACGGAAAGCATCTCCCTCTGTTGACATCATAGATTGTGAATTCACAGTTTCAGAACAGGATTTATTATGGTGAAACCGATGGTGACGAAGCAACTGTCGCTACAGTACTCGCTGTTCGGTCAATCAACCACACCTTTGATCTTATTCTCTGATTCTGCCAAACACAATTCAGAAAAGCAATGGGAAGTCAGGATTATCGCGTATGCAGTTGATTCGGGAACAGGAAATCCAGTTGAGAGCGTATCGCTCCTGCTGACTGCAGTGGCAATACCGGAGAACTGCCAGGATTGACTGTAATCACGCTCTCAAAGCTATTTCTCGGCTTCCTGTTTGTTCTTCAACCCGGTCTGTTCCGGAGGTGGCAGAGTGACAGGAGGTAACTCCGGCTTGGCTCGTCCCTGTTCTTCTTCCTGGGGTTGAGGAGGCTGTTGAGGATAACCCTGAGGTGGCATTTGATACTGCTGCGGATATGCTGGCATCGGTTGTTGCGGATAGCCCTGCTGTGGATAGTATTGGGGTGGCATCTGCTGGTACGGATAGGGTTGCTGTCCAGGATGCATCTGCTGAGGAGGATATCCATATTGTGGCTGTGGCGGGTAACCGGCCTGTTGTGCTGCCTGTTCGTATGCCAGTTGCGCCTGACGCTGTTGTTCTGCCGAGAGAATCTGCGTATCCCCTTCATAAACTCCCGGACCAGCAGGCGCTTCAGCAGCGGGTGCTGCATCTGTTTGAGCAGGAGCAGTTGAAGAACCTTCTTCTGGTGAGTGTACAGGAATATCGAACACCGTGTCAGAACCGGTCAGAATCTCGCTGCCGGGAGTTGATTGCTCGGTCACTTCGGGTTTATCTCGCGTTGTTGTCGCATCAGCGGTGTGTGACATTTGAATGATAAATTCAAGTTTACCGATCTGGATCTGGTCTCCATGAGACAGCTGGACTTCACCCTTGATCCGTTTTCCGTTGACCATCGTACCATTGGTGCTGCCAAAATCGCGTAAACGGACGCTATATTCATCAACTGTAAATACACAGTGGTGACGACTGACCATGTCGCTGTTAGGTCGCAGATGGCAGTCTTCTTCCCGGCCAATCAAAAACTTTTTGCCATTGATGGGGATTTGTTTTCCATCATGGCGACCGCCAACGACTTTTAACGATAGCTGCAACATAAACATTCACTCCATAGGTTTCAAACAGAACACTTCAAAGCTCTGGAAGAGGGACTGGTAATCTTAAATTACCATCCGTTTTCCGATCACCTGGATTTCATTTTTGACTTTAGATTGGAAGAAAAATGTGAAATGAACAAGAAACAGAAATGAGTGATTTACCTTATAATATGAAAATAAAAGGGAGCAAATTACAATGCTCATCTGGCCCGCATTGTGTGGTTTGACTCACTTTCCGGTAAGTAAAAAAGCCACTACTTTTTCCGTAACACGAAATCTCAATGAAATAAAAGTATGTATTACATACTTAACGCTATCAGGCATTTGACGAGATGTCAATAACTATAAAACACTCATGCTGCATGTGGATAATTTATTAATAAACAATTGAATATCCTTGATTCTGATAAGTGTTGATGATAATGCTCTTAAGACTATTATTTACGTGATGTCCAGGCATCTACGGAATATTTATCTTTTTCCAGACTCTCCGAGTGAGACAGTTCTTCGTCAGTCAGGATTTGCGACTCCAGCGGGATGGTCAGGGCCTGCGATATGGCCTGGCAAAAGTCTTCTGTCAGCGTTTTTAGAAATGCCCTCTGGTATCGATCAGCCTGATCAGCCAGATTCAGCAAACCGGGAAATTCAGAAGCGTGTTCTGATGTCAGCAGTAACAGGCTGCCGTGCTGCACAATTGCACCGCGTCTTCTGCGTTGTGCGCTTCCCAGAATTTTTTGTCCCTGATAAACCAGGTCTCTCTCATCGCCACGACCGAAGCAGAGAAAGGGTTCAGATTTCGATCGAAATGAGACGCCTCGAAACTGAACCTGCAGACCATGCGCCGCCAGAACATCAATAATGGGCTGGTGGATGGCCACATAGAGTTCGGGTGGTGTTTTGGCCAGAGGATGGCTGCCGGGGAGTGCGAATGAGTATGTGAGTTCATGGTGATGCAGAATCGCTCCGCCACCAGAGAGTCTGCGCACGCGAGGCAGGTCTTTCCAGATCTCAGCAGAGTCTTCTGCCTCATTTTTCTGAAAGTATCCCAATGAGATGGTGGGTTGATTCCACTGATACCAGCGTAATGTGCACCGCTGCTGATTTGCTGCTGATTCCAGTAGTGTTTCATCAATGGCCATATTCCGGCTCCCTGACAGAGGGGCCGGCTCAATCATCAGGCGACAGTGATCCGGTTTTGCAGAGTGGGGCATGTCGGAATCAGTCTGTAGAGTGAGTCACGGGAAAACGGACTGGAGCTGTTTATTGAGGCTCACAACACTGCAGGATCGGATTGCGGGCGGCAACCACTTCATCGGGTCTCTGGATCAGCGTGCTGTGTGGTGCCTGATGCAGAAATTCCGGCTCTTCCTGGAGGATTTTAATAATTGTTTCCGCGAAGGCATCAAGGGTTTCTTTTGATTCGGTTTCCGTGGGTTCCACCATGATGGCCTCAGGGACTACCAGTGGAAAGTAAACCGTGGGAGCGTGGAAGCCGAAATCGAGCAGCCGCTTGGCAATATCCATAGCAGTAATTCCATTGGCTGCTTTGGATTTGGAAGCGGAGGCTACAAATTCGTGCATACATAAGTCGCCATTGGGAACAGGTAGTACGTCTTTGAGAAGCGCTTTCAGGTAATTGGCATTCAGCACGGCGTTTTCAGAAACCGCTTTGAGACCGGCTGCTCCCAGAGTTCTCAAATAGCAGTAGCCCCGGACGAGGATGCCGATATTTCCGTAAAAAGTCCGCACGCGACCAATCGATTTCGCCGGAGTCTCCAGGGTGTATTGACTGGCTTCATCGGCTTCGGAGTGATAGTTAATCACCGGACCTGGCAGGTAGTCTGCGAGGAAATCACGCACGGCAATCGGTCCCGAACCTGGACCGCCGGCACCATGTGGTCCTGTGAAGGTTTTATGCACGTTGAAGTGCATCATGTCGCCACCAAAATCACCGGGACGGGTATAGCCGAGGATGGCGTTCATGTTGGCACCGTCGATATAGACCAGTCCACCGGCATCGTGCACCATTTGTGCAATCTGCTTGATGTCTTTTTCAAACAGCCCCAGCGTATTCGGGTTCGTGACCATGAAGACGGCAGTCTGATCATCCAGGTGTGCTTTGAGGTCTTCGAGATCAACCAGGCCTTCTTTGCTGCTGGCGAGCTGCACACAGTCAAAACCGGCAATCGCGGCACTGGCCGGGTTTGTCCCGTGTGCACTGTTGGGGAACAGAACTTTAGTCCGCTTTTCGCCCCGATCTTCAAAATAAGCTTTCGCAGTCAACAGGGCTGTGAATTCTCCCTGTGCACCGGCGGCGGGTTGCAATGAGACAGCAGGCAGACCTGCAATTTCTGCCAGCATTTCCTGCGTCTCGTAAAGCATGCCCAGCATACCCTGCAGATCAGCCTGGTTCTGGTAGGGGTGCAGATCCACGATCCCCGGCAGGCTGGCCAGCCGCTCATGGCGTTTCGGATTGTACTTCATCGTGCAACTACCCAGAGGGTAGAAGTGGGTATCGACGCACATGTTCAACGTCGACAGATTGACAAAGTGACGGATCACATCAGATTCAGTGACTTCCGGGAGGCCGGTAGGTTTCTCTGCCAGTGCTGAAGTCGGAATCAGTTCACTCAAAGGTCGTTCCGGAACATCGGCCGCCGGGAATTCGGCGCCACGTCTGCCAGGTTGTGAGAGAGCAAATAAAGATTCAGTGGCCAGTTTATTTCGCATGGTATTGAATGCTGCTTCGAAATATAAAAATGAAACTTGTTAAGCACTTGTGTAGATCAGGACGCTTATGCTTTCAAAGCGTTGACCAGTTGATCGATTTCTGCGCGTGTTCTCTGTTCGGTAATTGCCACCAGCACAGCTGTCTGGAATTTTTCAGGAGACTGCTGAGATTCGAACCGGGATAATTCGGGGCCCAGGTCAAAGCCGGCCTGACGTGCTTTACGCAGCAGGTAATCGGCCCCTTCGGAGCAACTGACTGCGAACTCCTTGAAGAAAGGACGTTCCGGGAACAGAAGCTCGATTCCCTCGACTGACGCCAGTTGTTCGGCGGCATAGTGTGCTTTCTGGCAGGAGAGTTCAGCGACTTCGCGGATCCCCTGTTTGCCGAGCAGGGCGAGATAGACAGCAGCGCGAATCGCGATCAGTCCCTGGTTACTGCAGATGTTACTGGTGGCTTTGTCACGGCGGATATGTTGTTCGCGGGCCTGCAGGTTGAGAACGTAGCAGCGTTTGCCGTTGCGGTCTACTGTCTGGCCAATCAGACGACCAGGCATCCTGCGGACAAATTTTTCGCTGCAGGAGAACAGGCCCAGGTAGGGGCCGCCAAACTGCAAGGGGGTTCCCAGCGACTGACCCTCTGCAATTGCGATATCTGCACCATAGTCACCAGGACGTTTCAGAATCCCGAGGCTGATCGGATCATAAGACACGACAGACAGGGCACCATATTTGTGTGCGATTTCCGTCAACTGCTCTGCTTCTTCCAGCGTACCAAAGAAGTTAGGATGCTGGATGACCAGGCAGGCGGTTTCTTCGTTCATGGCCGCATCGACGGCAGCGGGATCAGCGGCTCCATCGATACAGGGGACAATGACGACTTCGCAGTTCAAATGGGTCAGGTAAGTTTCCACGACCTGTTGGTATTCGGGATGCAGCGAACCGAGCAGGACCACACGGTTGTGTCGATTGGTCACCCGCATTGCCATGAATGCAGCTTCGCTGACACAGGTTCCCCCTTCGTACAGGCTGGCATTAGAAACATCCATACCGGTTAACTGGCAGATCAGCGATTGAAATTCAAAAAAGGTCTGCAGGCTGCCTTGGCTGGCTTCAGCCTGATAGGGTGTGTAAGCAGTGTAGAATTCACCCCGGCGGGCAATTTCATCGACGGCAGCAGGGATGAAATGATCGTAGGCTCCGCCCCCCTGCATACAGACACGAGTCGTCGGTCCGACATTCTTTGCCGCAAGACTGGTGACATGCGCCTGCAGTTCCATTTCTGTCAGCGCGGGCGGGATTTCAAGCGGACGGTTCAGTCGTAATTCAGACGGGATGGTGGCAAATAAAGCTTCCAGCGAGTCGACGCCGATGGTTTTCAGCATTTCCTGCTGCTGTTCTGGTGTGTTGAAGAGGTAGGGCACAGTTCACTCGATCAATAACGAAAGTTTGGTAAACGCTGTTGGGATTATAGTCGCAGAAGAAACGTGGGAACTCTGTTTTATCTATTTTCCGAGGGGATTGAATGATTCGCCCCCCTTCAGGACCGGAAATGCAGTGAACAGCATGTGGAAACCGTTCATCGCCAGAATTGTCAGTTAGTTTCAGTGTGCTAGTTTCAGTGTGCTTCAGACTCACAAAACTTTTTATAGTCGTCGGCGTTCATGCACTGATCCAGTTCCGCGGGATTCGACATTTTGACTTTTGTGATCCAGCCGCTACCAAAAGGATCATCTGACAGGGGAGACTGATCATCCACGAGGGCTTCGTTTGCCTCCACAATTTCCCCGCTGACAGGAGCATAGAGGTCACTGACGGCTTTGACACTTTCGACTTCGCCGAACACTTTACCGGCTTCACAGGTCGATCCGATTTTCGGGAGTTCAATATAAACCAGATCGGTCAATTGATTTACTGCGAAGTCAGAAATTCCGACTGTTGCAATATCACCTTCGACACCGATCCATTCATGCGTTTTAGTAAATTTTAAGCTGGCCTGATCCATGATTGCATAACCCTCTGTGTTATTTCTTTTCCCTGGAACTTGAACGGCAGAGACCCTGTAGAAAGAAGTCTTAAATTCCCTGATGACACATCGTCGACGATACAGAGATTTGTTCCGTTTGAAAAGGAATCAGTAAGGGAAATTCCATGACTCGTGCGGTATATCTGCGAGACTCGTCAATGCCGTCTCCAGCAGGCAGGAACCTCAGGCGCAGCGAAGCTGTAAGAGGTCTGGCTGTCTCATGCTGATGGGGAATATTCGTTTAGACATCGGGTGAAAAAAAGCTTAATGCGGGGGCATGTTCTCTTCTTCAACTTTGTGCAGTTTTTCCAGCCGCCGTGCGTGTCTGCCTCCTTCGAATTCCTCTTTCAGCCAGATTTCAATCATGCGGTTGACGAGCCGGTCTCCCAGTAGATCCGCAGACAGACAGAGCACATTGGAGTCATTGTGCAGGCGGCTCATCTGGGCAGTGATATCGTCGTGGCAGGGAGTCGCACGCACTCCTGGAAATTTATTGGCAACGATGCACATGCCCATGCCGGTACCACAAATCAGGATACCTCGATCAATTGCTTTTTCACCGATGGCTTTCGCGACTTTTACTGCGTAGTCGGGATAGTCGACACTTTCTCCATCCTCGGGACCATAATCAAAGGCCACATGTCCTAACTGGTTGAGAAGTGTGAGGATCTTGGCCTTTGTAGCAAATCCCCGGTGATCACTGGCAACTGCAATTTTCATTGAAACTCTTTTGTATCAAGTGGCAAGAAGCTAATAATTAATAGTGATAGAACCCTGATTCAGATGTTCGTAATGAGGTATCCCTGTTGAATGATCTCTGAAGTAGATCAGGATTTATATCGACCCCGTTGCAGGTGGATTATCTATCGTAACAACTGAATTTATGACGGGTTAACATTATCTTCATAATGGTAAGGTTAATGGTTTACCATCTATTATAGCAAGTGAGCCCTCACAGCTCATGTAGAAAATTGTGATGGAAAAAAGATAATCGCAGACAGTGAGAATTCAGGCTGCTTATTAACTTTGTGGGATGTTGATCTGAGCAATAATCTGGGTAAGATGCTTTTCAATTTCATTTTTACACTCGATATAGCATTGAAAGCCTCCTCCAATGGGATCGGATACATCTTTTCCTTCGGAAGACAGGAGTTTGACAGACTCTTCCAGATCGGGACGCTCCGACAGGATGGCTGCACGATGCCCCTGGGTCATGGTAAAAAGGTGATCAGCCTGGTCCAGAAGGCGTTCTGTCAGCGGTTGGCTTTCATGTGCCTGGATGTCAATTCCCTGTTCAGCCAGTATGGCAACTCCTTCCGGGCTGGGAGGCGCTCCCATGGCTGCAGCGAGGCCGGCTGACCCGACAATAAAGCCGCGATCAGACAGCTCATCTTCCTGGCATTTCAGCTTATCTGCAAGCAGTTTGCGAAACAGGCCTTCTGCCATCGGGCTGCGGCAGGTGTTGCCTGTGCAAACAAACATGTAAATCTCACTGGAGAGCCGTTTGAGTGTGGTTTCGGTCACCACTCCGGGTTGGAGTATTTTCCATTGATTATCGACGATGCCGACGATGGTAGACTGATCACCAAAACGGGATGGGCCATCATCGATCACCAAAGCGACTTCTTCTCCGAAATCGTCGATGAGCGAATCGGCAGTCTGATATTTGGAATCTTCGTTCAACAGCACCAGGGGAGACGGGGAGAGACGCATGGCCTGAAAAATAATTTCATGTGCAGGAGCCCGGAGCCTCAGTTGACTGCCAGGACAGATTTCTGATTGCACTTCGGGGGGCAGTTGTGAAAACAGGCTCCCTGGTTGCGGGCGTTCCAGTTCCAGAACCACGGGACCAGGCCAACAGCGTTTGGCCAGTTTTCGAGCCAGCGGTGGCATTTCCGGCAGATAATCCTGTGCCTCGTCAAAACCCTTCACACACAGGACCAGCGGCTGGTCGCCACCAGTCAGGGCGCGTAGTTTTGTCATCGCGGCGGGGCTGAGTGACTGGCCTGCGATCACGTAGGCTGTCGCCGTGGGAAAGGCGACCAGTTCCCCTTTTGCCAGGTACTGGACAGCAAGATGGATCACATCGCGGATGTCGTCAGTCTGTTTTAGGTTGATCCGTTCGGTCATGAACAATTTAAGCCTTCAGTTTGTCGCAGAAATTATTATTCTGGCGCAATTCAACGGTCAAAAATGTTAAGATTTTCAGGTCCGCAACGAATCACGATCAACGTGTCACTACTGCGTAATATTCGATTGGAGAGAGACTTCGTTCCCCTGATAATAACGGGCTAAATTCGATTGATCAAGCTGCTGGAAAAATTGATATTCATAAGGTATTATCATTGGACCGTTTATGACGCTTACAGAAGAAGTCTTCTTTAGAGAATATTAAGAAAACCGGAAATCATAACGATTTCCGGTTTCCGGGGCGTTAAGATGGCTACGATCAGCAGGTCGAGGTTCCCCCCCGACCTCACACCGTTCTCCTGATTTGATAAGCAATTCGAACTATGGCTCCTTTAAGTTCTCCCCGTAAAAATACTCCTAAACGACTTCGTTTGAGGAAGTCTCTACGTTCTTTGATTGAATTTGGCGGTGGCGATCAGATCGACCAGAGTCAGTTTCAGTCGACGACGCGTAAGTTATACGATGGCCCTGCCGGCGCCGTGCTCTATCTCGCGAGCAAATTATCTCTGCATGATCCGCTGGTGGGTCGCATCATCAGGACGCGACGTTTTGATGTGACTGAATTCCGCAGCATTCTGGATATCGGTTCAGGGGCAGGGCAGATTCTGGGACATTTATTACGGGAAACACATCCCGATGCCCGGCTGGTCGCCTGTGATCTGTCGCATCAGATGCTGAAACGGGCACGAGTCCGCATGGACAGCCCCCGCCCGAATTATCTTTCGGCTGATATGACGAATCTGCCTTTTCAGGATGAATCATTCGATTGTGTGACCTGTGGCTGGGTGTTGGAGTACGTGGCTGATCCCCGGCATGGTCTGACAGAAATTCATCGCGTTCTGCAGCCAGGTGGCAGTCTGTTTCTACTGGCGACGGAGGACAAATTCTCCGGCATGCTCAACAGTCGCACCTGGAAATGTCGCACCTACAACCGGATCGAGCTCAAACAGGCTTTTGAAGAATCGGGACTGCCCTGGAAAGAGCAGCACTGGTTCACTCCGATCCATCAGTTTCTGAAACTGGGTGGCATTATTGTGGAGGCTACTAAGCCTCTGGAACCGACTGACGCTCAGTCCTGATAGCGAACTTTGCTCCAGTCTTTTGCCAGTTCACAAAGTGTCTGAAGTGTCTCTGGATTGGCACTGCAGGCAGTGATGCCAGGCAGACGCAGCATGTCGGCCCGCTCATCCATCCAGTGTTCGTGAAAATTAACGGATTCTCCGTTGTGAACCCAGACTGCATCTCCGCCGAGAATCCGGGCGATATGCAGCGAAACCGGGAAATCATAGACATTCGGAGTATGAATCAGTGACCCCCCGAATGCGCCGGTCGCCAGATGATCATAAATACTGCCCGGCATCTCTTCAGGCGGTACGCCTTCCAGGCCGGTTGCTGTGACAAGTTCTGCATTAGAGGTGTCTTTATCCTGAAAGCCGATGAGGTAGATTTTCGGGGAATCGGGACGCGTGGCAGGATCGATGGCAGGCATGTCATCCAGAACTTCTCTTGCAGGCCGACTCAGATCATCGGGACCACAGACGACGCTCTGATGAACCGCTTCCACCCAGGTTCCCTGTTCTCCGGTTTCGGGAATATAAACCAGGGAATAGTGGACGGTCTCGCTGTCGCGCAGGTGAACCATCACGCAATAGCCGTCAGCTGTTTTATCGCGATACTGTTTGGTCCCATCAATCGGGTCGATCGATATGACATAAGGTGAGTCCTGTGCAAAACGGTGCAGGTCCCCCGTCTTTTCTTCTGCTTCGATGCGACAGTTGCAGAATATCGGATCGCGGTCCCGTAATGCTGCGACAATCAGTTCCTGCAGCGTCAGGTCTGCCAGCGTCAATGCGTCGGTCAAGGCGCTGCCTGACGTTTTATTTTCGACAGCAATGTTGAAGTGCCTCAAACGCTTTGCGATCGCTCCTGACCAGCGGAGAATTTCAGGCAGGTGGGTTTGCAGGGCGGTCAGTAGTGCGTTCAATTCCATTTCAATACTCGTTTCAGAATAATTTTTAGTTAAAAATCAAGCAGAAGGCTTATTGTTTCGTTTCTGTTCCAGATATTCAATGACCAGCGTCGCGACATCAATGTGTGTTACCGACTGAAAGCCGCGCCAGCCTGGGACGGCATTGACTTCCAGCAGGTAACATTCTTCAGGAGCATCCGCGGGAGAGAGCAGGTCGACGCCTGCAAATTCGGCATCCGTGAGAGATGCTGCGCGGATTGCCAGTTCGATTTCCCGATCAGTGGGATGGTAGAGTTCAGCCTGCCCCTGGCGAGATACATTGGTGCGAAAATCATTATTCCCGTGTCGACGGATGGCACCAATCACTTTACCGTTCAGGAGCAGGATTCGCAGGTCATAACCGGGATGGGCGATATACTGCTGAAGGTAAATTACCGCCTGGGTACGTTCGAGTGTGCGAAACGAACGATAGGCGAGATCGGGATCGCTGATGCGAAAAATGCCTCGTCCTTCCGAGCCAAACAGCGGCTTGACGACCACATCTCCTCCCAACTGTGAAAAATGCTGCAACGCTGCTTCTGAAGTTTCACAGATCGCAGTAGCAGGGACAGGCAGGCCGGCGGCTGCGAGTCGGGATGTCGTCAGATATTTATCGACGGCACATTCGATGGCACGCGGAGAATTAAAAACAGTGACTCCTGCCTGTTCCAGCCTGCCCAGCATGTCCATGCGAAACACAACCTGTTCCAGTGAACCCGGGGGCATCGTGCGGATGATCAGACAGTCGAAGTGCGGCAGATTAATCCGTGTCTGTTCTGCATCGTAACTGAAAAACTGTTCGCAGGCAGAGTGATTGACGAAAGCAGCCATGTCACGGAATTCTATTTTGGACGCTTCGTGTCCTCGTGCGCGGGCTGCCTGCTGGAGTTGATCGCAGTACCAGCTGATCTGATTTCCCAGAATGGCAATCTGCACGAACGTTATTCCATATTGAGACGGATATCGAAAAGTTAGAATCCAAAACTGTTTTTCAAAAGACCTGTGTTCATCTGGCCGAACTGAAAGACGTTTCCGGTATCCAGGTTCTGGAAAATGATGACCGCGGGGCTGAAGAAACTGGGGTCAATCTCATAGAAGTCATGATCGGCTTCTGCAAAGACGTCCAGGAATGGTTTGCCATAACAGGCAGCGGAACTGGAAGGAATAGAGGGCCCGATTTCCTGCAGTGATTCATCATCGCCGGTAACCCACAGGGTGACGGAACCGCCGTAAAGGATGGAGTCGTTGGTACGTCCGATCCCTGTCAGATGGTCTTTGGCGACCGGTGCCAGGGGAGCCGTCCCGAACCCGGCCTGCACTCGATGCACATCAAACTTACATTCCAGCAGTTTATGCATGGCGGTTTCCACCGAACGGGCGATGACCTGCATGTTGCCTGCGATACTGGATGTGGGCGCGACCAATAGCACGATGTCTTTGGAATCGACACCAGTTGCTTTGGAAATTTTCTCAACTACATCTACGCCGGGTAAGGTGTTGGCTTCCAGCACGCCTACAGTCCGGGTGGGGGATTCACCAAATGCCAGGACTCGATACAGGTCCTCCACTTCAGCGGCAGCCCGCATCGGGCCAGAGCCCATTGCGAAAAACTTATCGACATCAATTTTCCAACCGGCATACTGACTCAACAGGCAGGCTTCGACGGCGTGATCGGTCTGAACCTGCAGGTAAGGCAGCGAGAGTCCTTCCAGTTCTCCCGGAGCGAGTTGTATGCTGCACAGGTCAGCCATGCAGATGCGGGCCAGCAATAAACCGGCCTGTAAACCTGCGGGAGTCTCCACTCCACAATCCACAACGATCGCGCCGTTCTGCAGGGCATGCGGTATGACTTTCAGTTCACCCGCTCTGGCAAGCAGCTGTTCTGTCAACAGGCACGCTCGTTCGTTTAAAACTCCGCTCATAATGTTTCATTCAATTCGGGGTACGATGCAAGAGAAAAGGAGTGCGTTCGGGGAAGGTGATTACAGGCAACCTACTTCCGTCATGATCGTGCGGGTACGTTCAATCAGTTCCGGAGTACAGGCCGGGAACGGATGGAACAGGGTGTCGTGTTCGATCACGCCGCGCAGGCGGAGTGCAGTTTTCATTGAACCAATGATGTAACCGACATTCATCGTGCCATCGGGGCAGACAAACACTTCAAATAACCGGACGATGGCTTCCTGAAACCGGACCGCTTCCTGATGGTTGTTGGCCGCAGCTGCTTCGTAGAGCTGGACGAACAACTCCGGTCCGACATTCGCCAGTCCCGGAACGGTTCCGTCTGCACCGGCCAGCACCACAGCGTGGACCAGCATCTCTGCTCCGGTAAATAGTTTCATGCCAGCAGGTTTGCTGGCCACCAGACGATGAAAACTGACGGCATCTCCACTGGAGTCTTTGACACCAATCACAGTGCCTTCTCTTCCGAGGGTCATCAGCGTATCCATTTCGATTTTGACTTTCGTCATCACGGGGATGTCGTAGGCAAAAATGGGGATATCGACGGCTTCCCGAATCGTGCGGTAATGGACGAGCATGTCCTTCTGGCTGGCAGGGTAATAATACGGAGGGCAGACGACGATGGCATCGGCGCCCTGTGCTTTTGCGACTTTCGCCTGCTCTATAATCTGTTCGGTGCCGGGAGCAATGACTCCCACCAGCAGGGGAACACTGCCATTCACAACTTTGACTGCGATCTCAGTTGCCTCGTGACGGTCTGCTTCACAGAGCAGAGGTCCTTCACCAGATGTGCCAAACAGAAACAGTCCATGAGCCCCTTTGTCGAGCATGAACCGGTAAACGGATTCAGCAGAAGCTGTATCCAGCCTGCGTTCGGGGGTCAGTGGTGTAATGACCGGAGGGAGCACTCCCTTCAGTTGTTCGGAAAGGTTGATTGCCATAGGATCTCATACCAGAGTCTAAATTCAAAACAAACAGGGATCTATTCTGGAAACTGCGGAGCCAGGCAACCGGATCTACAGATTCCTTTTTCCCTGAATAATGTATGTGCTGAGCCCGGAATCAGGTTCAGACAGAGATTAATTTATACCAAACTGGATTCCAGGATGCGATGAATCAAGGGGCTTGAGTGCAGGAATCTGGCAGTCAGAGTGGATTTGACCACGAATCAGGCGCCTGTATTGCTGGTTGGGCCGGTTCTGCGGAATATGGGGGATTATCACTTTCCACAGTCTGCACATTCTTTAGAAACAAACAGGGCAACCACTGCGATTCAGAGAATTTTGTATGAGTAATTAAAAAAAGAACTGGAGTGGTCTGATACCGGTTCGATATAATTGGCTCGTATGAGAAATGAACCACAGAAAACAATTTGTCTCAACCATCAATCCGAAGAAGATCAGGCCACACCGTTCGGCATGGTCTGTCCGGATTGCAAGCGTCGGCTCTATACCAGTCCCCCTCGCGGTAACCTGATGAGCTTCTGGGAAAGTCAACCTGTGGCGTTCACGCTTGATCGGGAACCCTGCTTTGCTTACTCACTCATGTGGGAAGACTATCGCATCCGTTCGATTCATCTCCCGGATCAGAATGTGTCTGCTCAGGAATCTTCCGAAGTCGAATCGCATTCCTGAATCAAGCAAGATTCGGGCTGACTTACTTAATCAACTGCCAGATCGCTGTCTTTCAGATCAGAAACGAACATGCAGCCCGGGCTGTGCGTGATGGCAAATTCCGGTTTGGCCTGCCTCAGTACCGCCTGCGGAGTCACACCACACGCCCAGAAGACAGGTAGTTCATCCCGTCCCACAGCGACAGCATCTCCATAATCAGGTGATGAAAGATCAGTTATACCCAGCTGTTCTGGAAATCCCAGATGCACAGGGGCACCATGGACAGCGGGAAATCGCCCGGTGATCTGGACGGCCTGAATTGCATCCGCTGGTTTGAAGGGACGCATTGAAACCACCAGCGGGCCGCTGAACATTCCCGCTGATTCACATGGAATCGTCGTGCGATACATGGGAACGTTCACACCCTGATCAATATGTCGCACGGAAAGCCCGGCTTCGATCAATGCCGCTTCAAAGGTAAAGGAGCAGCCGATCAGGAATGCCACCAGGTCATCCTGCCAGAGCGAAGTGATTTCTGTGGGCTCATCCACAAGTTCCCCGCGACGCCAGACACGATAGCGGGGGAGATCGGTCCTCAAGTCGGCCGCTTCTGCCAGTCGATGCGGGCAGGGATCACCCGGTGCTGTGACTTCCAGCAGAGGACAGGGTTTGGGGTTCTTCTCACAGAACTCCTGAAACTGTCGGGCTTCTGCCTGGGGGAGTATCACGAGATTCGCCTGGGCAAACCCGGGGGCGAGCCCCGATGTCTGCCCGGTGAATTCTCCGCTGCGACACGCCTGTCGCACGAGAGCGCCTGTCTTGAAAGCAGTTCGGTCAACGCTCATCATCAACTACTTTGCAGTGGCAATGACTTTTGAACCAGTGATTTTGACATCTTCCAGCGGTCGGTCGCTGTGATTCGTTTCGACTTCGCCAATCGACAGAACGACGGCTTCACTTTCGGCATCACTGGTTTTACCGAAGACGGTGTACTGGTTGTCCAGATGGGGGACGCGTCCCAGGCAGATGAAGAACTGTGAGCCGGCTGAATTGGGATCACTGGTGCGAGCCATGGAGAGGATGCCGGTTTCGTGGGGCAGATTATTGAACTCTGCGTCGATAGTATAACCGGGGCCACCAGTTCCTGTACCCTGCGGGCAGCCGATCTGGACGACGAAATCGGGAATGACCCGGTGGAAAATAATACCATCATAAAAGCCGATTTTCGTCAGACCAATGATGTTTTTGCAGTGTCCCGGGGCCACATCGGGATACAGGTCCATTTTGATAGTACCTTTCGTGGTTTCGAACACGACCTGATAGTTGAATTTTTCAAAATCAACCTCAGCCAATGCGGCATCCACTTCGGCACGACGGTTTTCGGACACGATGATTTTCCTTCTCTTTAAATTGGGGTTGTCTGTAAGAATTTCTGATAATTTGGCCCTATGCTCACCTTACCGCGAGACAAGAAAAATCACAAAGCAGATGGTCGCAATTATGCCCAGAACCTGAATTTCCAGTGCGGGAGTATAGTAGATATGGACTGAGATGGTGAACAGATAGTGGAAGCCAGCCAGATTACTCAGGTTTGCCAAATCCGCCGCCACCGGGGGTTTTGATCGTCAGTATATCGCCTGCTTCAACGGAGAGAGAGAATTTTCCTCCCAGTGATTCCGAGGCGGATTCACCTGTTTTCTGCAGCAGATTTTCCCCAATCTGCCCCGGAGTACCGCCGGCCAGACCGAAGGGCGCGTATTCTCCCCTCCGTTCTGAGATCAGTGAAATCTTTAACGGTTTCAGGAATTCAATCTGACGAATAATGCCCGCACCGCCGTGGTGTTGGCCCGTGCCTCCGGAGCCCTGGCGGATGGAAAATTCGTGCAATCGCACCGGGTAGCGGCGTTCGATAATCTCGGCGTCTGTCAGACGGGTATTTGTCATGTGGGTATGCACGGCGTCAGCGCCATCCTGCGCGGCGGTCGCGCCGCTTCCGCCACATATGGTTTCATAATAGCCGAATGTCTCATCTCCGAACGTCAGGTTGTTCATGGTTCCCTGGCTGGCGGCTGCTTTGTTGAGCGCGCCCAGCAGAGTGTCGACGGTGCGCTGTGAAGTTTCCACGTTGCCCCCCACCATCGCCGCGCATTCTGCGGGAGTCTCCCGTTCGGGGGGATTGAGAAAACATTCCGGAAGAATAATGTTGATGGGAGCCAACACGCCACTGTTCAGCGGGATATCTTCCTGAATCAGACAGCGAAAGACATACAGCACGGCGGCATTCACAATAGCCCGATTGGCATTCAGGTTCGTCTTCAGAACCGGTCCGGTGCCAGTGAAGTCAACCACGGCGCTGGAGCCTTTAATCGTGATTTTGACTGTAAGCGGCACGCCGTTATCCAGATGATCGGTGAAGGAGTAAACGCCATCTTCAATCTCAGATAAGGCAAGTTGCATTTTTTCCGTGGCTGCCTGCTGGATATGTTTCATGTAAGCCAGCACAACATTCAGCGAGTAGCGACGAACCAGGTCGTTCAGCAGACTCACGCCACAATTGTTGGCGGCAACCTGGGCAGAGACGTCTGCCAGATTATCTTCGACCGAGCGGGAAGGGAACTCGCCCGATTTCAGCAGTTCGCGCAAAGCGTCTTCGCGAGATGTTCCCTGGTCGACCAGTTTGAAATTGCGAATCAGCACGCCTTCGTCTGCCAGTGTTTTCGAAAACGGAGGCATGCTGCCGGGTACGATCCCCCCGATCTCTGCATGGTGTGCACGACTGGCGGTGAAGAAAATCAGTTCGTTTGATTCTGCGTGATGCACGGGAGTGATGACCGTCACGTCGGGAAGATGCGAGCCCCCCCGATAAGGATCGTTGGTCACGAAGACATCCCCGGGCGCCAGGTCCGGGTTGTCGGCGATGATGCGTTTGACGGTTTCACTCATGGCGCCCAGATGCACGGGGATATGGGGCGCGTTGACCACCAGGTCGCCGGTAGCGGAAAAGACGGCACAACTGAAGTCGAGGCGTTCTTTGACATTGGTTGAGATTGAGGTTCGTTGCAGCGTGATGCCCATCTGTTCGGCAATGGAGGCAAACAGGTTGTTGAAGATTTCCAGCATGACCGGGTCGGCAGTCGTCGCTATTTTGGCGGGAGGCGTCGTACCGTCAGATGTCTCCTGGATCAGTGTTTCACCGCGGGAGAGAATGCTGGCTGTGAAGCCGGGGTCAATGATGACAGTGGAAATCGCTTCACAGATAATAGCCGGGCCTGAGAGCTGATCACCGGGATGCAAATCTTCGCGCAGGTAGACTGCCGTCGGCTGGATGGTTCCCTGAAAACAGGTCTGTGTCGTTTCCAATGGTGTGGGGCTGCGATTGATGAGTTCTGATTCCGGGAGATTGGGTTCCTCCATGCGTCCGATAATTTCCGTACGCATCGCGGTGACTTCGATGGCCCGACTCTTGTGGGTGTAACCGTAGAGACGCTGATGTTCCTGTTCAAACCGGGTGACTTCGTCCTGCCCCGACTGACAGTGAACCTGAATCGTCGCATCAGTTCTCAGATAACGCATTTCCAATGAGTGCAGGGGGGCATCAATGCGTTCCGGGGGAATGCCTTCGGCGCGAACTTCTTCGTAAACACTCTGGTCGAGTTCTGTGAATCTCCGCTGCAGTTCCTGTCTGAGATCGGCGGACCAGGTCTGCAGGACCGACTGCTGTCCGAACCGTCGCACATCAGCCTGTCCGATGCCAAACGCGCTCAGGATTCCTGAATAGGGATGAATCAGAACTTCATGAATGCCGAGCGAACGGGCAATGGCGCAGGCATGTTGCGAACCTGCGCCCCCGAAACTGACCAGGGCATAATCGGCGGGATCATAGCCCCGGGCCACCGAGATATTACGGATGGCGCGTACCATGTTCGCGTTTGCAATCTGCAGAAAACCTTCTGCCAGTTCGAGTGGGGTGTAGGTTTTTCCCATGGGAGAAGCAGCGATTTCCGTACAGAGTTGCGTCAGACGCTGCTCGACAGCGCGTCTGTCCAGAACGAAGGGGAAGCGGCTGGGAATAATTTTGCCAAGGTACAGATTCAGGTCGGTGACGGTGAGCGGGCCGCCCCGCCCGTAACAGGCGGGACCAGGATCTGCGCCAGCACTGTCAGGACCGACGTGCAGTTTGATGCCATCAAAGCCGCAGATACTGCCTCCACCGGCGGCCACTGTTTCAATACTCAGCATAGGGGCCACGATCCGCACACCTGCTTTCGTAGTTTCGAATTCCCGCTCGTATTCGCCGTCGAAGCGGGAGACATCGGTACTCGTGCCTCCCATGTCAAAGCCGATGGATCGGGGGAAACCGGCTGTTTCCGCAACACGCGAATAACCGATCACACCTCCTGCAGGACCGGAAAGAATACTGTCTTTGCCGACAAAATGATCTGCATCGACAAGACCGCCGGCGGACGTCATGAGTTTCAACTCACTGCTTTTGAGTGGCGTGCGGAGTTTGCGAATATAGTCCTTAAGGATCGGATTTAAATAGGCGTCCATCACTGTCGTATCGCCGCGGGAGACGATTTTGATGAGAGGCGACAGACGACTGGAAACGCTGATTTCGTCAAAGCCGGCTTCGCTGGCGAGACGCGCGACCAGTTCTTCGTGCCTGGGGTTGGCGAAAGAATGCAGCAGGCAGATCGCCAGTGATTCCACGCCGGTTGCCTTGAGTTGCTCGAGTTGCTGACGGATACGGGCGGGATCGGGGGCGTGAAGTACATTGCCTTCCGCATCGATCCGTTCCTCGATTTCCAACGCCGTTTCAAAGAGGGGCTCTGGTTTTTGAATGGCCAGATCGAACAGCCGAGGGCGGTCCTGGTTGCCGATCAGCAGGACATCGGCGAATCCTTTTGTGGTGATGAAAGCAGTGCGCGCACCGTTGCGTGTGAGCAGGGCATTGGTGCCACGTGTGGTCCCCAGTTTGACGCTGATATTGGAAATCGGGTCGGATTTCATCAGGCCCAGAATCCAGCGGATGGCCAGGATGGGGGCTTCCTCACCGGAGGCGAGTTCATAGCTGGTGGAGATCTGTACTGTGGGAGGCAGGGCGGGGTGGAAGGTGAGGGTTCCGGTCTGATTGTCAAACCGCGTCACTTGTGCGGTATGCAGGGATTCTCCCTCATTATTCAGAAATTCAATCTGATACTCCTGCCAGAAGTTTGTCGGGTTGCCGACCCGGGATGGGTCGACAATCGTGTCAGGGGTAGTAATTTCCTGTACATGACCTTTGGTGATACCCGAACTAAGAGTCTTGAACGGGATGAATTCGCTGTCAGGTGAACGGGCGATGCAGTCTGTGAAGGTACCGCCGACATCGATCCAGAATTCCCATTTTCGATCTGTCTTTTCTGATTTAAATTCAATCATTTCATCAAATATTTCGTAGGCTTTCACAATTATTTTCTAGAATTTTTTGAATTCTCTGATGTAAACTTGCGTATAAAGTATCAGAACAAATTACCCGCGATAACGAAAGTGCTGCACCCGGTGGTAGAATAAAAGCAGCGTATAAAATACCTGCGGCAAAAGAGTATTCACTTGTACTTGAATTTTGTGCACCGTGATCTATAATTAGCATGCCTGCCAGCCGCGGATGTAAAAGTGGCGAAAGCAGACTAATCGAAACTGATGACCCAAACTGTGTTCGTCTGGAACATCCCTTCTCACTCACTTGGAGAAAACTGTCAATGAACAACTACACTCCTGATTATTATGACCAGGATACAACGGCGGGTGGCGGTGTCTTTGCCATTGACGCAATTGCTACCGAGCGCGCCGCGTTTATCCGCAAGACCTACATGCACCTCACCGGTGCGATTTTCGCCTTTATGGGCCTGGAATTTATCCTGTTCAGCAACAAAGCTCTCGTGGAAGGCATGATGGGCGCCATTGGCGGGAACTGGTGGCTGGTACTGATCGCTTTCATGGCAGCCAGTTGGGTTGCCAGCGCCATGGCTTCCAGCGCGAAATCGCTGGCTGTGCAGTATGCAGGCCTGGGATTATACATTGTTGCAGAAGCGTTGATCTTTGTCCCGATTTTGTATATCGCGACTCAGTTTGCTAATCCCACTGTGATTCCCATTGCGGCGATTATTACCCTGTGTATTTTTGGTGGCTTGACTGCCTATGTATTTGTGACCGGGGCTGACTTCTCCTTCATGGGAGGTTTCCTGACGATTGCCGGTCTGGCAGCAATCGGAATTGCCATTGGTGCTTCGCTGTTCGGCTTCTCACTGGGAATCTGGTTTGCAGCTGCGATGGTGATTCTGCTCAGTGGTTACATTCTCTATGATACTTCGAACATTCTGCATCACTACTCGACCGATCAGTATGTATCTGCTTCACTGGCACTGTTTGCCTCTGTTGCCACACTGTTCTGGTACGTGCTGCGAATCGTTATGATGTTTACTTCAGATGACTAAGTCTGAATGAATGTCTGATTTGAGATAAAAATGAAAAGCCCCGGCAGAGCGATCTGCCGGGGCTTTTTTAATTTGAAACTCTGCTTTTCAGCCTGTATACAGGCTGGCGACATATTCGCCGTAACCATTGAAGGGTTTCGTGTCGTAGCGTTTTTCGGTTCCCAGCATCCATTCTGTACGCTGACTCCAGCGGGGATGGGGTACGTCGGGTTCTACATTCGCGACAAATCCGTATTCTTCAGGGTTGACGGTATTCCAGAATGTCGCGGGCTGGTCTTTGGTGAGCCTGATTTTTACGATGGATTTGCCCGACTTGAAACCATACTTCCAGGGGACGACCAGTCGAATGGGGGCGCCGTTCTGTTTGAGTAAGGGGGCGCCATACAGGCCGGTGGCAATGAAGGCCAGATCATTCATTGCTTCGGGCATCGTCAAGCCTTCCGTGTAAGGCCATGGCCAGGTTCCCGGGCCGCTGGATTCCATATAAGGAGCCTGTTGGGGTTTGTTGAACGTTTCGAAGGCGACAAATTTCGCAGACGCTTTCGGTTCCACCAGTTTTAACAGACTGGCCAGCGGGAAACCGGTCCAGGGAACACACATGGCCCAGGTTTCAACACAGCGATGTCGGTAGGCGCGTTCTTCAAATTTTAACTCCTTATACAGGTCATCCAGATCGAATGTACGCGGCTTTGCGCATTCCCCTTCCACGGTGACAGACCAGGGAGCGGTTTGGAAATGCTCCACGTATTTCCAGGCCTGTTTGGAAGTGGGGCCGGTGAACTCGTAGAAGTTGGTGAATTTTTCCGCTTCAATGGGGTCAGTCTCGGGCCGCCCGTATTTGAATGCAGGATTTCGCTGTGCTGGATAAATCGACCCTGATGCTTGGGGTAGAGGAGTCGTCGCTCCCGCCTGTTCAATTTCTTCTTTGGTTGCCTGTTCGCAGCTTGCGAGCAAACCAGCAAAGCCGGCGATACCCAGTCCTGTTCCCATGCGCTGCAGGAATTCCCGGCGGTATAGTTTCCGGTTTTGAAACACTTCGACAGGGGTGTGCTCGTGTTCTGGAACATTCCAGATTTTTCGGATGTGGTGATTCATCGAAGTTCCTTGTCGTGAGTCAGCTGAGTGAAGAACCATCTAAGGCGAGACTGCTGCTTTACTGGTTCTTTCAGGGAGGTATTTCAAATCGAAGTTGCCGGTAATATCAGTATAACCGTCAAGTTACACGCAAAATAGCCTGTTTCGTTGATTGCTTCAATCTTTATATCTTTGTCAGACCGCCAGTATTCCGAAGTTAGAGGTGTTCGTTTACGTAGAAAAGTTCAGCCAGTCTTCTCATTTTGACATGCGGCGTAAGAGTGCCGTTCGTGGGAAGAGAGTCTGACGTATTGAGAGTGGTCCGATGAAATACGACATTGTTATTATTGGAAGTGGTCCTGCCGGTCAAAAGGCGGCGATCGCTGCTTCGAAGCTGGGGAAGCGTGTTGCCATTATTGAACGCAACTTTCGTGGCATGGGGGGCGTCTGCCTGCATAAGGGGACGATTCCGTCTAAGACCATGCGAGAAGCCATTTTGTATCTGACCGGCTATCGTCATCGGGATGTGTACAGCAAATGGTACCGCCGCAAGCGTCGGATCACGATGCAGGATCTGCGTTTGAAACTGGCCGACGTGGCTGAGCATGAACTGGAAATTATTCATGATCAGCTGGAACGGAACGGCGTGGAAGTCTATATAGGTGAAGCAAAGTTCGTCAGCCCGCATGAAGTGGAAGTCGACTGCGAAACAGGGCGAAAGCAGTTGTATGGTGACTACATCCTGGTCGCAACCGGGACCAAGCCTTCACGTCCGCCACACATCCCTTTTGATGGTGAGACGATATTTGATTCGGATGAAATTATTGATCTGAAAGAAATTCCGCGTTCGATGATTGTTGTGGGTGGTGGTGTGATCGGTATCGAATATGCCATCATGTTCGCGACGCTGGGTGTGGAAGTTACTGTGTTGGATGGTCGAGAGCGACTGCTGGAATTTTGTGATCGCGAAATTATTGACGCGTTGATTCACCATGCCCGTTCCCTGGGAATGATCTTCCGGATGGGAGAAGAAGTGGTTGGCATCGAGCGATTTTCTGATTCGATGGCGGCTGTGCAGACCGAGAGTGGCAAACGTCTGGTGGCAGATTCCGTGCTGTATACGGTGGGACGCGTGGGTGATGCGGACGAACTGAATTTTCAGGCAGCCGGCCTGGAACCTGATGAACGCGGTCGACTGTGGTGCAACGAAGAGCATCAGACGTGGGTGCCTCACATTTACGGGGCCGGTGATATTGTAGGCTTCCCGGCGCTGGCGAGTGTTTCGATGGAGCAGGGGCGTCGCGTGATCTGTAATGCATTCAACGAACCCTTTGAAGCATTCGACCTGATGCCTTATGGGTTGTTCACGATCCCGGAAATCTCGATGGTCGGTAAAACCGAACAACAACTGACAGACGCGCATATCCCGTATGAAGTCGGTGCGGCCCGCTATCGGGAAATCGCCCGCGGACAGATATCGGGTGACCGGGACGGGATGTTGAAAATCCTGTTTCACCGGGAAACGCTTAAGATTCTGGGTATTCATGCGATTGGTGAAGCCGCGACGGAGATTGTGCACATCGGTCAGACGGTCATGTCTTTTGGCGGCACGATCGAATATTTCCGCAACGCCGTCTTCAACTACCCGACGATGGCAGAATGTTACAAAGTGGCTGCCTTCGACGCGTTTGAGAAAATGAGCCTGGATCGACTGTTTGAAGAATCAAAGCTCACCAAAATCAGTGCCGATCTCGCGCTGAACAAACTCGAAGAGCAACCAGCTGAACTGGATGAAGAGGAAACCGTGGAAATCTAGACTGTGTTCGGTTTTACTGTAGCGTCTTCTGGTCTATTTGGGCTGAGTAGAATGGAATGAGAGACGCTATGGTGAAATGCGATGTCTTCTGGCTTGCTTAAAGTGAAGTGGATTGAGGATCGTAGTGTGAAGGTCGCTACGAATAATCGTTGTTATATGCTCCAGGCGCTTCGTATCCGCTGGAGTGCCAGTTGGAAATCAGCTGGTACTCCGGCGGAAATATTCATTCTCAGACTGGTTACAGGGTGTGAGAACTCAATCTGCTCGGCATGCAATGCCTGCCTGGTAATTAACTCGCGGTCATCGAGCAGCCGGGCATCGTTACCATAAAAGTCGTCGGCGATGATGGGGAATCCCAGGTCGGCCAGATGCACGCGGATCTGGTGCAGACGTCCGGTTTTGGGAAATGCGCGAATCAGTGAGTGGCCCGGCAAGCGTTCTACGACTTCAAAACGGGTAAACGCCGCTTTGGCTCGCAGCGCCTCTGGGTGGGTGGTCATACAGACGCCTGCCTGTGTCGGGTGTTCGCCAATCGCGTCATTGTTTTCGAACAGGTCCTGTTCCGGCTGATCACGGACAATCGCCAGATAAGATTTGCTGACGCGGTTCTGCTGGAACTGGATCGAGAGACTGCGATGTGCCAGATGCTCTTTGGCGACGATCAGAATTCCGCTGGTGAACTGATCGAGCCGATGCACAATACCCGGGCGCAACAGGCTGCGTACTCCGGTCTGCTGATCGAGGTAATACTGCAGGGCATTGGCGACTGTGCCGGTCAGAATATTTCCCGCCGGATGCGCTATCATGCCGGGAGGTTTATTGACGATGATCAGCCACGCGTCTTCATACAGAACCTCCAGCGGCAGTGGTTCCGGATCGTACGTTTTATCGGGTGGCTCCGGGAGCCGGATACTGATCTGCTGGCCGCGAAACACGCGCTGCAGCGGATCAGCGGGGATGCCATTCACTTTAGCAAACCCCGCCTGTACGATGCGCTGCAGACGATGCGTCGAATAATTTCTGAAATGACGGCTGAGAAACCGATCGATGCGGGCTCCGTCCAGGTAATCCTCGACAATCAGATCGGTTTCAAACGCAGTCTTCATCAACTCAGGATGCAGCCAGATCGCGAAGTACTTTGTGCAGAATTCCACCGTTACGGTAGTATTCGACTTCGACGGGAGTATCAATGCGACATTGGGCAGTAAACAGTACCTGGGTTCCGTTCTCCTTGGTCGCGGTGACGCGGATGGCCTGGCCTGGTTTCAGATTGTCATCCAGTTCGATGTCAAACGTTTCTATTCCGTCCAGTCCCAGTTCTTCGCGGCTTTCTCCATCACGGAACTGCAGAGGCAGCACGCCCATGCCGACCAGGTTGGAACGGTGAATGCGTTCAAACGAGGTTGCGATGACGGCTTTGATGCCCAGCAGGAATGTTCCTTTCGCAGCCCAGTCACGTGAGGAACCCATGCCGTAATCGCCGCCCGCGAGGACGACCAGTGGAGTACCGGCTTCTTTATACTTGAGGGATGCTTCGTAGATTGAAGTCTGTTCGCCGGTCGGGAGGTAGGTGGTGACACCACCGCTGGTCCCGGGGGCCAGCAGGTTACTGAGACGAATATTCGCGAAGGTACCGCGAGTCATCACCCGGTCATTACCGCGGCGGCTGCCGTAGCTGTTGAAGTTTGCGGGAGTGATACCGTTTTCCTGCAGATATTTCCCGGCAGGGGAATCTGCTTTGATGGCACCGGCGGGTGAGATGTGGTCTGTGGTGACCGAGTCGCCTACCGAAACCAGAACCCGGGCGTCATTGATGGATTTGATGGGTTCCGGAGTCACCGGCATATCGACGAAGAATGGCGGCTCCTGAATGTAGGTGCTGTGTTCATCCCAGGCAAAGATATCTCCGTCGCCGCCATTGATGGCCTGCCATTCCGGAGAACCTTCAGTGGCTTTGCCATACTCATGGCGGAACATTTCCGGATTGATGGATGATTCCATTGTCGCGTTGACTTCTTCCTGTGAAGGCCAGACATCTTTCAGGAAGACATCATTGCCATCCTGGTCCTGTCCCAGGGGTTCTGTGCTGAGATCGATGTCCGTTGTACCGGCAATCGCATAGGCGACCACCAGTGGTGGACTGGCGAGGTAGTTGGCACGGACATCGGGACTGATACGTCCTTCGAAGTTCCGGTTACCGGACAGGACAGCGGCAGCAACAATATCGTTTTCATTGATCGCTTTGGAAATGGGAGCAGGCAGTGGACCACTGTTGCCGATACAGGTGGTGCAGCCGTATCCGACCAGGTTGAAGCCAAGCTGATCCAGGTAAGGAGTCAGGCCCGCTTTTTCAAGGTAATCCGTCACAACGCGGCTTCCGGGAGCCAGGCTGGTTTTGACCCATGGTTTGCGGGTCAGCCCTTTTTCAGCGGCTTTCTTTGCCAGCAGACCGGCACCCAGCATTACTGATGGATTACTGGTGTTGGTACAACTGGTGATCGCAGCGATCACAACCGAGCCGTCTTTCAGATTGAAGTTCTGATCATTATAGTCAACGGCAACGCTGGTGTTGGAAGGATCCTGCTTGCCGAAGGTTTTGCTGAGATCACTGTGCCAGTGTGATTTCATATCGGTCAAAGCGATGCGGTCCTGGGGACGTTTCGGTCCGGCCAGCGAGACTTCAATTGTCGAAATATCAAGTTCGAGTTTGCTGGTGAAACTGGGTTCGGGAGAACTGTCGGTGCGGAACATGCCCTGTTCCTTGTAGTACCGTTCGACCAGATCGACTTCTGCGTCAGTACGTCCGGTGCGACGCATGTAGTTCAATGTTTCATCGTCGACGGGGAAGAAGCCAATGGTGGCACCGTATTCGGGAGCCATATTCGCAATCGTGGCACGGTCTGCCAGGCTCATGTTGGACAGGCCAGGACCATAGAACTCGACGAACTTGCCGACGACACCATGTTCGCGGAGCATCTGCACAATGCGGAGTACCAGGTCCGTTGCCGTCGCAGCGGGGGGAAGTTTGCCACTCAAGCGGAAGCCGACGACTTCGGGGGTCAGCATGTAAATGGGCTGACCGAGCATGACCGCTTCGGCTTCGATCCCGCCGACACCCCAGCCCACGACACCCAGACCGTTAATCATGGTGGTGTGGCTGTCGGTTCCGACGAGGCTGTCCGGATAGGCGACGCCGTCTTTGGTGAGTACGACTTTGGCCAGATATTCGAGGTTGACCTGATGCACGATCCCGGTGGCAGGAGGCACGACGCCGAAGTTATCGAGTGCCTGTTGGCCCCAGCGGAGGAACTGGTATCGTTCCTGGTTCCGTTCGAATTCTTTTTCCACATTATGTTGCAGGGAGAGTCGAGTGGCGAATTCATCGACCTGCACACTGTGGTCAATGACGAGGTCACAGCGAACCAGCGGATTGATTTTCTGAGGGTCGCCGCCCAGTCGGACCATGGCGCTGCGGAGGGCAGCCAGATCGACGACAGCGGGTACACCGGTGAAGTCCTGCAGGACTACGCGGCCTGGTTTAAAGGGGACTTCGACAGGATTGGGAGATTCCGCACTCCAGTTGGCGAGATTCGTGACATCTGATTCGTTGACCACGAAGCCATCCACATTTCGCAGGCAGGATTCGAGCAGCACACGAATGGAATAGGGAAGTGATTCGATATTGCCGATGCCATCATCAATCAGTTTCTGCAGGCGGTAATAGGTGAACTCACTACCTGCTGCCTTTAATTGACCTTCCGCGCCAAAAGGATTTCCGGAAGCCATTACTCTCTCCTCAGTACTACGTAAATATGGGTGAACAATTAGTTTCAGGTTGCGACAGCGAACCTGTATCGTGTTATAAATCTAACTGGATCTGAATATGCTGCATTCTAGGGCTTCCGATCCTGCGCGACAAACGGCAGGGGCTTAAAAACGGAAAACATCCTCAGAAGCTGTCATGTAGCAAGCAAAATCGGAGTCGAAACGGTCATTTTAACGAAGCAGGGGGCTATTTTCCATTTCGGACCTTTTTGACCTGTCTTCGCGCGCTTTCGACAATTTTGTCTTCAATTTCATCAGACCAGCGGTTGGCGGGTAGTCCATAGACCATCATGGATGTGTTCCCCTCATAACCCCAGCGAGACGATTTCCGCGGAGGAACGTCTTCTTCCAGAACCCGCAGTGAAGGGGTGTAGGCCATCACATCATTGCAGTAGCCGGCAACCCAGGTGTTCGGGCCGAACTCTTTTTTCATTCCCAGAGAATAATCGACGACGACTTCGCCGCCAATGGTGATCCAGAGCTGAGTTTTTCCCAACTGCCAGACCTGGACCGGGAATGGGTAAGAGGTGATAAAGGTTTCGCCGGCATTCAGTTCCTTCAACAGTCGAGTTCCCCAGCGGGTCACGTAGGATTTGGGATTACCGGCGGCGATTTTTTCGAGTTCCGCTTTGGTGGGGGCATCAGCGAGCTTGATGTCAGTAATCTCGATTTCGGTTTTGAGTTCGGGATCGAGTTCCACCATGGGGAGTCGCACTGTGTCAGCCACCGCATGTGCCAGCCGTGAACCATACGATTCAGCCAGTTCCTGTGTGCGACGGGGAAGTGGATTCTGGTCGGCTCCGCAGCCCATATAGAACATGGCGGTCACGCCGGGAAACATGGCTTCGAGATCGTATTGGGCGAAACCGGCATAATCTCCACACCACTTCTGGATGCCCAGAGTGGTATTGTGACAGGCATAACCGAAGACGAGCGTTTTGAGTTGACCATCTTTGTCTTTGACGGCGAGAACCGGGACGCTGTGGTCCACGGGCCCTTTGAGATCATGAGCTTTTCTGAGACCGGGGACTTCCGATTCGATATTATTGCGACGGTTGACGGCGAAACTGGTGAAGCCGGTTCCAGCCCAGAGAGTCGCGGGTTCGAGTTCTTTAATTGCTTTTCCGACGGCATCAACCAGTTGCTGTTCCAGCTTTTCTGAATATGCACTGATCTTTTTAATATGCTCGGGAGTCAGGGGATAGATATCGTTCAGGGCACGTCTCAATACAGGACCACAGTGGGTGTGAGAGCTGTTCAACATGATCTGGCTGCGTTCCAGTTTGTATTTTTTCTTGAGAGCTGCGCAGACATTGTTGTAGATTGACTGGGGAATACCCAGGGTATCAGTTGAGACAATCACGCCCCGATGTCCGTCCCGGGCTTCTATCACCAGCACTTTCATCCAGAGATCGTGGATTTTGCCGTCGGCGGGAGCCGTGCGTCCGCCGTAACCTGCCATCCAGAGGTTTTCTTCCGGCGTAATCACGACGCTGACCGAAGCGGCTTTCCAAAGCGCTTCTGATGCTGAACTTCGGACGGGGTTTACCAGAAAGAAGCTGCAGAGCAGAAGTGGTAGACATCCGAGGCGAATCTGCGTTAGATATTTCATGGAGAAGACCTCTCACTTTAATGAGTGCTAATGACGAATAAACTAAACATTCTTTAAAAACGTTCATTCAGGGTAAAGTGGGAGCGGAAACATATCAAGCGTGTGGGATATGGGCTTACCTGTTTCGCCCAGTAAAAATTTGTCACTGGTTTGATTCGTGTTACAATAAATGCTCACATATCTGCTTATTCTTCTGGTATCAACATTTCTGTAAATCCAATGCCGGGCTGAATCAACGAGGAGGAAACTGTCTGTGGAGTCAGCAGCAAGAATCATCAAACCCGCTTTTTTTCGTTCATTTCTGGTGTTGGCGCTTCTGGTAACCGTTTCTGGCACCAGTCTCAATGCCGAGGGAAATCGGCGCACCGTGAACCAGCGGCCTGCTTCTCCCGCTGCGCCTGCCGATTACCGTTCTAAAAATTTTCTGATCCACACCGATTTGCCGGCTGAAGAGGCGCGGGATTTACTGGAACGTCTGGAAAAAATGCTGGTCATCATTTCGACTTACTGGGCGAGTCCGAATCGATCTGTGATCGAATGCTACGTGGTCAAGGATCTGGCAAACTGGCCTGCGGGAAGTCTTCATCCAGCGGGAATGCAGTCGGTAGAGGGGGGAGGTGGTGTGACGATGAGCCGCACAACCTATCGCGGCGGACAGATTATCGCTGCCAAATCGATTGTATATGCAACCGCGAATAAGGGAACTCCTCAGCATGAAGCTGTACACGCCTATTGTGCCCAGAATTTCGGTCGTACGGGGCCAGTGTGGTACAGCGAAGGCATGGCCGAGATGGGCAATAACTGGAAAGTCGTCCCTCGCAAAGGCCAGCCCCTGGCTGTCACCTGCGAGCGGTATGTGATTGATTATATCAAGCAGAGCGAGCCCAAAAGCCTGAACGAGATTGTGAATTCCAGAGAAACAACGGGCGATTCCTGGCAGAATTACTGCTGGCGGTGGGCGTTGTGCCATCTGCTGGCAACGAATCCGAATTACTCCGCGCGGTTTCGGCCACTGGGGCTGGCTCTGTTGACGAACAAGCCGGTCTCCTTCGATCAGACGTATGGATCGATGGACAAGGAGATTTCGTTTGAATACCTGTTCTTTCTGAGGCACTTCGACCAGGGGTATCGCTGTGATCTATGCCAGTGGGACTGGAAAACCAAGTTTCGCAAACCGAATTCCGTGCGTCCCCTTTCTTCAAAAATCGAGGCCAACCAGGGTTGGCAGGCATCCCGGGTGCTTGTGGAAGAGGGGCAGGAATATCAGATCTCAACTTTTGGAGAGTGGAACACTGCCACGGAAAGTAAAGATGTGACAGCCAGTGGTGATGATTCCGGGCGGGGTACTTTAATGGGAGTCGTCCTGTATGAGAACGAGGCAGGGGATTACGAACTGAGTGAAGCATTCGAACTGGGTAATGCAGACCGATTTGAGGCGCCTGCGAGCGGAAAGCTGTTTCTGCGGTGTCGAGACAACTGGCATGAACTGGCTGACAACAGCGGGAAAATTACGGTCAAAATCGGTGAGTAGGCCCGCCAGTGCCCCCTCACACTGAAATAATACAGTTTCTGAGGTGGCAATGGATATTCTCTTTCAGGAAGCGGTCGAGGGTGCCTTAGAATCTTGCGCACGTTGACGGGACGGATACGTCCCGGGCCAGAGCAATGCCATCATGAAGAGCAGGGCAAAGCATTGATAGGAAAGCGCCGTCAGCGACTGCCAGGGGGCGGCGACCATGCCTCCCTGCTGCCAGGGAGCGGAAGCCGTTGCAGGAGTAATGGTTTTCTGTGAGGGAATCAGCAGAGCCCAGGCGAGTCGCGGGCTGATTGCCAGCGCGATGAGTGTCAGATTTACCAGCCAGCGTTTTCCCGAGTAGGGAGGAAATGCTTCCAGTAAAATTCCCGCAGGAACCAGCAGGATGATGAAATAATGATGCCAGGTAGTGGGGGTCATCAGTAACATGGCGACAATCGTAATGGCAAAGCTTTGATCGCTGAATTTTGCATGGCGGGTTTTCCAGATGGCACCTGCCACCAGGGCTGTCAGTACCAGCCAGGAGGTCCAGACCGTCACCAGCAGAAGCAGTGGGGAATCAACGACCGGGCTGATCGTGTCTGTAGGCTGATCAAACAGGCGTTCCCAGAAGGCGAGCAGCGATGCGTTGCCCCAGTTGTTGGTAATGTCAGCCAGGGAAGGCAGGACCACTGTCAGATAATCATGATATGAATCGCTGCCCAGAAGCGCGATTGTAATCAGGGTAATACTGCCAAAAGCCAATGCCCCTCCCGCCAGCGCGCGAACGTCGCGCCGGATCAGAAAGTAAAGGAACAGATAAGCAGGATAAATTTTGACTGCCGTGGCCAGTCCCAGGCAGACTCCTGACACCAGAGGATTTCCGGAGCGTCCTGCTTTCCAGGCGGCAACAATCAACAGTGCGAGCAGCAGATTGGGTTGTCCCTGAATCAGTGACTGTTGCAGCGGATCGCAGGCCAGTAATAACGTTATCAACGCAAGCGTGCTCCAGAATGTCATCTGGATTTCGAGTTCCTGTACAATCCAGAAGATCGCCATCGCAAGCATTGCCAGTGAGGTCAGGCTCCACGCGAATTGCGCATTCTGATACGAGAGCCAGGCAAAAGGGATTGCGATCAGATTAGCCGACGGAGGATGCGTATTATAGCGATCGAAAAATCCGTCCGAGTTAGTCAGCTTCAGATTCAGATGTTTCAGTAGCGCAACTTCCTGATCCGCATAAACAGGCATGCCAGTCAGGCGGTTCTGGACGGCCGCCCATTCTTTAAAAAAGTCGAACACCTGTCCCTCCGCCGGGTGGAGAGCGGCGCTGTAACCGGGGGCAAATATTGCCAGTGCGATCAGGAACAGAATCACCCACAGGATTTTGCGTGCCATCGGCCAGTTAGTCTGCTGTTGAGGTGAGACGGTCACGCTTGACTCCGGGATTTCATTTAAGACATCAGGCGCAGTGGTTCCCTGCAGCCAGTGTGGTGGCGAGTGTTTTATTTTGACAGGTGTTGAATATTAGACTCGGGCTACCGAGTTGTGTCCAGTGGGGATTCTCGATTCAGCGTTTACTCTGTCGATACCGACTTCGTAATGGGTATGAATATCCTCGGGGAATTTCAGTTCTGCCCACTTACCGGCTACGGATGAGTAAGCATAAATAGACTGACCCAGCAGACACGCAGCCATGCTCGATGAGACTGTTGGGATTATCTTCTGATCTGCTTTGACAGAAATCGGGATCTTGCTCCAGGTGTAAGTAGTCATGCTGTAAGCCATCAACTGATCACGCGACTCCGGGACAACAACCAGTTTTTTGTGAGTGAATTAAGGCTGGTTGTCTGGCAGCCGATTAAGATTGTTTCTGAGCCAGTATCAATCTGACATTGATTGTCAGAAGCGTGGTGGTTGTTAAGTTCATATCTGATACGGGATGGAGTCGTAAAATGGCCGAAAAGTAAATATTTTTCTTGCTTTTCCGGCCTGTATCGATGATAGTAGAAATGTAAGTTGATCAAATCATAACAACCGTCTATCGCACTCAGACGACTGGTGAATTCCAGAATTTCATATCTCAAATTCGTCGAGTATAAGTTTTTCCTCAACTCAATTCTAAAGAGGAAGCATGCTTATGCCTTTCGTGAAAAAGGACAGTCACTTTGCGCAGAAGATTTATACTGGCAACTCTGTTCATAATCAGCATGCATTCCGGTTGCAGCGATCAGGCTCCTGACATGCCCGAATTAGGTCAGGTACATGGAACCATCACCTTGGATGGTGAACCACTTGAAGGAGTCAGTGTACTGTTCGAGCCAGAAAGTGGCCGCCCTTCAACAGGGATCACTGATGCAGCTGGAAAGTACGAAGCGCAATACCTGATCGATGAACCTGGTGTCAAGCTGGGGCCCGGTACGGTACGGGTTGAGTGGGGCATTGATGCCACCGGTCCCCAAATCCCCAAACAATATGGTTCCAAAAGTGAATTGAAGCTGGAAGTACAGCCGGGTGAGAATGAGTTCAATATTGATATGCAATCCAAATAAAAATCGATCACGATAAATGGTGAAAAGTTCAATCAAATAATGAAGAAAGCGTTTCATTGATTTAATAGTTTGATTTATCAGGGATGCCGATATGAAAACGAGTCAGACCTACAGGAAACAGGGTTTTACACTGATTGAATTGCTGGTAGTGATTGCGATCATCGCCATTCTGATAGCGTTGCTGTTGCCGGCCGTGCAGCAGGCCCGCGAAGCAGCCCGGCGATCGCAGTGTAAAAACAATATGAAACAGTTCGGGCTGGCGATGCACAACTACAACGATGCGCATGGTACGTTTCCACCCGGTTATATAACCAAAACACCCTGCAGTTCTTCAGCGGTGTGGTCAGCCTGTAATCAGGGGGAACTGGGAATCTATGGCTGGGGTACGTTCGTGCTGCCTTATATTGATCAGGCTCCCTTATATAATCTGCTCAATGCCGGGAGTGCGACGTTGGATCAAAATCTGGCGAATGCCACAGTTCGACAAGCGCTGCAGCAACCAATGGCGGTGTTTCTCTGTCCGTCCGACCCTGGACCTAATCTGAATGATTATGTTTCTTCATCCAATAATTATAATTTTACCGTGACCGATGGAACGACGTCTTACCAGATTGCCCGTTCGGATTATGTGATGGTGGCGAACGCCTGGGACAGTACGACCCCACCCGTCTATGCGACGCAATACGGACCTGCGCATGGAATCGGGTTTGCCAATTCCAGCATCCGTTTTCGTGATATTACTGATGGGAGCAGTAATACTATTCTGGTGGGTGAGCGTGCGTATGTTTACAAAGGTAACAACAAAGTGGGAGGAGCGAATGCCATCGGTTTTTCTGCTTCGAATAATACACAAAGTAGCAGCTATGCCCGTAAAGGGAATGGAATAGCTGTGATTGGTCTGACCTATAACGGTATTAATGCAATTGCAGGTGCCGAGCATGACGTACGTGGCTTCAGCAGTAACCATGTGGGTGGTGCGCATTTTGTCTTCTGTGATGGGTCAGTTCATTTTCTAAGTGAAAATATCGACTATAAGAAAGGAAGCGTTTCCAGCGCGACTCATCTGGAGGATATCAATTCGACCTTTCAGCGTCTGGCGGTACGCGATGACGGACAGGTTGTGGGGGAATACTGATTTTTGAAGTGCTGAATGAAAGCAGTTCGTTCCCGGTAGGGATTGTTTTCCGGAAGGCGATCTCCCGATTAGTTCTTTCTGTTTATCTATCCTGATTGAAAACGCTGGATAAAATGAAATCTGGCAAATCTCCGCTCAGATCATCCCCCGAGAGCATGGAGTTTTGATTCGGAGAAAACGGTGCGAGAATTCTGGTAAAATCGCTTGATTCAATTGGCTGATCAGATCGTGAGTTGTTTCCCATAACTACGTGAAACGTGTTCGAAACGCATTGTTACGCATAACTAAAATAGTGTGGGGATTTGGATAAGTTGTTTCTGTGATATGAGATATGGATACAGGGTCTTGTCGAGATAGATTTTAAAGAATAGAAGGGGTGAAGCGGTAAGGTTCGATGGACAAGCAGTTTATGTGGTGTTTATTAGTGTTGGGGAAATTTTTTATTTTTAGTCGCGGCGAATCAGTGGCTTAAGGGGGTAGATAAGAACAGCACTGATTTTTTTGTGGTGGTTCTGATGCGATTTGCCTATGCTGATGGTTCATTTTGCTTGTCGGCAGGATGTAAGTGAAAGCACGGTTTGATCAAGGGGCCAAAGTGATAAACACGACCAGTGTAAACAGTTTTATCTTAGTGATTGGTTTCTGGAGTCTGCAGGTGACTGCACAGACTTCGAATTCTGAGACCACTCCTGAAAGAGCAAAAAAGTTCCAGTATCAGACGGATGAAATCCATGTTCCTGGAGCCTATGTCGACGAACCAATCCGTAAAGAATTCTCACTGCAACAGGCGGAACAATATCTGGAGCAGGGCAGCGATGCCTGGACGACCCAGCGGAAGTGTGTGAGCTGTCACACGAACGGGATGTATCTTTTGTCGCGGCCCGAACTGACGCCGGAACTGGGAGTTCCCGCGCGAGAGAAACGCGACTTCTTTATCGAAGAGCTGCGTAAGCTGAAAGCCATGGATCGCGAGAAACAATTGAGTGGGATTCGGCCGACTCAGATTGCTTATGTTGCTGCCGGCCTGGCGGAATGGGATCAGCATGTCAGCAGGAAACTGTCACCTGAAACGGATGAAGCGTTGCGGTTCATGTTGAGCGTGCAGTCGAAAGACGGCAGCTGGGGGAATGCCGACTGCTGGCCACCCTTCGAGTCGAGCAGTTATCATGGGGCAACGATTGCGGCACAGGCCATTGCGGCTGCGCCCGGGTGGCGCGAAAATCTGCAGGATCCAAAACTCCAGGCGTCTGTAGCGCGTTTACATTCATTTCTAAAGCAGACTGAGCCTGCTCATGATTACGGTAAAGTGCTTTTGTTATGGACGGCTGCTTCCTCTCCGGATCTGATCAGTGCGGAGCAAAAACAGGCTCTGATTAAAATGATTCGCGAGCATCAACTGCCTGACGGAGGCTGGTCGATACGGTCTTTTGCGACACCTGAAGCCTGGGGACGAGGGAATCGGGCGGAAAAACTGCGTGCCGAGCCGGAATACGATCAAATGGCAGGTCGCTGGAAAAACCTGTCGAGTGATGGCCATCAGACCGGGCTGGCGATACTTGTCCTGCGGAAAAGTGGCGTGCCTGCCAATGATCCGCAGATTCAAAAAGGAGTACAGTGGCTGCTGACTCATCAGCGTGAATCGGGTCGCTGGTGGACTCGTTCACTGAATACAGATCGCTGGCATTTTATTACCTATAGCGGGACTTTTTACCCATTACTGGCATTGAAACACTGCGATGTTTTACCTGCGTTGAAACAGACCACCGCCCGCTGAGCCTGCGTGCTATTCTGCTTTGGGAGGCAGCTTTTCTGACTGCCATTTTTTGAACTGGGGGGAAGCGGTGAATTTTTCGATGTTTTCGAGTTCACTGAGGTCCAGGTCTTCATAGGCAAAACCAAATTTGGTTTTGAGAGTTTCCAGGTGTTTAATGGTTTCGTCGAAATTGCCCTGGAGGACGGAGATATTGAGCAGGTGCAGGTAAGGTTGCAGCAGATCCGGTTCTATTTCCGATGCTTTCCCGGCGTATTTCGCAGCGAGGCTGGTGTCGCCCATTTCAATCAGGATGCCAGCCCGCAGGGAGTACAGATAAGGGTCCACTGTTTTCAGTGAAGCGGAGAGACGCTCCAGGCAGTCAATGGCTTGGGGATATTGTTTTTCCATGCTGAAATAATCAACACTCAACATCTCTGCAGCAGGATCCTGAGGATGGTACTTGCGAAAAACGTTTAACACCTGCTGGTATTTTTTGCTGTCTTCTTTGGCAATTGAGTCTTGCGCCAGGAAGAGCAGGACCGTTTTATCGCTTTTGTATTGAGAGGGAAGTTGTGAATACGCCTGGAATGGATCAGCCTTTTCGTCGGTGACTGTAAGAAAGTCATAACGTTTTTTCTGGTCGAGGATTCGCGTTTTCTGTTCGGGAGTCAGTTTATCCTGATTGGCTCCATGGGCCTTGTACAATTCGGGTAAATAGACCCGCTGCAGAGATTGAGAAATCAGCTCTCCGGTAGAGAAACTGTCGATGTCGATAATTTTCAGTTCGCCTGAATCCTGTTTTTCGATAATCAGCGCCTGGTAGTTGAGAGTCCAGTCGGGGCGGAGGAAGCGGAAAATGACCTTGAATTGGTCGTCTTCTTTTCGCATGGCAAGGAAGCGATAGTCCGCTCCGTTAGCAACTTCTGCGAGAATCTCAGAGTCGATCCCCTGATTTTCGCCCGTGTAGGCGGCTTCAAGTTGCTGGCGGACCGGTTGAATTGCCTGTTTAACGGCGGAATTCTGTTCGTATTCTGCCAGGACTCGATTAATGAAGGTTTTCCAGTCAAACAGGGCCCGGAATTTAGCCGGATCCTGAGCAGTGGCGGTTTCCTGAATCTGCTTACCAAATGCCTGAAGTTCTTGTGGAGTCATCTGTTGTGACGCAGCCAGGACATAGTTCTGCAGAAGAAGAAGCAGTGTCATAACTGTGAGGATGACCTGAAGCGTTCGTGAGGCAGGTGATTTGAGGCGATGATCCGTCATTGCTTTACTCTTCTTCCTGGGGTCCCGGCGGGATAATGTGTGTACTGATGTTTTGATTACGCGAATCAATACGAAAATATCATTTTTGATATCGACTGATGTGGGCCCTGTAGCTTGACAGTTGTTTTGAAAATTGCATAGTATGTTCGATTCCTGTCAGAAAAGCTGGTATGAGAGATCTCCGTGCGCTTACAGGGTCTAAAAATTAGGTTAAGTTACGTATTACGTTTAGTTTAAGTTAAGTCAGGTGTTTTAAGGCGGTCTTTTTCATGGCAGTTCCTAAAAGACGGATGTCAAAATCCAATTCTCGTAAGAGACGCAGTCATAATAGTGTGAAGGCAAGTAAGCCCACCTATTGCCCACAATGTGGTACCGCGTCCCCTTCTCATGCCATTTGCCCTCATTGTGGTTTCTATCAGGGGCGAACCATCGTTGATACTGAGGACTAGTGGTCAATGCGGATTGCACTGGATGCAATGGGGGGAGATTATGCCCCTGAACCGAACATAACAGGAGCAATCGTTGCTTTGCAGGCGGATCCTGCACTCAATGTCGTTCTGGTAGGTCCACAGGACCTGCTGGAAGCTCAGGTTGCAGCATCGGGCTATAATGGTGATCGTCTTTCGATTATCCATGCCAGCCAGGTTGTAGGGATGGAGGAAAAGCCGACTGACGCCATGCGTCAGAAACCGGACAGCTCTATCTCCGTCTGCTGGAAGCTGATGGCGGCCCGTGAAGTCGATGCGGTTGTCAGCGCTGGAAATACCGGTGCTGTTGTCGCTTCTGGTTTGAAAACCCGACTGTTCCTGAAAAGTGTCAAACGCCCCGGGATTGCAGTGACTTTACCCACCAGTGCCGGCCATGCCGTGTTGATGGATGTCGGTGCGAATCCTTCGGCCCGACCTTCTCATCTCTACCAGTATGCTGTGATGGGTGAGATCTATGCCCGCGAAGTATTGCGGATCGAGTCACCCAAGATTGGCCTGATCAATATCGGCAGTGAAGACGTGAAGGGGAATGATCTCTATCGTGACACATATCGCCTGCTGAATGAAGGGCCGCTGAAAGACAGCTTTGTAGGTAATGTCGAAGGGCGCGGTCTGTATCAGGGGGAAGCTGACGTATTAATCTGTGAAGGTTTCGTCGGCAATGTGGTGTTGAAGGTGAGTGAAGGGATGGCTGATTTTCTGATGAAAGAAGCTTCCCGGCAGATCATCGGCAGTCTTGATGTCGAGCGAGATAAGGCCAAGCTGGCCTTTCAGGAGATGGGTAAGCGGTTCCGCTACCATGAAACCGGCGGAGCGCCATTACTCGGTATTGACGGGATTTGTATCATCTGTCACGGTTCCAGTGATGCCCACTCGATCACAAATGCATTGAGGGGGAGTGCCATGTTCAAGGATCGTGGCATCAATTCGCAGATCGCCGATCATCTGGTGCAGAAGCCTGTTGCCTGAGTCGGCATCTTAAACTAACAGTGCAATTCCAAGATTAGAGGGATCGACTCGTGAGCAGAATCGCTTTTTTATTTCCCGGACAGGGTGCTCAGCATGTCGGGATGGGTAAAACGATTGCCGAAAATTATCCGGCTGCCCGGGAGCTGTATCATCGTGCTTCCGAAATTCTGGAATACGATCTGGCAAAACTCTGTTTTGAAGGTCCCAGTGCAGAACTGGACTCAACGGTCATCAGTCAACCTGCTTTGTTTGTGACCAGCCTGGCCGCTCTGGAAATGTTGCGTGCAGATTCTCCTGATAAAGTTCTGGCTTGCGAGATGGCAGCTGGATTGAGCCTGGGAGAATATACTGCCCTGGTTTTTGCGGGAGCCATGAGTTTTGAAGACGGGCTGCGTGTTGTACAGCGCCGTGGCGAAGCGATGCAGGCAGCCGCAGATGCGAATCCGTCCGGGATGGTCAGTATCCTGTTGCTGGATCGGGAGAAGGTGGCTGAGATCTGTCAGTCCGCATCATCTGCGGGTAAAATCTGGATTGCCAATTATCTCTGCCCTGGAAATATTGTTCTGTCTGGGGAAAACAGTGCCTGCGAACTGGCAGCGGAGCTGGCCGAGCAGGAGGGGGGCCGGGCGATTCCTTTGGCGGTGGCAGGGGCATTCCATACGGAAATCATGAAGCCGGCGGACAGTCGCCTGTCAGAAGCGTTGGCAGGAGTCGGTCTGAAGAAACCGGAAATTCCCGTGATTTCCAACGTAGACGCAGAAATTCACGAAGAACCAGATGAAATTCGCGAATTGCTGGTACGACAGGTGATCAGCCCGGTGCTCTGGGAGGATTCCCTGCGGACGATGCTGGCGGCCGGGTTTGATGAGTTTTATGAAATTGGTCCTGGTAAGGTTTTGAAGGGATTGATGAAACGCGTGGATCGAAAAATTTCCTGTGAAACGGTTAACGATTCATAGGGGTTTTAAGAGTGAGGTTCTGTGTGCGTTTCAATAAAGCGTGCAAAAGGACAGTGGTGTTGCGGGGTACATTTTTGCAGACAATTCAGAGCTTGATCTGGTCTATCAATTTGTGCTACAACAACTTACGTGGGAACTCTGAAGAAAATTCTGTAGAACCTGAAATCGTGGGTTCTCAGACTGGTAAAGTGAGCCCGATCAAATTATGAGAGAACTTTGGCGAAGTAGACAAGACTCATAATTCTTGTCTCATTTTAAGGTTTACATAATTCGGGAAAGTGGATATATCATCGCTACATCTGTAGGCGAATGCATCCAAGTTGGTCTGGGAATGATGTTTCCAGCCATCCTGAAGTTAAAAAAAATCACTAAGACGGTGAAGGAGAAGAAGAGTGTCAATTGAAGAAAAAGTGGTTGGTATCGTTAGCGAGCAATTAGGCCATCCCAAAGAAGATATTACGCTGGACAGCAAGTTTATCGACGACCTCAAGGCCGATTCTCTGGACATTGTAGAACTCGTTATGGAATTCGAAGACGAGTTTGATGTGACCATTCCTGATGACGACTATGACAAAATCAAAACCGTCGGCGATGTAGTTGGCTACATCACTGAAAAGGCGAGCTGAATTCGGTTCTGTAACCATCCAGCTGAACTGTCCTTTGTTTTGAAACTATCTGGTCCTGTCTTTTCATTGTAGGAAGTGTTCACGAATGCGCAGGAGAGTTGTCGTTACCGGAGTATCTGTTGTAACGGCTCTGGGTTTAGATGTCTCAGAGTTCTGGGACAAGTTATGCGCTGGTAAAAGTGGTATTGGTCCGCTGGAACGCTTTGACTGCTCAGACTACAAGGTTCGTTTTGGCGGCGAGATCAAGGATTTCAATGCCAGCGAATATACGAATATCTCAGCGAAAGATCTGAAGCGTGTTGACCGGTTTGTGCAGTTCGCTCTGGTAGGCGCTCATATTGCTTATCGTCAGGCTCAACTCGAAGAGTTTGAAGGTGATCCTTATCGCAGAGGCGTTCTGGTCGGCAGTGGTATTGGCGGTCTGAATGAAATCGAAAGTCAGCATGATCGACTATACAACCAGGGACCGGCACGTGTTTCTCCCTTTATGATTCCGAAGCTGATGGTCAATGCCGCCAGCGGGAATATTTCGGTGACTTACGAGTTAAAGGGGCCGAACAGCGCTGTGGCAACGGCCTGTGCTTCTGCGACCAATGCGATTGGGGATGCCTTCAAGCTGATCCAGCATGACGTTGCCGACATCATGATTACAGGCGGCAGTGAAGCCGCGGTGACCCCGATGGGGTTATCTGGTTTTGCCCGTATGAATGCCCTGTCGACACGTAACGATGATCCGCAGTCAGCCAGTCGTCCCTTCGATCGTGATCGAGATGGATTTGTCATGGCTGAAGGGGCCGGCATCATCGTGCTCGAAGAGTACGAACATGCAAAAAAACGGGGAGTACCCATTCTCGCAGAAGTCATCGGTTATGGCATGTCTGCAGATGGGACTCACATGACAGCTCCTGATCCGGAAGGACGGGGGGCTGCCCGCGCCATGCTGCATGCGATTAAAGATGCCGGTGTCAATCCAGAGGATATTGACTATATCAATACGCATGGAACGAGTACTCCGCTCGGCGATGTGGCAGAAACAGCTGCGATCAATACCGTTTTCAATTCACATGTGAAACAGATGCCAGTGTCGAGTACAAAGGGGCATCTGGGGCATCTGCTGGGGGCATCAGGGGGTGTTGAGTTTGTTGTAGGTGTGAAAGCATTGCAGGAACAGGTAGCTCCTCCGACGATCAATCTCGATAATCCGGACGAGCAGTGTAATCTGGATTACATTCCCAATGAGCCCCGTGAAATGAAACTGAACAGGGTAATGAAGAACAGTTTCGGGTTCGGCGGGCATAACGCCTGTCTGATTCTACAGAAGGCGCCTTAGGGCGCCTTTCGCTGTCTTCTGGCTTTCTGCAATCATGCTCTCTCTTTTCGGGTTTACCTGTAAGGGGTTAGAGTTTTCCCGAATAATTCCTGATCTGAATGTCGCTTCAGGGTTGAAAATCGGCGCATGATTGTCTTAGCTATCCCTTGTTACAGCTGCTTTACTGGGTCAGAGTGGTGTATGTATGTCTTGCTGTTGCTGTGGGTTCAGGCGGCAGGCAGAACGAGGGGCACGATCTCTCAGCTTCTTCTATACCGGACATGGTTAACTGCGTCAGTGGTTTTTCCGATTGAAGCAGGCAAAGCTCTTGTCTGTAGAGAATTTTGTTCTACGATGAAGATACATTATTTCGAGTGCAGCTGGCGTAGTTGATTAGCGGGACTTTCTTAAGAGATTCAAATGAATACAGAATCAAAGCGGCGAATTCTGATAACGGGTATGGGGATTCTCAGCCCGATCGGAATCGGAGTGCAAGCATTTCAAGACAGCCTGATGACCGGAAAGTCAGGAGTCAAAAAATCCGAACTCTATTCTCATCTGGCAGCTCCTGATGTCTGCGTTGCGGAAGTATCCGATTTCAATGCGACCACGATTAAAAAAGAGTATTTGAAACAGCAGCGAAAGAGTCTCAAGGTCATGTGCCGCGAGATTCAACTGGGGGTTGCTTCTGCTAACCTGGCGATGGATGATTCCGCGCTGGATCTTTCAGCGGTCGACAGCGAACGTTTTGGGATCGAGTTCGGTGCCAATCTGATGCTCAGTCCTCCTGAAGTTCTGGTAGGAGCCTGCATGGCTGCTTCCGAGGGGCACGAATTCCAGTATCAACGCTGGGGTGGAGAAGGCCTGGCCAAAATGGAACCATTGTGGCTGCTGAAATATCTGCCGAACATGCCTGCCTGTCATATTGGAATCATTATTGACGCCCGAGGCCCTAACAACTCGATTACGCATGCAGAAGCATCTGGAAATCTTGTGCTGGGTGAAGCTCAACGCGTGATAGAACGGGGCTGGGCAGATGTCATGGTTGCTGGTGTGACTGGAACCCGGGTCCACGAAGTGAAATCCATTCACGCAAAATTCTGGGATCAGCTGGCAGATTCCCCTGCGGAATTTGAGAAGCGTTCGCGTCCATTTGACAAGGCGCGAAGCGGGCAGGTCCTGGGTGAAGCAGCCTGTTCTCTCTTGCTGGAAGAAAAATCACACGCAGAGCAGCGGGGTGCAAAGGTCTGGGGTGAAGTTCTGGGTACAGGAGCCTCGTGCGTGGTAAAACGGGATGGCTCGGTAGACACCAAAACCGCGATCGCCAATGCCATCAGGTTGGCATTGAAAAGAGCTGATGTGGAAGTGGGTGATATCGGACATATCAACGCCCATGGCCTGGGGGAGCAGGTAATTGACGTCCAGGAATATCTTGCCATTCAGGATATCTTTGGTGACAAGGCCAGTAAAATTCCCGTGACTGCCCTGAAAAGTTACTTTGGCAATTCTGGTTCTGCCTGCGGTATTGTGGAAGCCAGCGGATCTCTGGTTGGCCTGAAGCAGGGCGTGATTCCCGCGACCTTGAACTATGAAACACCCGATCCCGACTGCCCGTTAAACGTGGTTCGGAATGAGCCCCTGCCTACAGATAACAAACTGTTTCTAAAGATCAGTACCACCACCTTTGGTCAGGCCAGTGCTTCTGTAATTTGTGGTGTCTGAGATTGTTGAATTACTGCATAAATAAAAAAGCCTCGTAAGGAATGTTGATCCTTACGAGGCTTTTGTTGTTTCCTGATGATTCAATATCAAAATTTCTTCAGGGCATACTGGGCACCACGATAAGCGGAGAGGCCCTTCATGTTTGTGTTCAGTGAGGCCTGAAAATTCTGGGAAGCGGTTGCTGAGTCGCCAGCCAGAAGTGCTTTCTGTCCAATGAAAAAGTAGGCTTCACAGATTTGTGCTTTCGCCCGTTCTACATCTTTCTGATCGATGGAGTCGAGCAGTTCCGTGTTCGAAATAGCCCCCATCAAAAACAAAAGCAGGTTGTCAACGGAGTCGCGAGTGTCCGGTTTTTTAGCGATAGCCGACTGGAACCGGGCATCGGCGGCAGATTTCTGATTGCTCTGGACCATCGCCAGGTAAACCCAGGGATCGAGGACTTTCATCTGTTCCGGAGCCAGCTGTGCAGCCAGTTTGAATTCAGATAAAGCAGAGGGGTATTCTTTGTTAAAGAAATAGGAGAACCCCAGGTCGGAGTGTAGGGCAGGGTTTTGCGGGTCCATCTGAACTGCTTTTTTCTGGTCTGCAATCGCTTCGGCGATTTTCCCCTGCAGGAGTCGTGCCTCACCGCGCATGCCCAGAACAAATGGCTGATTGGGTTCAATGGACAAAGATTGTGTCAGGTCGGCTTCTGCGGTGTCCGGTTTTCCTCCTTCGAGATAGGCAAACCCCCGGTTCGTAATTGCATGATGGTACTTCGGTTCGATCTGGATCGCCCGGGAGAAGTCATTGATGGCTTCCTGGAGCTTTCCCTGCTGCTGGTAAAACATGGCCCGGTTGTTATAGACGACCGGAGAATTGGGCTGTTTCTGAATGACCTGATTGAAGCTCGCCAGAGCCATCTCGTTATTTCCGGCGAGGGCGTAGGCGTCAGGCAAAGCAAGAAGTGCTGCAAAGTGGTCAGGTGACAGTTTGATGGTTTCTGTAAAATCCTGTGCTGCTTCCTGCGGTTTGTTTAATGGCAGGTAGATCATGCCGCGCTGGTAGTGGAAGTTGGCTTTTTCTTCCGGGGTGAGTTCCGGACGGGCCAGGACCTGGTTTGCGACGGTCAATGCCGTCTCTGCATGGCTTTTCTTGTTTTCCATGACGGCCAGGTTCATCATCCCGTACAGGTAAGGCAGGTAGTAATTTATGTTCTGGTTTCGACTGTGCCGGATTGCCTCACGTGCGTCGGCTACTCCTTCGCGAATGGACTGGACGTTGCCCTGTGCGCGGCCTGCTTCGACACGGGCACTGGCTCGCAGGTAATAGGCAACATGGTCATCGGGTTTCTGCTGCAGGATTTGCGAAGTGAGTGCGATCGATTTTGCGTAGTCCCCTTGCTGCTGTGCCTGGTCGGCCTGGATTTTCTGTTGAGCATAAGGGTCGTTTGTAGCAGCGGGGGGTTGAGCAGATGCAGGGAGCGGGATTCCAGCGCAAAGAATCAGCAAAAGCAAAAGGCGAGACATTTCAGGGTTGTCCTTCAAAATTTGAGGGTAGAAGAATATGTGATTCTTTCGAGCAGATTCAACATGAAACAGGTAGCTTCAGTTGCCGTTATCCGGGATTAATCCTTCAGAAAGTTACAGTAGATGAACTCAGAAGCAGCACGGCCATCGTAAAAAAAGTGGTCGTCCTTTTCGGGGCTCTGCGTATGATAGTATAGAAGTTTCGCGTTTCTATGGAGATCAATCTGCACCCGTCGTAAAGAAAGTCCTGAATTTGATATACCGGGAATTTTGAGGCGATAACTGAAATGTTGCCGGATAACTGTACAGGTTTTCCGTGTCTGCTGCTGTTTTGGTAAATCAATTTCGGTGAAGTTAAGTCGTTATGAAATAGTTGCCTGCGGTGCTTGACATCTGAACGCGCGAAGATTAATTTCTGTTGATAGTGAAGCATTCATTGTAGTGGTGCTTTATGCGCAATTGTTTTGCATACTGGTGTTCAGTACGCATTGTGCTTGCAAGGGGTGACATGCCACTGGGGCTGTTTGTTTCTTTGTGATGATATCGGCATTCGTAAACTCGAATGGAGTCCTCAAATATGTAGGCTGGTTGGAACACGAGCATTGGCTCACCAATCCGATTGTCGCGTTTGTTTGTATTGTAAAATACCAATCGCGGCTACGCCTGACGACCGTTTTGCGGTGGTGCGGGTAGTCATAAAGTGGGCATGTTCCCGCTTTTTTTTGTTAATAGCGGTATCGCTGGGGCTTAAGTTCCCGCGGTATATAAATAGATTTGACCAGTTTCAGATCTTGTTTGAGTAGTTTTCGAGTCAGTTGAAGATCTCAACTGTCGAATGAAGGAAACACAATTATGGACGGTAAGGAAGTTCTCCGGATTGTTGATGCCATTCAACGCGATAAAAGTATCGATAAAGAAATCGTGTTTGGTGGAATTGAACAGGCCATCCTGTCGGCTGCGCGTCGTCACTTTGGAGATGACCATGAGCTTTCTGTAGACATTGACCGAGATACAGGCGAACCAACCGTTCTTTGTGATGGCGACAAACTGGGTAAGGACATTCTGGGCGAAATTCTGGGGCGAGTAGCGGCACAGACAGCTAAGCAGGTCATGATTCAGAAAATTCGTGAAGCAGAACGCGATACGGTTTTTGATGAATACATGGAGATGCAGTACCAGTCGGTTTCGGGGACCGTTTCCCGTGTCGAAGGTGGCGCGGTGTTGGTCAACCTGGGTAAAATTGAAGGAATTCTGCCGCGAGGCGAACAGATTCCCGGCGAATCATTTCGCGTGGGGGATCGGGTGCGTGCAGTTGTTCTGGATGTCCGCAAAGCGGGCAGTCGGGTCAAGGTGATTCTTTCGCGAACTCATCCTGATATGGTACGTCGTTTGTTTGAACTCGAAATCCCGGAAGTGGCTGATCGGATTATCGATGTGCGCTCCCTGGCGCGGGAAGCCGGATATCGCTCTAAAGTCGCTGTGTCCTGTATTGACAGCAGTATCGACTGTGTTGGTGCCTGTGTCGGTATGCGGGGAGCCCGGATTAAAAATATTGTTGACGAGTTGGCTGGCGAGCGGATCGACATCGTTCGCTGGAACGACTCGTTGCAGGTGCTGGTGCCGAATTCACTCCAGCCTGCGGAAGTGGAAGATGTCATTTTATGCCCGATGCTGGGCCGCGTGATCGTACTGGTTCGAGACGATCAGTTGCCTCTGGCGATTGGCCGTAAAGGTCAGAACGTGCGTCTGGCCTCCAAGCTGGTCGGTTGGGACATTGAAGTCATGACGCAAACGGAACTGGACGAGCAACTGGATAAAACAGTGGAAGCGTTCTCTTCAATCCCGGGTGTGTCTGAGGAACTGGCGGAGAGCCTGGTTTCACAGGGTTTCTTCAGTTACTACGATCTGTCTGTGATTGAGCCGGACCAACTGGCAGAACTGGGTGGCCTGACAGCCGAGCAGTGTGAACAGATTGTCGAAGTGGCAGACCGGGAAAGTGAACGTGTCGAAGCAGAAGAAGAAGCAATGCGAATTGCTCAGAAGAATCCGGCTGCCGCAGTTGCTAAGGAGTCGGATACGCCTGAATCCGAACCTGAATCCGAAGAAGAGAAGCAGTCAGAACCGGTAGTAGCAGAACCGGAACCGGTTGTTGCAGAACCAGAACCGGTTGTTGCAGAAAATGAGGCGGTTGAAGAAACCGCTGTTGATGTCAATGATACAGAGAATGCCGAAGAGGCAGACGAAACGACTGTTCCTGATGAAGTACCAGTTGAGGAACCGGTGAATGTAGAAAATTCTCCGGAAGAATCGACCGAGAAGCAGGAATAGTTCATTCGATTACGAGTAAGTGTTATGAGGTTGTTGCCTCATCAGGCAAATCGTTTCAGTCTGACAGGATTTGAAAACGTATTGCAGATTTGTTCACGGGAGAAGGGCTGTTGAAGATTCGTATTTTTGCTCTTGCAAAAGAGTTGGGCATGGACAGCAAAGTGCTGATCGATGAATGTAATAAAGCCGGAGTGAAGTTGAAAAACTCCGCTTTGGCCAGCATTACGCCCGACGAACGTGACATTGTTATTGCATATCTGGAACAGAAGGGGAAACCTGCCGTCAGTTCCGAGGAGTCCTCCACCCAGGAGACTCTGACGCCTCAACGGGAACAACCGAAGATGCGTAATATCAAGACGATGACATCCCGTCCGCAGCCGTCCCGTTCCTCGACCCAGAAGTCATCCGGTACTTCTGATGAAGACTCCTATTCCGAAGAAGGTGCATCTGGGGTAGTGGTTGAACAAGAGGAAGCGGAGACTGTTTCAGAAGACGAGGTCACCACCAGTCAGGATGATGAGTCGATTGAAGAAACAGAGGAAGTTGCTGAAGGACGCTCCGCGGCGCTCAAGCGTCGGTCAGAGGAGTCAATCGAGGAAACTGCCGCCAAGCCAGAATCTGATCAGGCGATGACCCGCGATGATTATGTTCCCGCTGGTGGCGCCTCCGGTTCCAATATTCGAGAAATGAAACCAATTGGATCAACCCGCTCAGGCAAGCCTCAACCGAAAGCGAAGCCGAAGTCTGCATTGCCGAACGTAGCAGCGCCTCCTGCCTATAAGCAGCCGGTGATTCCAAAGCCGAAGAAAAAAGAAGAGAAGGCACAAAAGCCGGAAGTGCGTTTGACTGCTGATATACTGGAGCAGAAAAGCCCCTTGGCTGCTCATCTGGCACAGCATACAGAGCAGAAAAAGAAAGAAAAAGACCGGGATCCCCAGGATGATGATTTGAAGACCCGTCGTGGCAGCCTGAGTCTGGTCGAAGCGCGTAAGCAGCGTCGCGAACAGCGTAAAGAAGGCCGCCGGGGATTCTCAGGCGAAGGGTCGGAGCAGCAGGATGTTGTTGGCCGCCGCCCCCGCCGCTCCAAGCGGAAGCATGATACAGGTAATGTCGTCCACAAGACTGAGGCGGAAGTGGAAGTGCCGATGACGGTGCGGAGTCTGTCCGAAGCAATGGGGCGTCCTGCCAAAGCGATTATGTCCATCATGTTCAAGGAATTTGGTGAGATGGTCACCATTAACCAGATCATCGAAGAAGATGTCGCCCTGGCAGTCGCGATGGAACTGGGAGTTGATTTAACCTTTAAACGGCAACGAGGCGCATTGGAATCAGTCACCGAAATTATCGAACAGGAAGACGCTCCAGAAGATCTGGTAACCCGTCCGCCAATTATTACAGTTCTCGGGCATGTCGATCACGGTAAAACGACCCTGGTCGATACCCTGAGGAAGTCCAATGTCAAAGTCGTTGAAGGTGAAGCAGGCGGCATTACACAGCATATTGCCGCCTATCAGATCGAATATAACGGTCATAAACTGACTTTTGTAGACACACCCGGTCACGCCGCATTCAGTGAAATGCGGTCTCGGGGAGCGAATGTAACTGACATGGTGGTACTGGTCGTTGCCGCTGACGACGGAGTGATGCCTCAGACGGCTGAAAGTATCAGTCATGTGAAGGCGTCCGGTGTTCCAATGGTCGTGGCACTGAATAAGATTGATTTGCCGGACATCAATGAACAGAAAGTGATGCAGGAGCTGGCTTCGCAAAACGTTCTGCCCTCAGAGTGGGGGGGAGAAACGGATGTGGTCCGCGTTTCAGCCTTAAAAGAAATGGGGCTGGATAACCTGCTGGAGACTCTGTTGCTGACAGCCGAACTGCATGAGCTTAAAGCAAATCCAAATCGACCTGCCGTGGGAGCCTGCCTGGAAGGTTTCCGCGATGAAGGTCGTGGTTCGGTTGCCTGGCTGATTGTTCAGAAAGGGACACTGCGGATTGGTGATGCCGTCATTTGCGGTAAATCATACGGTTATATTCGTGCGATGTACGATGATACGGATCAGCAGATTGAGGAAGCACCCCCTTCCACACCGGTCAAGGTTACCGGTCTGGATTCCGTTCCTGGTGCAGGCGATCATTTTGTGGTTGTGGAAACGATCGATCAGGCCAGGGAACTGGCAGAAGAGCGACGGCATGAAGGTCGTGCCGACACGCTGGCCCGGCACAGTGGGGGGCCACGAACCCTGGAAGATATCCTGGGATCAGCGATCGAAGGGGCGATTCAGGATCTGCCTTTGATTCTCAAGGCAGATACTCCGGGCTCTCTTGAAGCCATTCGCAGTGAAATCAATAAATTTGAACACCCGGAAGTCCGCGTCAAAATTCTGCACGAAGGGATTGGCGGGGTCAATGAAAGCGACGTGTATCTGGCAAGCGCCTCGAATGCGATTATCATCGCGTTCCATGTGGTTGCAGAAGATCGTGCCTTGAACCTGGCGACACAGGAAGACGTTGAGATTCGACGTTACAGTATTATCTACGAAGTGGTAGATGATATTCGGGCGTCACTGGAAGGCATGTTACGTCCTGAACTGGTTCAGGAACAGACCGGGCGTGCTCTGGTTCTACAGACGTTCTCCATCAGCCGGTATGGAAAAATTGCCGGTTGTCGCGTGCTGAACGGTACGATCAATCGAAATGACCGCGTGCATCTGATTCGAGATCAGAAAATATTGAATCAGTATCCGATCGCTTCCCTGAAACGTGAAAAAGATGATGTCAAGGAAGTACGCGAAGGCATGGAGTGCGGTATTCTGCTCTCCGGATTCAATGATATTAAAGAAGGAGACCTGTTAGAGGCATTCCGGATTAATGAGGTGAAACGAACTCTCGATTCCAGTTCATAAGCTGGATCGATTCAAACAGGAATGCTGGTGGAAACTGAATGACATCACGTCGATTAGAAAAAATCGCACAGGCGATATTAGAAACAGTAAGTACAACGATTCTGCTGCATTTGCGCGATCCCCGGATCCGGAATGTGACAGTCCTGCATGTTGATGTTGCACCTGATGTGCAGTCAGCCAAGATTTATATTTCGATCATGGGGGATGAAAAGGAAAAGGCGCTTTGTATGCACGGGCTGCAATCTGCGAAAGGGTTTCTCCAATCCAAAATCGCAGATCGAATTCAAACCAAATATACTCCCGTGATCAAATTTGTGCTGGACACTGCCGTGAAAGATTCACTGGATACGATTCGTATTCTGGATGAGTTACAGGTCGAGAGAGAAGCGGAAGAGTTAGCAGAAAATTCTTCTTCGGAAGAAGTACGGGGCACTGACGAAGAGAATCCTCAGGAATAGCAGGCAGTGCTTCCATCCATAAAAAGAACTGTATTCTTACTTTCCAATTGATACATCTCAAATATTGTACAGACAGATATGGTTACTAAAAAAATTTCCACATCAGATAAACAGGCTGTTTGCAAGAAGCTGATTGCGTCGCTTAAGAAACGCTATTCAGCCACTTTACCGAAGTACGATCGCCCCGTGCTCGAGACCATTCTGCATGCGATCTGCCTGGAGAATACGACAAACGAAAAAGCAGACGTCGTTTTCGACGCTTTGCTGGATGGTTTTCATGATCTGAATGAGATTCGTGTCAGTACGATATCAGAGCTGGAACTGGTGTTTGCAGACGTGGGTGATGCTGAATGGCGTGCGTACCGCATCCGGACTGTATTGCAGTATGTGTTTGATAAAGAGTTCTGTTTCGATCTGGAGATGATGCGCAAGAAGACTCTGGAGCAGGCTCAGAAGCAGCTGGCCCGCATGAAAACCTTAACACCTTTTGTGCTGAATCATACGCTGCAGGTTGTGCTGGGGAGCCACCTTGTACCGGCCGATGAAAAAATTCTGAATGCCAGTAAATGGCTGGGACTGCTGCCCGAAGAAGAGTCCATTGAAACAGCAAGTGACACTTTGAAGTCCACCGTGCGGAAAACAGATGCGCCCTTGTTCAGCCATCTGCTGCGTTGCCTGGCAACGGATGAAGAACTGGCTGCCGACTTCAACCTGGTAAAAAATCCGCTGCCCGAAGAGGGCGTCAATCTGATGGATGCTCCCAGTCGAATGGAAGCCATGTTTGCTGACCCGCTTTCGAAGCAGAAGAAAAAAGTAGTGAAAAAGAAGAAAGCGAAAGCATCTTCGAAAACGAAAACAGCGGCGACCAAAGTCAAAAAGAAAGTCCCCGCGAAAACAAAGGCAGCCAAAAAAACGGTCAAAAAAACAACCGGCAAAGCACCTGCTGCAAAACGCACTACGACTACGAAAAAAGTGCCGAAAAAGAAATCCTCTTCTACCAAAAAATAAGCTGGCAGCGCTGTCCTCAGTCGAATCATGCTGGCTGATCTGTCTGAGACAGAAATCTTCTCCCCTGTAATTTTGCCAGATCTTCTGTATCCCAAGGCGAAAATAACGGATTCCTGCAAAACCAGCCTTGGAGAAGATAGTGAAGACGCGTTACAATGAACGTGCCCGGCAGGTTGTTGCGCACTTGCAGCTGCCGGTATCCGATTGAGTATAGAGATTCTCTATTTCTGATAATGGAGTTGAACGATGAGTCAATTTTCCCGGACGCCAATCTTTAGGGCCTGTCTGATACTGTTGTTAGCAGCATATGTGATGACAACCGGACAGGGTATTCTGTCTGCGAAAATGCCGGGGAAGAAGGGGGGCGAGAAAGATGCTCAAAAGCAGAAAGCTCCCAGGGTATTCTCTCTGGAAGAAGGGATTGCCGACGATGTGGTGCTGCCTTTTGTACCTGCAACACCCCGCACGCCTGTGGATCAGAAAGAAATCGATTCTGCAGCCTGGTATATGACCGGGCGAATGCGTGAGGCACGTAATGATTTCATCGGCGCCTACGATGCCTATAAAAAGGCTATGGAATATAATCCTAATTCAATCGAGATTTACCGTGTGCTGATCAGACTGGCTTCCGGTCTGGATAAAACCGAGGAAGCCATTGAATATGCTCAGAAGGCGGTTGAGCTGGATCCCGAAGACTATGAGCTGATGCGGAAGCTGGGACTGCATATGGCAGGACAGGGACGTTTTGAAGAGGCGGTCACTTTTCTGAAAAAGGCTTCGGATTCTCCTTCGATTGATAAGAAGTCGGGTGTCTATGTGATTATCCAGCACGATCAGGCAAATCTGTACGAGCGACTGGGTAAAAAAGAGGAAGCCGCCCAGTGCTGGGAAGTCGTATTTCGCGCCCTCACCAAACCGGAAGAATTTACATTCGAGTACAATACACGTTCACAACTGGAAGCCAAGCAGGGCAAACTGTATGAGCGAATTGGCCAGTCCTTTCTGGAAACAGACCGCCTCAAACTGGCTGTAGACGCTTTTAATAAAGCGGCTGATTCTCAGAAGGGGCGTCCCGGAATTCTGAAATATCACCTGGCACAGGTTTATTTTCAGTCCAAACAATATCAACAGGCTCTGGATTCCCTGCAGTCATATTTCGATGAACAACTGCAGTCCAAGGGACGCAGAGCTTATGAATTTTTAACGGAAATTTTAACAGCATTGAATCGCCAGGCCGACGTGATTCCCCAGCTGGAAAAACTCGCAGAAAAAGATCGCTTCAACCGGACTCTGCATTATTATCTGGCCGAACAGTACGGTGAAAACGATCGTTTTGATGATGCAGAGAAAACCTATCTTGAATCCATTGGAGAGTCTTCAGATACAGAAGGCCTGGCAGGTCTGTTATCGCTGTATCAGAAAAATCAAAAGTATGCCAAGATAATCGAGACGCTTTCTAAGATTGTACAGACCGGCGATGGCGTTCAGCGAATCCAGTCCAATCTGGAAAGGATGTCAAAAGATCCGGAACTGGTGAAAGGTCTGATTGCGGAAGCGGAGAAGTTGAAGAAACAGGATCCACCCGGAGTAGACGTGTTTTCTGCCTTCATGATTGCGAAACTCGCTTCCGAAGCCGATCGGAAGGCTGCTGCCTCCGAGTTTTATCAGTTTGCCATGGATGCCGCTGCCAAACACGAAAAACCACAGATTCGCGGTAACTGGACTCTGTTGATTCTTCAAGAGTACAGTCAGCTGCTACGTGAAGAAGACAAGTATGGGGAACTGGCTGTCCTGCTGCAGAAAGCGGTTGAAAATCCGTTACTGGCACCGCAGCGAATCAACCTGTTGTATTTCCTGGCGGATGCACGTGAGCGAAATGGAGAGACAGAAGCAGCGATCAAAGTGAATGAAGAAGCGCGGCAGGCAGCACCCAAATTCCCTCTGCTGGATTACCAGCACGCCTGGATTTACTATCACAGCCACGACTGGGAAAAAGCCATTGTGCAGATGCAGAATTTCATCAAAAAATATCCCGAACAGAAAGAGCGGGTCTACCAGGTGAAGATGATGCTCTCAAATACCTATGTACAACAGGGGGAGATTGGCAAAGGGGAAGCCGTCCTGGAGGAGATGCTGGCGGACGATCCTGAGAATCCCTCGATCAATAATGACCTGGGTTATCTGTATGCAGACCAGGGGAAAAACCTTGAAAAAGCGGAAAAGATGATTCGGATCGCTTTGAAGTCCGAACCAGACAATATGGCTTACCTTGACAGTATGGGGTGGGTTTTATTCAAGCTGGAACGTTACCAGGAAGCGGCTGAATATCTTGAGAAAGCCAGCAAGTTGCCGGGCGGTGGGGACAGTACGATCCTGGATCATCTGGCAGACTGCTATCACAAGCTTAATAAAACCAAAGAAGCGAATGAGCTCTGGAAGAAAGCGCTGGAAGAAGCACAACAGTCCTCTCCTGCAGACCCGAAATTGATTGATCAGCTTCAGAAAAAACTGAACCAGTAATCGATTTCTTTCCCTGTCCGTTTATTGTAATATAAGGCCCGGTATTTATTCTTTTCTGCGTCCTTCGTTCGCAGTGAATTCGCGCATACTTAGAGCTGAGTAAAGTTACAAATGGCAGGTCATTCTCATTGGGCTAATATCGCCGCCAAGAAAGGCGTGGTCGATAAGAAGCGGGGTAAACTCTTTGGCAAGTTGAGTCGTGCGATCATCGTAGCGGCACAGCATGGCGGGGGAGACCCTGTCATGAATCTGGCGTTGCGGTATGCGATCGACAAAGCCCGCAAAGCCAGTATGCCGAAAGAAAATATTGACCGCGCTGTTAAAAAAGGCTGTGGTGAATTATCCGGTGAAAATTTTGAAGAACTGGTCTACGAGGGGTATGGTTCCGCTGGTGTGGCAGTCTTGTGTGATATTCTGACGGAAAATCGAAATCGAACCGCTGGTGAAGTCCGCAAGATCTTTGAAGTGCATGGCGGGAACCTGGGCAGCACGGGGTGTGTCGCCTGGATGTTCGAGCGAAAAGGCCTGTTCCTGATTCCCTCTGATGCGATTGAGGAAGATGAACTGTTCGAAGTCGCGCTGGAAGTCGGCGCTGATGATGTCTCTGCGAACGGAGATGTTTTCGAAGTCACGTGCAGCATAGATGCATTTCAGCAGGTTTCGGAAGAATTTGAAAAACGCAATATACCTACCAATCTGGCCGAGTTATCGCGAATTCCGGATACAACCGTTGATCTGGGAGTAGAAGATGGTAAAAAAGTATTGAAACTCATGGAGGCACTGGAAGATCATGATGATGTGCAAAGCGTAACCGCGAATTTCAATATTCCGGAAGACATCATGGCAGAGGTTTTAGCCGACTAAACACCAGGTAAACAGGACAGGGGATCCCACATTGACGATTGAATTCAGTTGTTCGCATTGTAATAAAGTCCTGAAAACCTCTGATGACAAAGCCGGACGCCGTGCCAAGTGCCCACAGTGTGGCGAACCGATCCTTGTCCCTGCACCCGAACCCTCTCCCTCTGCTCAAACAGATGACGGTTTTGATGAATTTGATCGACTTGATTCCGAGACACCGGTTCCGGAAGATCAGAGCTTTCTGGCTGAAGGTCCTGTGCGGGAAGAAGATAGCTTTCTGGCGGGGAACCAGACCGATTGTCCCATGTGTGGAGAATCGAGCCCTGCTGGTTCAAAACGGTGCCAACACTGTGGAGAAATGCTGCAGAAAGGGGAATGGGTGCCCCGCAAAATTAAGGTGGGCGAAGTTTTCTCCCGCACTTGGGAAGTCTATAAAGCTAACCTGGGATCCATCATTGGAATCCATATTCTGGCCTATGTTCTCTATGTCGTAGCGGCAGTAGTGGTCATGCTGATTTTGATGGCAATTGGATTTGCGGGAGCACTGGTATTGGGACTGGGGCAAGGCGATCAGAGTCTGATTGTTGTCTTTGGAGTAATCTTCTACTTTGTGGCAATATTAATTATTTACAGTATCGTATTTTATCTGATGCTGGGGGTGATGAAATATTTATTGAAGATGGTTCGAGGTGAGCACCCTGAAATGGGGGAAATCTTCAGTGGAGGTCCTTTTTTAGGCAGAATGATACTGTGCAGTATTGTTTTTGGTCTTGCCTATATGGCTGGACTTGTGGCTTTTATCATTCCGGGTTTGATTATCGTGTTTATGTTCTGGCCGTATGCCTTTCTGCTGATTGACCGGGATTTACCGGGGATTGACGCTTTCACGGAATCAAGAAAAGTCACCGCCGGGAATAAGTTCAGCATGTTCCTGATCTATCTGATCATGGCCGGAGTCTCGATCGTGCCCTATTTGTTGCTCCTGGCAATGATGTCCTCCGCCGAACAGGCAGGGGGGCCAGCACAGACTATGGTCTTTCTCATGTTTTTCGGCTTCATGGCTTTCATATATCTGATGGTGATCCCGTTTTACTCGGTACTTGGTACCGTGAGTTATGCAGAGATGACTTATCAATAATCGACCACCAGGCAGGTCAAAAAGTGTCTGGTGTAATATCCTCAGTCAGGCATGAGATCGGAAGTTGTGTTGCATTCCCCTTGCTGTTCTTTTGGTTCAATGTGCGGCAGATTAAATCCGGATTCGGAGCGGTGAGCAGCTCCGGGGGTTTTACGGCAGGGCGGCTGATTTGCTATGATACCAGCCGTTAAACGAGGCAGAGTCGCTTCGCGCAGTGTACGTGGACCACTACTGAGGTAGATGGTGTCGTCTTCCGTGCACTTGAGATCAAGTATCATGCTTGGCATGAAGCGATCGCACAATGGAATGCATATCAGGGTGTGGATGGAAGTATGGTACGAGAGCCTGTCATTAAGGGAGATGATGAACCGGAAGATATTTCTTCGGGTGGTGAAGGCGGCTGGGATTCCAGTTTTCTGGCCGACGATGGTGAGTACGATGACGCTTTACGGCCTCAGCGTCTGAGCGAAGTGGTAGGGCAGCGTGCCGTTGTGGAACGTCTGGAAGTCTTTCTGGATGCCACGCGGAAACGCAATGAACCACTGGGCCATCTTTTGCTCGATGGACCTCCCGGATTGGGAAAAACGACTCTGGCATCGGTACTGCCTCGGGAACTGGGAACCGAACTGCAGATCACCTCTGGCCCTTCTTTAAGTGCACCAAAAGACCTGCTCCCTTTTCTGACGAATGCCAGTCACGGATCATTTCTGTTTATTGATGAGATTCACCGGATGCCGGCGACTGTCGAAGAGTTTATCTATCCTGCGATGGAAGATTTCCGGGTGGATATTACTCTGGGGGAAGGTCTGAATGCCCGGACCGTTAATATGAAACTGCAGAAGTTTACTGTGATTGGTGCGACGACGCGGAGCGGGATGCTGACGGCTCCTTTGCGGGATCGTTTTGTCCGCCGCGAGCATCTGGACTTTTATGAAGATCAGGAACTGATAGAAATCGTCCGCAGGAATGCCCGCAAACTGAAAACACCAATCACGGATGACGCCGCTTTTGAGATTGCCCGCCGCAGCCGGGGGACACCACGGAAAGCGAATAATCTGTTGCGCTGGGCGCGTGACTTTGCCACAAGTAAGGCGGATGGTAAGATTACCAACGAAGTGGTGAAGCGCGCCTTTGAAATGCTGGAGATTGATCAACTGGGACTGGAACGCCAGGATCGTCGTTATCTGGAAGCCCTGGTGAAAACATTTTCCGGCGGACCTGCGGGAGTACAGGCGCTGGGGCACACCTTGAACATCCCGGCGGATACCCTGGAAGACGAAGTGGAACCGTTCTTATTGCGTTGCGGATTTATCCAGCGTTCCCCCCGAGGTCGTATTGTCACCATGGCCGCGATGGAGCATTTAAACCTGAATCCCCCTGCGGGTGGCAGTCTCTTCAGATAGTATCTGAATTACATTCTCTTATTTTACAAAGAAGAACCATGAGTCATTCCGTTTCGTATGATTATGATATCGTTGTCGTTGGTGCAGGGCACGCCGGCTGTGAAGCCGCTCTGGCTTCTGCAAGGCTGGGGGCCAAAACAGCGCTTTTAACGATGAACTGCGATACGGTCGGGCAGATGAGCTGTAACCCTGCGATTGGTGGAGTGGCGAAAGGGCAGATCGTTCGTGAAATCGATGCCCTGGGTGGTGAGATGGGGCGCGTGATCGACGAGACCGGAATTCAGTTCCGGATGCTCAATCTCTCCAAAGGTCCCGCCATGCACAGCCCCCGGGCACAGGCGGACAAAAAAGCGTATCAGTTCTGCATGAAGTGGAAGGTGGAGCAACAGGACAACCTGGCTTTGCGTCAGGAAATCGTGAAAAGTTTGATCGTCGAAAATGATCAGATTTGCGGAGTAGAAGTGCACGGCGATGCGACCTATCGGGCGCGCGCCGTGATTCTGACAACGGGCACATTCCTGCAGGCAATCATGCATACGGGAGAAGCAAAGACCAAAGGAGGACGCGCTGGGGAAGGAACGACGGGAACCCTGTCCGACAGCCTGGCGCAACTGGGATTTGAACTGCAGCGATTTAAAACGGGAACACCCGCACGTCTGAATGGACGCACAATTGATTTTTCTGTGCTGGAAGAACAGCCTGGAGATGAACGTCCCCAGCCATTTTCCTATATGACTGAGAAGCTGGCTCAAGAGCAGATGCCCTGCTATCTGACCGAAACCAACGAGCACGTGCATAAACTGATCAATGAGAATCTGCATCGTGCTCCCATGTATTCCGGACAGATCAACTCCACCGGGCCGCGCTATTGTCCTTCCATCGAAGACAAAGTGGTACGGTTCTCGGAACGTAATTCCCATCAGATTTTCCTGGAACCGGAAGGGCGTTATACGAACGAGTATTACTGTAACGGAATTTCAACCAGCCTGCCGCGCGATGTGCAGGATGAGATGATCCATTCCATCCGCGGTCTGGAAAAAACGGAAATCATGCGGTATGGCTACGCGGTGGAATATGATTTTGCGACTCCCACACAGTTAAAACCCACGCTGGAAACCAAGCTTGTTGCAGGGCTCTATTTCGCCGGACAGTTGAACGGGACCACAGGTTATGAAGAAGCAGCCGGGCAGGGATTGCTGGCAGGATTGAATGCCGCATTAAAGATTGCAGGGAAAGAGGATCTCATTCTCGATCGTAACGAAGCCTATCTGGGAGTACTGATCGATGACCTGGTGACGAAAGGCGTCGATGAACCCTACCGAATGTTTACCTCACGAGCCGAGTTTCGTTTACTGCTCAGGCAGGATAATGCGGATCGGCGGATGACGCCCATTGGTCAGCGTATCGGTTCGGTCAGCCAGGAACGCTGGGATCAGTATCAGGCATACGAAGCAGAAATCAGTCAAATCATGGAGTTCATTCGCGGTAACCGATATCAGGGCCAGACTCTGGAAGAATGGTTACGGCGGCAGGATACCGGCTGGGAAGAGATCTGCGGGTTTGCACCGGAATTAAAAGCATTCCCACTCTCTGAACGGGCCATCGAGCAGACGCTGATCGAAGTTCAGTATGCAGGCTACATCAAACGCCAGACTGCTGAAATTGAGAAGCAGAAGAATGTGGAAACCCTGCATATTCCCGATCATATCGACTACCAGCTGGTTCCGAATCTGCGAAATGAAGCTAAGGAAAAACTGAGCCGCGTCAAGCCACGAAACATCGGACAGGCAGGGAGAATCAGTGGGGTAACGCCGGCTGACCTGACAGTTTTAGTACTTTATTTAAACAGTTCCAGCCGACTGGCGACCTGATCATCCTCGATGCAGGTGATCAAAAAATCGTAACTCTTTGCTGCGCTGGGGGTTTTTGCCGTCCATTCATACTGTTTGAAACCGCAGAAAATGCTTTTCTGCGATGATTCTCCCTGTTTCTAATGCGTGTAAGTGTAAGGGCAGTCGGCGTTTATTTCAATAATTCAGTCAAGATAGCGAATGCGTGTTGACCATATCGTCAGAATAGATACAATCGGAGTTATTGATAATACTGGTAAAGTCAAGCGGTATTGAAAGTTTTGGCGTTTGTATCTATGTGGGATACTTAAAGCGTCTGGAAAATCAGTGGCGTTTGGCAAGTGAACGGGCCACAGAACTGCACCTTGGAGGATGCGGTTTATTATCGCTTTACCTCATTTTCAGGTAAATAGGTAAGAGGCTGATTATGGAGATGTCAGTTTCAAGCAGCGGTGTTGATGATCGGGTCATCACTACTTCTGCGCAGGGGCTCGGTTATTGCATGTTGTAATAGCCTTACAGCGCTTGGTCTTTCCCGCAGCTTAGGGGCGGGTCTTCAAAGGATGGATGAGCAATATGAAAACGGTCTTTACCACGGGCGAAGCCGCAAAGATTTGCAAAGTGAGTCAACAAACGATTATTCGCTGTTTTGATTCAGGCCAATTAAAGGGATTTCGGGTACCCGGCTCTCGCTTTCGTAGAATTCCGCGCGACGTGTTGTTTAAGTTTATGAAAGACAACGGAATTCCGACTGATGCCCTGGAAAGTGGAAAGCGTAAAGCTTTAATCGTGGATGACGATGAAGAGTTGGTAGAATTGATTCGCGACGTACTGGAAGCGGATTCCCGCTTCGAAATTCGCGTAGCAAATAACGGCTTTGACGCCGGGATGATGGTGAAAGAATATCATCCGGACATCATTATTCTGGATGTCATGCTGCCTGATATTAATGGTAAGGAAGTCTGCCAGCGGGTTCGCAGTGATTCCTCGATGGACGATGTCAAAATTATCTGCATCAGTGGTATGGTTGAAGCAGATAAGATTGACGATCTGAAAGCCGCCGGTGCAAATGACTTTATGCAAAAGCCGTTTGAAGTAGAGCAGTTAGCCGATCGCGTCTGTACGCTTCTGAATCTGGAATCTGTTCATACTGCCGGCTGATTTCAGAGTCAGGTGAAATATCAGTAACATGACGATCGGATTGCGCTTCCGATCGTCGTGACTACTGTTAAATGGAGCGTCTGATGGCGAGCGAAACCGGTGGAGTGAGCCTTGGCCTGCCGGATGTTTTTTACCGACGACTGTTTTCATTAATCCCGATTGAATCTCTGGATTCTGTGCTGGGAGAACTGGCAGCCGTCTGGTGTGAAGCCACCGCTGCAAAAGCCGCTTATCTGGTTCAGTTCGATCAGGAATCCTTGGAATTAACCGCCGGGTTGTTTCGTCGGTCCCAGGCGGAAGCGGACTGTTTCACGCAGGCGTCGATTCGGATTGATCAGAGTCGCTCCCTTACCGAACAGGCTCGTTCCATTGCAGAGCAGGGGCGACCTTTTTCCCTGATCTCCAGTAGTTCCTTTCATTATATCGCGATCCCCTGTGCGCAGATTTCTCTGGCGGGTGTGTTTCTGTTTTCGAATCAGAGTACGAATGATTTACCTGCTCTGAGTTCTGAACTAACAGAAATCAGCCGTCGACTTCTCACTCAGGCATGGGAAACAGGGAATCGACAAGACTCTCAAAACGATGTCTGTCATTCCTGCCAGACGAAAGTGGAACAGGGGAAAACTATCAGGCAGCGAGTTTTACCGAGCACCGACAAGCTGGAAGCGATGGCCGAATTTGCTGCAGGTGCCGGGCATGAGATTAATAATCCGGTCGCTACAATTGCCGGGCGGGTACAGATGCTGCTGAAACAGGAGACCGATCCGGAACGTCGACAGTCGCTGGCGACGATTGGCGGGCAGGCATATCGAATCCGGGACATGATCGGCGATGCCATGCTGTTTGGCCGACCGCCTGCTCCCCGACCGACAGCGGTCAATCTTTCTAAAACGATCAATGACGTTCAACATAGCCTGCGTGAGGCGATCCAGGATTCGGGTATTCTGTTGACCGTTGATCTCCGAGGAGTGCCCTTACTCCGGGCGGATGAAACACAGTTAAAAGTCGTGATCAGTAATCTGATATTAAACTGTCTGAATGTGCTGGAACCGGGCGGACAGATTCGTATTTCTGCGAAAGAAAAAACTGTGGATGCGGTTCCGATGGTGCATTTAGAAATTACAGATGATGGTCCAGGCCTGTCAGAGCAGGAACAGGAGCACCTGTTTGACCCATTCTACTCAGCCAGGCAGGCGGGGCGCGGGCTCGGCTTTGGCCTTTCCAAATGCTGGCGAATTGTAGAACTACATGGAGGTCAAATTGAGGCTGAGACCTGTCAGGGACGTGGTGTGACGTTCCATCTGTTCTGGCCACTTGATGAGGCAGAGAATTAGCTGGCGACCGGATTCGTGAAAGTGTTCGCTTTCTGAAATCATCGCTTGCAGATCAGACGGGGATCGGTTTCAATATACCGAGCAGGACGTTCACTGGATGGCGTGATAAAAATTTTGCAATCCGCCGAACCAATCTATTTTTGATTAAGCAGCCTGAGGGACGATGGCGGCGATTCATTCATTGCTGATTATTTTAACCAGTTTTCTGGCACAGACCGATCAGATTACGGATGTACCCCTCAAGCAGGAACCTGCCCGCTACGAGATTGAAGCGCCCCCGATTGCCGTGATTGGTATTCCCGTTGGTCAGGTTACGTTGCGTGCTCTCAAACTCGATGGAACTATCGATACGGAATTCTCGGGGCATCCCAAACAGATTATTGGCCTGGAATTATGGGTTAGAGACGTTGATACGGCATTGCCTCCATTTGAAAACGGGGTACTCGAACTCAAAACGGATCTGGCACAAAATCAGAAGGTCTTCATTACTGCGGATACAATCGTTGTCGATCCTGACATTCGGGGCACCGCTACAGTCGTGGTATACCGTATCTCACGCTGGTTAAGTCTGCTGCCTCCCATTATCGCTGTCATACTCGCGATCTGGTTTCGAAATATCATTCTGGCCTTACTGGTCAGCATCTGGCTCGGTGCAGTCATATTAGCCCATGGGAATCTGTTTCTGGGTTTCGTGCATACTCTGGATACGTTCGTGATTCATGAGATTGTCGAGCCGGGTAGTAGCAGCTATTCCCATATGATGATCATTCTGTTTACGATGTTTCTGGGGGCGATGGTCGGAGTGATGTCGGCCGGCGGGGGAACTGCTGCACTGGTCAACCGTCTCTCGCGTTATTCAACAAAGCGTGAACACAGTCAGTTAATGACCTGGTTCCTGGGGCTGGTCGTGTTTTTTGATGACTATGCCAACTCACTGCTGGTAGGAACTTCCATGCGTCCCTTTACTGACCGCATGAAAGTTTCGCGCGAGAAGCTGGCATTTCTGGTGGATTCCACGGCGGCTCCGGTATCCGGGATCGCGATCATCTCGACCTGGGTGGGTGTGGAAATCGGATATATAGCTGATACCTACAGCAGTCTGGGGATCAGCGAGGATTACTACACCACTTTTTTATACAGTCTGCCTTATCGGTTTTATCCGCTGCATCTGCTGGCTTTTGTCTGGTTAGTGGCTTATCTGGGTAACGATTATGGACCGATGCTCAAAGCCGAAACGCGGGCGATTGCATTTAACCAGCTGGTGCGACCGGGGCGTTTTAATGTCGTGGAAGCTGAGCTGGGATCAGATAATGGTGAACTGGCCCGCCGTCAACTGTTACGTAATGCTTTGATACCACTATCTGTGTTGCTCGGGTTGGCGATGATTGGTCTGTGGTGGACGGGAACGATTGAAATCGATCGGCTGAATCTGGAACGGCTCGAGGGGGGGAAACCGTTACTGGATCAATCAATGAGTAAAATTCTGGAGCATGCTTCACCCAACCGGGTGCTGTTGATTTCCTCTTTTCTGGCTTCTATCTCCGCGGTTGCCAGTTGCAGTTTTACCAAAGCACTGTCCCTGAATGAATGTGTTGAGGCCTGGTCCGCAGGAGCGAAGAGCATGTTCCTGGCGATTCTGATTCTGGTACTGGCCTGGGCAGTCGCGACGGTGTGTGATGAAAACCATCTGAATACCGCTGGTGTGCTGGTGGAGCTGCTTTCAGGCAGTCTGTCTCCTAACTGGATGCCAACGATTACATTTCTGTTAGCGGCTGCTGTCAGTTTTGCGACAGGAAGTTCCTGGTCCACGATGGGGCTGCTGATGCCTTTAGCGATTTCATTGACTTACAGCCTGCTGGTTCCCTTAAATGAAGCGGATCCGAATCATCATCTGATGCTGGGGACAATCGGCGGTGTATTGGCGGGAGCGATTTTCGGAGATCACTGCTCCCCGATTTCGGATACCACTGTACTCTCTTCCGCAGCTTCGGGATCTGACCATCTGGATCACGTGCTGACACAAATGCCTTACGCGTTAACCGTTGCCACCGTATCGGTAGTCTTTGGATATATCCCGGTAGGCTTCGGGATCCAGCCATATATTCTATTGCCGGTCGGCCTGGTTGTATTATTTCTGATCCTGCAGTTTTACGGGAAATCTGCCGAAGCTGAGGCCCAAAAACTATTGGATGCCGGGGTGCGTGCTGAGGATTTTAACCTTTCTGAGGATCATGAAGCCGATGAAGCGGGCATAACCGATACGAATGATTCAGATTCCGAGGGGGATCCGGAGTCTGCAGAAGAGTCGGTTGAAGAGGCCTGAAACTGTGTCGTCCCTTTGATTTGTATGCTATACTCTTCCTATACTCCGTAAGTTAGCGAATCTGTTTTTAAGTATAGGTAGCTCCCAGAATGAATCCCCAATCCAAGCTCAGTGGAATATTTACACCCAATCTGGTTCCTTTTGACTCTCGCGGCGAAATCAATGAGCCGGAGCTCAGACGTTATATCGACTGGCTGATTGAAAAAGGGGTGCACGGTCTGTATCCCAATGGTTCCACGGGGGAATTTACTCGATTCACACCAGAGGAGCGTCGACGGATTGTCGCTATCATCGCAGATCAGACTCGAGGCCGCGTTCCCATTCTGGCCGGTGCAGCCGAGGCGAATGTTCGAGAAACCATCAAGGCCTGTGAGTATTATCATGGTCTGGGGATCCGTGCTGTCGCGATTGTAGCCCCCTTTTATTACAAATTGAGTCCAGCATCGGTTTATGCTTATTTCAAGGAAATTGGTGATAATACACCGATCGACGTGACGCTTTACAATATTCCGATGTTCGCCAGTCCCATTGATGTGCCTACGATTCAGCGTCTGTCAGAAGAGTGCGAGAAGATCGTGGCGATCAAAGATTCTTCAGGGGACATTCCCAATATGATCCGTATGATTCAGGCAGTGCGTCCGAATCGTCCCGAGTTCTCATTTCTGACAGGCTGGGATGCCGCCTTAATGCCGTTACTGTTGAGCGGTGCAGACGGAGGGACGAACGCCAGTTCGGGCGTTGTTCCTGAACTGACACGTAAGTTATATGATTTGACGATGTCGGCTCAACTGGATGAAGCCCGCCGTGTGCAGTACGACCTGTTGACGCTGTTCGACACGATGATTTATTCTGCTGAATTCCCGGAAGGATTCCGGGCTGCGGTTGAACTGCGTGGTTTTCAGATGGGGCAGGGACGGCAGCCAATCACATCAGAGCAGAAGACAGATATTTCGACTCTGAGTCGGACTCTGCAGTGCATGCTCTCCGAACATGGTTTTACCAATGAGCCCATCGGTGGTTGTGCCACTGGAATTACGGAAGAGCTCGGCAACAACGATGTTTCACAAATCGTGCAACGTGTTGTCGCAGAACTCAATCGCCGTAATCTGCTCTAAGGGATAGAACCGGATTCAGTCAGACTCAGGCTTCCAACTGACTGCGATAGTAGTCTGCGCCGGTTTTGAGTGCTTCGTCCAGTTTATCGGGATCTTTACCGCCGGCTTCGGCCATGTCGGGACGACCACCGCCACCACCGCCTACCACCTTGGCGGCTGCTTTGACACAGTCACCGGCTTTGAGGCCCTGTTTCACCAGATCGGCATTGACGGCAGCCATCAACGCGACTTTGCCGTCGATGACCGTTCCCAGAATCAGGGCAACCTGTTTGCCTTTTTTCCGCAGATGGTCAGCCAGTTCCCGCAGTTGATCGCGCGAAGCATCATGGGCATGGTAGGCGACGATTTTGACATCGTTCACAACAGGTGCCTCTTCCAGCAGGTCGTCGGCGGTTCCCGCGAGTGACTTACTGGAAAATTTGGTGAGCTGCTTTTTGGTTTCGCGGAGTTCATCCTGCAGATGTTGTATGCGGACCGGCAGATCGTCGGGACGCGGGACTTTCAGCTGAGCAGCAATCTCCAGCAGCAGCTTCTCAGTGTCTCTGGTTTTTTCCAGTGCTTTCGGGCCAGTGAGAGCATAGATACGACGCACCCCTTTAGCGACGAGTTCTTCGTTGATGATCTTGCATAAGCCAACCTGTCCTGTATTGGAAAGGTGGGTGCCTCCGCAAAGTTCGGTACTGAAGTCGCCCATTTGGACCACGCGAACGTAGTCGGGATATTTTTCACCAAACAGTGCCATGGCCCCGAGTTCGCGGGCTTTCTGCAGTTTCATCAGTTCGGTCGTGACGGGCGCCCCTTCGGAGACGCGCTGGTTGATAATATCTTCAATGCGGCTGATCTCTTCCGGAGTCACTGCTTTACTGTGGGAAAAGTCGAAACGGAGCGTATCTTCTTCCACCTTGGATCCACGCTGCATGGCGTTTTCTCCCAGAACGGTATGCAGTGCATGATGCAACAGGTGTGTTGCGGAGTGGGCACGCTGGATCCCAGAACGACGCGGCTCTGTGACTGTTGCTGTGAGAGTCTGCCCCTGTTCCAGTTTACCCGTCAAGAGATGTCCAATGTGAAGGTAAAGGCCGGCATTTTTCTGGGTATTAGTGACTTCGAATTTGATTCCGTCTGCTTCGAGGAACCCGGTATCACCAACCTGTCCGCCGGCTTCTGCGTAGAAAGGGGTCTGGTCGAGTACGACGACAACCGGGTGAGCATGGCCTTTTTCGACCATGGACTCGACCAGTCGGTCTTCGGCAATGATGCCCATGAGTTTGGATTCGGTCGTAGTGGTCTCATAACCCTTGAAGTCCGTTTCGCTGATGGTTTTGTGAAGAGCGGTCAGTGGTCCTTCTGACATGACAGAATCCAGGAAGGCACCGCTGCCGCTGTCTTTCTGATGTCGCTGCATCATGTTGTTGAACTCGGTCCGGTTCACGGACATGTTGTTTTTGGCAGCAAGGGCTTCCGTCAGTTCGATCAGGAAACCATCGGTCTGATGCAGGTCGAAAGCGTCTTCCCCGGAAATGACCGAGCTGCCTGCCTGTTCTGCCGATTTCAGAAAACCTTCAAAACGGGAGAGTCCTTTTTCGATGACACCCAGAAACTGCTCTTCTTCTTCTTTGATCGTGCTTTGCACGTTTTCAACTGTTTTGGCGATGTCGGGGTACGGAGCTTTCATAATCTCAACAACGGCCGGGACCAGCCGGTGCAGAAACGGTTCATGTTTGCCCAGCAGGTATCCTTCCAGCAGTGCGCGTCGCAGTAATTGCCTGACGACATAGCTCTCTTTATCTCTACCTGGGTTGACTCCTTCATGGATACTGAAAGTGATGGCCCGTACATGGTCCGAAATACGACGAACGGGTCGCCCCGATGGCGCATCGAAATCGTAACCTGTACCGACAATATCACCAGCGGCCAGGCAGAGCTGTTTCAGTGTGTCGATCTCAAAGTTGCTGCGGACTCCCTGGAGTACGGAAGCGGTCCGCTCCAGCCCCATGCCCGTATCGATGTTCTTTTTGGGGAGGGGTTTCAGATTATTGGGGGGATCACCGACACGATTGAACTGAGTGAAGACGAGGTTCCAGATCTCGACGTTATCTTTCCCGCCATTGGGGTGATAGAAGATTTCACTGCACGGGCCACAAACACCGTCAGGTCCGTCAGAGGGAGCGCCGGCGGGCCAGAAGTTTTCGTGTTCGTTTTCACGACTGATGCGGTTGGCAGGCAGTTTAATTTCATCGTGCCAGATGTTGTAGGCTTCATCATCTTCCTGATAGACGGTGACTGAGAGCAGACTGGGATCAAGTCCCAGATATTTTTTATCGGTCAGATATTCCCAGGCCCAGTGGATGGCTTCGCGTTTGAAGTAATCTCCGAACGAGAAGTTACCCAGCATTTCGAAGAACGTATGGTGATACGCGGTGACACCCACGTTCTGGATATCGCCGGTTCGCAGACACATCTGGCAGGTTGTGGCGCTGGGGAATTCAAGTTTTCCCACTCCCAGAAACTGATCCTTAAACTGGTTCATCCCCGCTGGCGTGAACAGAACAGTTTTGTCATCCCGGGGAACCAGGACATCAGAGGGACGCTTAACACAGCCTTTTTCTTCAAAGAAGGAAAGATAGCTCTCGCGAAGTTCGTCTGTTTTCATTGTTTCTTATTGCTTGCTGGGGGAAGGATCAGCTTTTGGCCATCCAGATATAGTAATGTTACCGGTGAATTGTTGACTTTTTGTGCTTCCTGATAGAACGAATCCGGCGTTTGAACCGCCTGTCCATTAATCTGGCTGATAAAGGCACCTTCCTTGAGCCCGGCCTGTTGAGCAGGGCTGTCCGGAGCAACGTGAGTTACGACGACAGCAGGTGGATAACTGAACGGACTGAATGTATATTTCCGGCGAGCAGTGGGATAATCGACTCTAAGTCCGCGCCAGAGAGGATGGCGATAGCGGGTTTGTACAATCCCTTCATCATCCGCTACGGGCCATTTTCCCAGTTTCACGTTCAGAGTCAACTCACGCGGTTTTTTTCCTCTCAATATTTGAAGCTTTATCTCATTTCCTGCACCAGCTTTACCAACTTCACGCATCAGATCCAGATCATGACTCAATTTCTGACCATTCACGGAAAGGATGAGGTCATGTGGCTGCATTCCAGCCAGTTGCGCCGGTGAATGCTGTTTGACCCGAGAAGCTTCCACGTAAAAGGGGGCGTCGAGCCCCACGGCTCCAGGAAAGCTGTTACGAACCTGACCCCGATCCAGTGTGCCAGGTTCGATGCCCAGGAAACCATACTCGGCTTCGAGACCGGCGGCGAGGCTGTCGATGATTCTCAAAGTCGATTGATCGATGGGGATCGCATAGCCAACCGACTTTTCGTATCCCTCCAGTGCAGCCAGTGCGGTCGTGACGCCAATCAGGTTGCCTTCGAGGTCCAGCAGAGCACCGCCGCTGGTACCCAGGTCCAGATGGGTATCGACCTGCAGCAGGGTGCCAAAGTGATGCAGAGTTTCTTCCTTGGCAATTTCCTGATTCAAAAAATGTTTGAAAATGGGAACCGGATAGCGATGAAAATTGCTGATAATCCCCCAGCTTGCACTGGGTGAACCATCGCGGGCGATGGCATAGGGATTCCCCAAAGCGATGACGAACTGTCCTTTTTTTACCGGTTGATTTTTACCATATCTGATGGGGGCCAGAGAGCGTGCGTATTCCGGAGACACAGGCTGCACGGGGGTGAGAACGGCCAGATCGCTGCGAGGATCTGCGGCGATAATCTCTGCATAAAACCCCTGCCGGTTCGCAGTATGCACGTAAATTCGGCTCTCCGGGATGGAGGTCTGCTCTGCGATCGGTCCCCCTTCTGTAAGATGGAAATTCGTCAGCACCAGTATCCGATTCTGTTTAGTCGGGTCTGGAATCAGAATTCCTGAACCAAATTCATTGGGGATAAAATTCAGATCCTGGGGATCCTGAGAGATACTGAAACCCTGATTGGGATCGATGCCGAAGGGGGCAGGGATGCGTGACTGAAATTTCTGCTTGGGGATTTTGATCTTTGAGATCGCCACCACGGAGGATTCTGTCTGTTCAATGGCTTTCACAATCTGCTGTTGAACCGCCAATGCGACTGTAGTGGCATCCGGTGATTGCGCCTTGAGTGGTAAACCAGAGAGGAGCGGGAGTAACAGACATCCAGCGAACAGTTTTCTCACTAAACATGGTCGACCAGGGGCAGATATTGTTGGTTGAGCATCAAACATGCAGGGCCTTGTAATGAAACAGAAGTGTTTTTTGAGCGGAAAGAGGCTTCTGCTTCCCGCTTTGATCGTCCCGGTAACATTTTACTGTTTTTACAGGGAGAACCCAATGCAAAACGACCTTGAATACCGGTCGGGCATCAAGGTCGTTCTGTCATTCAGGTTGTTTTCAGCCGGGCAGCCCGGCATCAGGTCAGGCTTCGACAGCCTCTGTTTCCGGTTCGGACTCTTCTTCGGGAGTGGGGACGACTCCTTGTGCCGCCAGAACTTTCTGTTTAATTTCCTCACAGATATCCGGATTTTCTTCGAGCACGACTTTGGATTTGTCACGCCCTTGTCCCAGTCGTAATTCGCCGTAGCTGAACCAGCTGCCACTCTTCTTGACGATTTTGTTTTCGACTGCCAGGTCCAGCAGATCCAGCTCGTAATTAATTCCGCCTGTTGTGAGCATGTCAAATTCCGCGATCCGGAAGGGGGGCGCGATTTTGTTTTTGACAATCTTGGCTTTCATGCGAATACCGGTCACAGTATCCCCGTCTTTCAGCGTGGCAATCCGGCGGACATCCACACGTACCGAACTATAGAATTTCAGTGCGCGACCGCCGGGGGTCGTTTCGGGGCTGCCGAACATGACGCCGATCTTTTCACGGATCTGGTTAATGAAAATCACAGTTGTTTTCGATTTGGAAATGGCGCCAGTCAGTTTTCGCATGGCCTGGCTCATCATGCGGGCCTGCAGACCCACGTGCGTGTCCCCAATTTCCCCGTCCAGTTCCGCTTTGGGAACCAGGGCGGCGACGGAATCGACTACGATGACATCTACCGAGTTCGATTTGATCAGCATTTCGGCAATCTGCAGGCCTTCTTCGCCATAGGTTGGCTGACTGACGAGCAGTTCGGAAATGTTGACCCCCAGTTTTTTTGCCCAGACCGGATCGAGTGCGTGTTCGGCGTCGATGAATGCGGCAATGCCTCCCTCTTTCTGAGCATTGGCAATCACGTGCAGTGCGAGCGTGGTTTTACCACTCGATTCAGGCCCGTAAAGTTCGATGATACGACCTCGCGGAAATCCGGCACCACCCAGTGCCAGGTCGAGTGAAAGTGCACCACTGGCAATTGAGGGAACAGACCGGGCATTTGCGCCCGTCAGTTTCATGATTGCGCCTCTGCCAAAGGCCTGTTCAATTTGTCCCAGGGCGTTTTTCAGCATCCCTTCCGAATCATTCGTGCCATTTGTGCTCGGGGCAGGAGTTGCTCTTTTTGATCTTGCTTTTGCGGCCATTAAGGTCTTCCTTCAATAATATGCACTTGCCCCGCAATGAGTTCGAGTTCGTCAGGCGAAGCAACTGCCTAATTTATCGAGAATTGCGGGGACGCTACTACTGAACGCCGTCTCGACCCATGGTTTTTAAAAGAAATGTCTATTGTGAGCAAAGGTATATTAAAATAAATACTCTCTTGTCACAATAGAAAACATGAGACATTTATAGCTGTCGGCAATTATTTCAGAATCTCACCAGTCTGAAAAGGAATAAAAGCGGGGAAAGATTCGAAAATTTGAAGAAGCTTATTCTGAGGACACTTCCGCTTCCCGATCCATCAGCATCCCCAGATAGGAGAGTCGGATTTGATTGGAAAGACCGAGAGATTTTGCCAGTTCGATGATCGCGGCTTCCGCTGCTGCGAGTTGATCTTCTTCAGCAAGCAGTTCGATTTCAGCAAATGTCCCCAGTTCCTGAACTTCGTCGATCGTGATTTCGAAAGTTTGCTGATTGTGAGCATAAGCATAAGGGGTGCGTCGTTTTTTGACCGTACGGACCTGTTCGAATCCCAGCAGTTCCAGCGTTTCGGCCAGTTGTTCGAACGCGGATTCTCCCGACTCAAAACCGAGTTCAATCTCTTTTCGAACCTTACTGACGGTGGCCCGTTTCGGACCTTTATAGGTAATCCGGTTATCGGTGCCATTGCGGCGGATGCGGAGTGCTTCATCGGTTTCCGCGAAGTTCCGTACGGGATGTGCAAAATAGTAGTCATGCTGTTCGATCGGTTCACCAGACGTGGCCCCCAGCTGTGCCAGCTGGTCGATGAGTTGATCTTTGTCATGAATCCGAAATTTTTGTTCGACTTCCAGCATGTAACGAGAGCTATCCGAAATAAAGTGAAGGGAGTGGCGATCGCTCCTGTGTGAGCAATTAATCGCGCCAGGGATGTTTAATTTTTTCCCAGTAGGAATCGAATTCAAACTTGGGGCTGTTATCGAGATCGTGACACTGAAAACAGGTATTCTTTTTGGCTTCGGCAAGCGTGACTCGCATGACCTTCTTCGCTTCTTCGAGCTTATCCATTTCGACCAGCTCGATATGGCCGCTGCCGGGACCGTGGCAGTTCTCGCACTGCTGGCCCAGCAGATGGGGAGATTCCTGCTTGTTGACGAATCCGCTTTTGTAACGAATGACCTCCTGGGGTTGCCAGCCAGTGACATGGCAGGAGAGACATTCGGGATCGTAAATTCGTGAGACGATTTTCTCGCCTCGTTCGATCTGGTCTTTGCGACCTTTAATCAGGCTTTCGTAGGCGTGGGCATGTGCGGTGGTGAGCCATTTTTCATAGGCTTTGGTGTGGCATTCGCCACAGGTTTCTGCACCTACAAACGTGGCACCACGGGGATGGTCGATGGGCAGTTCTTTCGCGGCGAGATCTTCCTGTTTCAGGCGATCCTGGTAGAACTGCATGTGCTCTGCCATTTTCGGAGTATCTTTGAACCGCTGCTTATCCAGCTCGATGACGGTGAAGCGGAAGCGTTTCGAAGGATCTGTTTTGTCAGCCTGATCAGGGTAGTAACCGACCACTCCGGCACTTTTCCCCTTATGGCCTACATCGACCATCATCGTGTTTCCGATGAATGTCGGTTCTCCGAGTGGATCTTCCACGCCACCTGCTGTCAGGAGCAGATCAAACTGGGGGAATTTTTCGGCGAGTGCTTTTGATTCTTCTTTTTCCGACTGGGAGAGGAGAATCATCAGGTCGGGCTTAGCGGCCTGCATTTGTTGAATGACGTCGGGTAATACTTTAGCGGGTTCCTGCCAGGTGATGTCGGGAAACTTCTCAGCCTGGCTTTTGCTCAGGATGGAAGTGACTGCCATTTTCACGCCGCCCACTTCAACGATTTTGAATGCCGTTTTACCAAGTCCGGGTGTTTCCAGAATGAGGATGTTGGCAGCCAGAAATGTGGGCGTGGTATTGGGGGCCTGAGGTTCCGGATTGTGCAGTTGCAGGAAAATGTCAGCTCCGAATCTCAGTTCTTCAGGGCCGAGGCCGACGCCCGCGTAATTCATGTCTTTCATGGATGCCAGAATGGTTTCATATTTAATCTGACTCTGACGGCGATTGCGTTTGACCAGGCCTCCCAGATCAAAAGCCGTAACGGGCCATTTTCTGTCTTCGATCTGTTTGAAGAGATTGGCCAGCAGTGAAACGCCTCCTGTCTGATTTTGAGTACAGCCACAGGGCTCCAGATAACCGTGTCGTTCGCCCGTCAGGACGATCGCCAGTTTGGGGGCAGGCCAGTCTTTGAACAGCGGTTTCGGGGAACCGGCGGGAGCTGCTGTCCTGGATACTGATGTGGCTGCGTGCGGGGATTTCGCAGCAGGAGCTTCCGGTTGAACCGTAGCGGTAGCAGGGGCTTTCTGAACAGCAGGTTCAGTCACTTCCGGTTGCTTTGGAATTGCATCGGGAGCTTTTATATCTTCAGAGACGACGCTGGTTTCTGGCGAGGAACTCGATTCGCACCCTGTGTGCAGGGGGATGATCAGAAACGCGAGAAAAAGAATCTGAGTTGAAAATCGGTTGCTTAACATTCAGTTTGACCTTCCGTGGAGGTGATTGAGGAAAGTAAACGATGGGGAGCTTCCTCATGGTTTATTTTAGCTCAATACATGGTGTTGCGTCAAAGTGGATCTGACCCTGGCCCTGGAAAGGTCTTCAACAATAAAAGAGTTACAGGTTGTGTCGAATGCGGGATCATTTTCTCTTCGGGACTGGGAATCACAGTGAGATAAACTGAACGCGAAATTCGATCTCCTTGGCATTCGGATGATTTGTCTGCAGTTTGACTTTGGCGAGATTAGTTCTCCCGAAGGAAACCGGAGACATCTCGGCAGGAACGGCAAATTTCAGTTCATATCGCTGCTTGGTTTTTGACTCAAATTTGTCGTCTTTTTTCAATTCAAATTCTAGAAAATCAGGTGCAATTTCCTGATCAACGATTTCCAGTGAATGTTCAGTCCCTTCGACAAACATGGAGAGAGTGACGGTCTTGCCTTCCTTTGCCGGGAATTCCCCCAGGTTCAAAATCATGGTATTGGGATTCCAGTGCACGCCATAGGTAGGAACAATCCGGATGGGGCCGGTGTGATTTCCTGAAACCTGGATCACAAAAGTTCGCGGTCCTTCTGGTGTTGGATGTGCATGATCGTGTTTGTGGTCGTGACCCTCGGGGTGATCGTGTTTCTCCTCAGTACCCGGCGGCGATAAGTCATGCGGGATATCCGTTTTGACAGTGAGCCGTTCGGTGAATCCTCCCAATGGAAATTGTTCAGGGTCTGCAGTGACTTCAATTGTATAGCCGGATTTTGTATCAGCTTCTTTCAATTCTTCCGCCGTGAGTGGTCTGAATTTCGAAGTCAGTCCCGGCTTACTCGATTCAATTCCCAGAATCTTAAATTCATCCAGATATTTGGTGTGAATTTTCCCTGAAAACGAGACCGGATCTGTTGTGGACATGGTGGGCAGGGACCAGTGAGGACTGCCTTCAAAGTCGCCCGTAAAAGCGATCAGGTTATTCGCAGTGCCTTCTATCTGCAGCTTGAGTTCCTGATTTTTCGGGTCGTTGGTATAAATGGTGGCTGTTTGCCCAAAGTTTTGCTGGGGGCTTTTGGGTGTCCAGGTCAATTCAATTTTGATTGACTCGCCAGGGGCAACCATGTTTTCCTTCATTTCACTCAGTGTGCATTTGCAGGTAGTGGCTCCTTTCTGGACTTCCAGTGGTACTTCTCCCTCATTCTTCAGAATGAAATTATGAGACAGCGATTGCCCCACAGCCATACTGCCAAAGTTGTAAAGTGGATTGTCTACGACCGCTTTGGGGTAGGGGCCGGTGGGGGAAATTTTCGGACGATTGTCAGAGGGATCAGTCTGTTTTGGAACAGGAGCCGCAGGCTGGATGTCTCCATTGCCTCGACCCAGCCAGACTGTACCAGCAAGTGCAATAACAAGAGCAATTAACGCCGTAACGGCTCGTAAATTCATGATTTCACCAGCAAAGAAGTAGTTTGAATATATTTGACCACAATAATAATGTCGGGAAATTCAGATCAGACTGGATCCCGATAGAGAACACTCAGTTATTATGGGCCTAAGCGCGACCGAGTTCAATTCTGATTCGATGGAGTTGCGTTAATTATTTCTTTCATTCGACTTACCATATCTTCATTTAAGTATTTGTCCACATGCTGACCACGTCTGTTGGCATCATCCAGTTCAATCGCGCGGCGAGCCTCGTGCTGGCTCTCGGCAGACTTGCCTGCTTCTGACAGAGCGTTTGCAAATTCAGCTCGATAAAGGGAATTATTGGGATATCCTGCCACGGCACGCTGGAAGCTTTCGAGTGCCGCTGTCAGATCATCCTGCTGGTGCGAGGCCTGATACTGCTGTTCCCATTGTCGGCCCAGATCGAAATAATGGAGCGGATTCATTGGATCTCTTTGAATTGCAGCTTCTTTCAACTCGACACCCCGTTCAAATGCACTGCGATTCTGTTCTCCTTCTTGAAATTCAATCTCAGCCAAAGCCTGCCAGGGACCCGGAGAGATTGAATCTACCTGACTGGCCTGACTGAAATATCGTTGCGCATTTCGAACCGATGAGCCACGCATAAGTGACTGTTCCGCTTGTAATACGAGCGATTTCCGCTGGATCGTTGGCGCAAACGAAGACCAGATAAAGAAAAACGTCAGGATCAGACAGGCACTCAGGGGGATTGCTCGCAAATGTATAGGTGCTTCGGTTTGAGATGAGTTTGGTTTTGCCTGGTCTACTGAACCTGCGTCAGGTGTGGCTTGCCTGGTAACAACGGGAAAAGCAAGTGCCAGCAGCAGCAGCCAGGTCTGCGTGATCGCGGGCATGGCAATGCCTCCCGCACCAGATAAATGGATGCATAAGCTGATAAAAGCTGCTCCGAACGCGAGGGGCAATATTGATGCGTTTGAATCAGGATCAGCTACACTCAAATTAGCACTGTTGTTCAAAATGAAGAAGAGTACCAGCCAGCCCAGGCAAAACAGCCAGAGAATTGATTCATCGACAGAAAACAGAAACAGTTGCACCCCCCAAAGCAGGGCAAATGAGAGCCCGAATCCTGACAGCAGTGCCAGTTGCGATTGCGAAAAGAGGTTCCCGGTTAAGGGAGCCTGCTGTTCCGCAGCATTTAGATCGGGTAACGGTTTGATCAACCAGCGGTAGCAGGCCAGGCACAGAATCAGCAGTAATCCAGCGAATGCAATCAGGCCTGCATTCGCCCAGACGTCAAGGATGAAATTATGTGGATCCGCAATTTCTTCACTGGATCCAGGCAGCTTGAATTTCAGGTAATGTGATCGGAAGTTTCCCGGACCTGTCCCCCAGATCGGATTTTCTTTGATGACATCCCAGGTGGCCGTCCAGTATTCGATACGGTATTGAAGAGACTTTGGTGCTTCGGTCAACACTGCCCGGTCAAAACCTCCACTCAACGTAGCCAACAGCAAAAAGCCAATACAGAGAATCGTGGCCAGGCCTCCCCATTTGACAAGCTGTTTTTTCCAGCGTTGAGGATCGGCTGTTGTGCTCTGGCGTGATTGAAGCAGTTTCAGCAGTCCCAGACTGACAAGGCCACCGATGAGACCGACCCAGGCAGTGCGGCTTTTGGTCAGGATCAGGCAGTAGCCGATCACCATCGTCGACAGCAGAAAAACTCCGGGTTTCCACTGATTCCAGAGCGAACTGGAGAACACAGATTTCCGGAAAAAACAATCAATGGTTACTGCAAATGAAAGCAGAAAGCCAACAGTCAACAGGCCGGCAAATGTATTTGCGAGAGCAAACATGCCCAGTGGTTCGGAGCTGTCCAACAGTCGTCGTTCAAACAGTTCGCGGCCGCTCCCGTGGAGGGCATGGGCGGGAACTCCCATCGAAAGCAGTTTCTGCTGGGCTTCGGGAGAGCGCGTAGCATCATACTGTTGCCGGGTCGCCAGATACTCTTTTGAGAGCTGGTCGTACATCCAATGATGCTGCCAGATGCCATAAACGGAGAGAACGACGACAGTCGTGATGAATCCCACAATCAATGTGCCGCGCAGCGCAGATGTGGCAATCAGGCGGCGGATCAGGGAGAAGCTGCAGCCCAGAGCGACCCATTCCCACATCATGTTCAAAGCAGCCCGCTGCTGACCTTCTCCGAACCCAATCATGACCAGTGTGGAGAGAACCTGACCTGCAACCAGCAGCCAGACGGCGCAGTCAAACAGGTCCAGCCGAAACGATCGGGAGCGATCTGTCACAAAACTGGCGGCATACAGAATCGTAACCAGGAACCAGCCCAGCGCAAACGTGAGTGTGTCCCCGTCCGGTGCAGATTCTGCTGGTACAAAGTAACGAGCTAAAATGAGCGTGCCAGCCAGAAACAGTTGGGTTCCCTGGAGCAGACTGGTCAGCCAGAAGAGAGAGGATGCTGTTGGAGTCGTCTCAACGCGAATCGACTGTGGCGGTTTTTTTTTACGCTGCTTACTCATTCCCGATTTTTCCGACCTACATTTTCCAGGATCGTCACGATCGAAAGGACACACAGAATCATGAGTATGACCAGCAGAGCAGCGCTCCAGGACGAGACTTCATACAGAATCAGTCCGCCGATTCCCGTAGTCAATGTCGTCAGGTGAATGGTGAGAACTGTAGCCCGTTTACTTAAGCCGAGCTCGACCAGGCGGTGTGAGAAATGGCTTTTATCTGCATGAAACGGGCTGCGACCTTCTTTCAATCGAATGATCATCACCGTACAGAAATCATACAGGGGGATCGCCAGAATGCAAAGCGGGGCCAGGATGACATGCCGATTCACGATGACATCGCCGGTGGGAGTTGTGCCGGGATAAAATGTACCCAGAATGGTCATCGTAGACAGAATCAGCCCGATGAAATAACTGCCCGAGTCTCCCATAAAGATTTTTGCGGGAGGCCAGTTATGGCATAAGAACCCGGCAATCGCACCTGCGAGAACAAGTAGAACGCCGGCGACCAGCCAGCGAGGTTCACCTGTAAAACGCAACATGATTATTGCAAACAGGATGGCTGCAATCAGCCCGATGCCCGATGTGAGGCCGTCCATGTTGTCCAGAAAGTTTAATGAGTTGACCAGGACAATGATCCAGGCGACTGTCAGCAGCATCCCGATCCAGGGTTGTTGAATAAAGAGAGAACCCCGGATGCCCCCCATTACCAGACCACCGGCCACAAGCAGTTGAATGATCAGGCGTGGCTTCCATGAGATATTGAGTTTATCGTCAAGCAGTCCCATGACAGCGAGAACTGTTCCTCCCGCGAGCACCATCCAGAGTTGTTCCGATCGATAGAGTACTCCATCCAGATGGACAATGAGTTCCGAGGGAATCCATGACGGATTGCTGCCTGATTTGACAAGCACCAGAGCGATCAGCTGCGCGCAGACGATCGGAATGATGACTCCCAGCCAGATGCCGACCCCTCCACCAAGGGGAGTGGGAGTGATATGCACTTTGCGTTGGGCAGGTTGATCAATCAGCCCCCAGCGCGGTGCCAGTTTCCGCATCGCTGCTGTGGCAAGAAACGAAATGAGAAATGAGGGAATAAGACAGGCGATAACAAAGAAAAGCATTTCAAATGGCATTCGGAGTAACAGAGAGGAATCGGGAATAATATGCTCTAGTTTGGCTGAAATCAGGGATTAGTGATAGCGAAAAATGTAATTCCAGCCAGTTTTCGATTGATATATCCCCTGCATGACTTACAGTTGTCCTCACCTGTATAATCCGAGTTGCGATTCTGGAAAGAGGAGTATTTCAACGACTGTGATGAATGAATTATTTGAGGAAGAAATTCGATTTAACCTGGCGAGTCGTCCTAACTGGGAGCAGGGGGCATCACATCGCAATTTAATCACAGGATATCTGACAGACCTGGCCGATTCTTCCCGGGGGCGTTTATGTGTGCTGGGGGCGGGAAACTGTAACGACCTGGATTTGCAGAAACTGTCTCAAGTGTACAGCGAGATTCATCTGGTAGATCTGGACGAATCTGCATTGAGATACGCTGTTGATTTTCAGTCGGTCTCTGAAAACCCGGCGATCTGCCTGCATGTGCTGGATCTGACCGGAGTTGGTGACATGCTGGCAGCTTATAAATCGGAGCATCGTCAAGGGGAGGACGATCTGCGGAAGATTAGGGACGCGTTATCTGATTCTCCCGAATGGAGTCTTCCCGGCCCTTTTGAAGTGGTCTGTTCCACTTGTATCTTGAGTCAGCTGATTCTTCAGGTTGTACATGCCCTCGGCGAGACCCATCCCCAGTTTGAGGAACTGATGGTTGCCGTGCGCGAGCAGCATTTCCGCACCGTGCTGGATTTGATTGGCAAGGGGGGCGCGGGACTCATTATCAGTGACTTTGTCTCTTCGGAATCTGCAGCAGATTTGAAGGATGTTCCCGATTTTCAATTCACCCAGTATTTGTCTCAGCTGCTGTCATCACGTAATTTTTTTCACGGCGTGCATCCGGGACTGTTGTTTGCGCAATTGAAAGGCAAAGCGCCGCTGGCAAAACTGGTTCAAGATGTCGAGATGCTGCCTCCCTGGCGCTGGGACCTGGGCACACGTCAATATGCCGTCGCTGCACTCCGCTTTCGCCGTCTTACAGGCGACCAGGGATGATGCAGGCATCTTTAGTCCGGTCGCAGCTTCAACCTGCCGGAATCATTTTTTTCCAGCGGGTTTCTGTTTCCGTGCGGCCCCACTTTTTCTCGGTTTGAGACGAAGTGAAGGTGGATCTTTCTCCACAGAACCTGTGTCATCAGGAACCTGATATTTTGCCTGCAGCAGCTTCAGTTCCGCTTTCAGGTCTTTGACCACCTGGGCATATTCCGGTTCTGAGTAAACGTTTTTCATCTCCCGGGGATCTTTCTCCAGATCGTAAAGTTCCCATTCACCAAGATTGTAGAAATCGATCAGCTTATATCGCTTTGTACGGACCCCGTTGTGCCGGCGGACCATGTGAGCGGAACGTCGATCATTGTAGAATTCATAGTAGTGGTAATAGAGGCTTTCGCGCCATTTCACCTCTTCCCCTTTGAAGAGAGGTACCAGACTGACTCCCTGCATATCAGCAGGGATCGGTGCGTGGGCCAGGTCCAGAAAGGTTTCCGCGAAATCCAGGTTGGATACCAGGTCGTTATTCACACTGCCGGGTTTGATAACGCCGGGCCAGCGTGCCAGCAAAGGCATCCGATATGACTCTTCATACATGAATCGTTTGTCAAACCAGCCATGATCTCCCAGGTAAAAGCCCTGATCAGACGAGTAGATTACGACGGTATTCTTTGCCAGGCCTGACGATTCCAGGTAGTCCAGCATGCGGCCCACATTCTCATCGACAGAGGCAACACATCTGAGATAGTCCTTCATGTAACGCTGATATTTCCAGCGTACCAGATCTTTTCCCGTGAGATTTGCTTTGCGGAATGCTTCATTTTTGGGTTCATATGCGGCATTCCAGGTTGCCAGCTGTTCGGGGGTCAGATTGGTGGGGGGAGTTAATTTCAGGTCAAACGGAGTCATCGTTTTGGCGATGGTCATATCCTGCTGATGGGCTGCAGTGCCGCGACCTTCATAATTATCAAACAGGTTATCCGGCTCCGGGATGGTCACATCGTCATACATGTGGAGGTATTTGGGTCCGGGTTGCCAGTTACGATGTGGTGCTTTGTGTTGAAACATCAACATAAAAGGTTTGTCAGGATCGCGATCATTTTTGAGATAGTCGAGTGCCAGATCGGTGATGATATCGGTGGTGTACCCTTCGTGTTTGACACGTTCCCCGTTCTTGATCATCGGCGGGTTATAATAAGGCCCCTGGCCAATCAGAATTTCAGAATAGTCGAAACCCGTCGGGTCGGAGGCCAGATGCCATTTCCCGACAATCGCAGTCTGATAGCCATACTTTCGGAGGATTTTGGGGAACGTCTGCTGCGCGCCGTCAAATTTGTTTCCGTTCTGTTTGAAGCCATTCAAATGACTGTGTTTGCCGGTCAGAATGACTGCGCGACTGGGACCACAGATACTGTTCGTGCAGAAACAGTTATTAAACCGCATGCCTTCACGGGCGATGCGATCCAGGTTCGGGGTCTCATTGACTTTCGAGCCATAACAACTCATGGCATGCGAGGCATGATCATCGGTGAAGATAAACAGAATATTAGGGCGGCCTGGTTCCGCGGCGGCACTCTCTGACTGCGGGCAGATGATCAAGAGAGACAGAGTGAGCAGCAGGCACCACACTAATGAAAAGCAACATCGAACAGCAGGTTGGCAGTGTGACAGCATAAGGTTCATCCTCAGTCTCGTAAGAAGTCATGTCACCGGTAAAGGCTCGTGAATTAGGTAGTCTCTATCATGCAGGTTTCTCAAGCGAAGTGCAAGTTTTCGCATGGGATTGCGTCAGCTTCGAATAATACCCGTTCTATAGATCGGGAGATGTAGATGTTACAGAAACAGTCCGGGTAGAAACTGCATTTTGGTTGATCCTGAATATACGAAGGGAAATTTCTCTGTGGTTGAAGGTGTTTCACTGTCTTGAGATAGGTGAAATCCTCGTCCGCGGTATTCCATTTGGTATGGAGGTTGCATTTATAAAATCTATCGAGTCAGCGTTTCAGAGGATTGAGACGTTTTTGGAAACAACATCGCAGCCGGGCAATGGATTGCTTGCCCCACCGGTAAAAAAAGGAATTGATTATGTTTGACAACGTTTCTCCCAAAGTAATTCACAAAATTATGGCCGCCGAGGGATACCTGGAACTGGGGATGCCTATTCAGGCCCTGGATGCCCTTACTTCTTTAGAAGATGCGGGTCCCCTGGAAGCCATGCGTCTGTTTCTCACAGGGGAAGCTTACCTGCGTCAGGAACGATATCAGGAGGCGATTGATCCTCTTCATCAGGCAGCACGTCTGTTTCCTGTCATGGAAAGTCGTAAAGCCTGGAGTGCCTTGAGCGAATGTTTTCGCCTGGGGGGCTACAAGGAACTGGCAGAGGTCGCCTCACTGACGGCTGAAGCAGTGGAAGAGATCGAAGCGAGCTGTGAAGTCCTGTGTTTGACACGGGACCATGGATCATCCTGGAACTGGCCCGATTCTGTTTCACGGATGACTGAATTTTCATTGTCGAGTCGGGGTGTGAGTCCCCGCATTCCTCGTTAAAAAACCAAAAAACACAGAGTTTTTTGAGTAAACCTGTGTTTGTTGTTTTGATATAAGTCTATATGCAGATGTAGAATACGTAAATTATTTTAAGATCAAAATCATATTTGAGTTTCACGATGTGTTCGCTATACTTTGGCCCTCGGGTGATTACTTAACTCCTCTCATTTAAGAAATCATCCCGGCATGGACACCTGCCTTGCTCTGTAGCCCATACAGAACGAGTCAGACTTACCTCCTGGTCAAAGTTCCTTCCTGGTTCTGGCCAACTTTCCCACACAACTATCAACATCAAATACAATCAAAGAGTCAATGCGTATATTGATCTCTGTGGTTACGTATGGCTGTTGTATTTCACACTGTATTTCCGGGCTGCTGCCTGTCGGGATTTTTCCCGCTCAGTCGGTGGAAATCGTGTCGACGAACTTTGTGCTGAAAAGACGATCGCCAAGACTCATGTTTGATTTTAATCGGTGCCTTACTAATCGCATTCAGGGCTATCTGCTCATTGGACTGCTGATCCTGTTATCAGGTTGCGGAAAAATGATCAGCAACAGTGCGACAGAGCAGTTACTGACATCCGATGCCGTCGACCAGACCATTTCACACCTCGATTTCAGCACACTGGCAAATAAAAAAGTCTATTTTGATACATCCTATATCAAAAACATCAAAGGGGTCGGTTTTGTCAACGGAGACTATATCATCAGTTCATTGCGACAGCAGATCGTCGCCGCCAACTGCCTGATACAGGAGAAGAAAGAGGATGCGGACTACGTCATAGAGGCGCGCGTCGGCACGTTGGCTACGAATGGCCATGAAGTAAATTATGGAATCCCGGCCAGTAATATGCTTTCTTCCGCTGCGACGTTGATGCCGGCAGCTCCTGCCATTCCCACAATCCCCGAAATCTCACTGGCGAAGAAGAATAACCAGACCGCCGCCGCGAAAATCAGTGTATTTGCCTATAACCAGAAAACACGTGAGCGGGTCTGGCAGTCAGGTGTCCTTCAGGCCAAGAGTACCGCCCGTGATACCTGGATCTTAGGGGCAGGACCTTTTCAACGTGGGACGATTTACAAAGATGGTGCCCAGTTTGCAGGGGCTAAAATCGAAATTCCCCTGGGTAATGGTGAGGAATTTGCCAATGACAGTACGGTGGATTATCTGGAGTCGGCCCGCTTTGTTGAGACTCCGGTGAAATCAGAGATCAAACAGGAAACGAAAAAACGGGATGTCAAAACGCTGGAAGAATGGATCAAATCTGAGACGGCCGGCAAAGAAAAGAAAAAAGAGGCTTCTGCTAAGAAGTCGGATCAACCGAAAATCGAACCTGTAGCAGCACAAAAGACACAGGCTGCCGGGAAGTCCACCAAGCAAGCCAAATCAGAACTTGAGATCGAGCCCTCTAAAATAAAAACGGTTCTCTTTTTACAACCGGAAAAAGCCAACGGACATCACGACTGGCTGCAGGGAGATACGTCACGAATCTCAACAGTATGGCCTCAAAGTCCTGAGAAAGTTCAGAAAGCGCCTGTTACCGCTCCAGAAGAGTCTGAATCGCTGGAAATATTTGAAGTCGATGAAACGTTTCGCAAAATAATTTCCGATTAAACACTGTTTTGTACGTAAGTATCCACAGTGACCTGACAAATCAGTGTGTCGGGCAGCCTTGTTTCAGTTTGAGCTGGCGCGAACCGGTTTCCCTTCTGTCTTGTCTAATGAAAAGCCCTGCGGTTGTACAACTTTGGAGCAATCTGCCACCAGTTTGATACCAAAACAACCGCCAAATTGGCACTGTCGAGTACTTGTTTACAGATCCTGAGGTAGTATAAGTTCTTTTTTGTAAATACTTTAGGTTTATTTCAATAGAAGCGGAGGCAGATTTGGCACATTGTGTGCGGTAAAATTGATCCAGCGGGCTTTGAATTGCGTTTTTAAGTACAACAAATAATGTGAATGAGCCCTGAGGTGTTGATTTCCCATATATTCAACCCAGTGACACTCACCAATGAGATGGTGAAACGGGAGGTATTAAAAATGATGATCCCTCGAATTCCTCAAAAAACAGTAAGACAACTGATGGCCGCTGAAGGCTATCTTGAACTGGGTATGCCTCGACAGGCGCTCAGAGAACTGGATCAGATTATCGATCCGGGATCTTTAACTGCCTCGTATTCTTTTTTACGAGGGGAATCTTTAAAACGAGTCGGACGCTACTCCGAAGCGATTAAACCTTTACAATACGCGGCTGATTTATTGCCGATACCACATAGCCAGTTGCCCTGGAAATCTCTGGGCGCCTGTTATCGCGAAAGCGGCCAGAGTGATCTGGCAGAGAGTGCTGAGAAAACAGCTGATGAAATTGCATCAGAAGCAAATATTCATCTGCGATTCGAACCTTTGGGATCTCAGTTCAATCCTGTCGTTAAACATCAGGTACACCTGACAATTTCGTTTGAACCTCCTGAAGAGGAAGAACAGACGGAAACAGATGAAAACCTGTTTCTGGATAAAGAAGAACCGGAAGATTTCGGCATTGATCCCGAAGTCGATTAATTCTGCCTTTACTAACTATTGTTATGAAATTGATTGCCTGGAACTTAGCATCTGAATTCCCTCCTCATGATTGAGAAGTCCGACCTGTTGTAGTACTGTAGAGTCTACAGTGTCTGGCAGGTCGAGACCTGAATTCTCTAATTCTGAATGAGGTAGCGTGCATCATGCAGGTTCGATTTTCTTTCTTGAACCATCTCTTTTATCTGTTGGCAGCTTTTCTGCTGGCATCTCTATTTCAGTCTGAGCGCATTATTGCTGCTCCGCCTAACATTGTCATGATCCTGGCAGACGATGTTTCCTGGAACGATCTGGGGTGCTACGGCCATCCGTCCCTGCGAACTCCCAATCTGGATCGACTGGCCAAAGAAGGTCTGCGGTTTGACAATGCCTATCTGACGATCAGCAGTTGCAGCCCGAGCCGTTGCAGTGTGATTACCGGTCGTTATCCCCATAACACGGGTGCCCCGGAACTGCATACACCTCTTCCTCAAGGTCAGGTGCTCTTTCCACAGTTATTACGTGATGCCGGTTACTACACGGTGATCTCAGGTAAACAGCATATGGGTAATTATGCATTGACCGCCTTCGATCTCGTCTCGAAAGGGAAAGGACCGGGACGCGAAGCAGACTGGGTTCCCATTCTGAAAAAACGTCCCAAAGACAAACCCTTTTTCTGCTGGTTTGCATCCGTCGATGCCCACCGCGCGTGGCAGGCATCCAAAGAATATCAGCCCCATCAGCCTTCCGAAGTCGTTGTTCCTCCCTATCTGATTGACTGTGAAGAAACACGCCGTGACCTGGCACAGTACTACGACGAGATCAGTCGCATTGATTATTTTACCGGCCGGATCCTGGATGAACTGGATGCCCAGGGGATCGCTGATAATACGCTCGTCCTGTTTTTCTCAGACAACGGCCGCCCCTTTCCACGCTGTAAAACCCGACTGTATGACAGTGGCATTAAAACACCACTGATTGTCCGCTGGCCCGCAGTGATTAAAGCCGGTGGTGTGAGTAACAGCCTGGTCAGTTCAATGGACATCGGCCCTACATTTCTGGAAGTGGCAGGTGTACCCCTCGATCCACGCATTCAGGGCGTCAGTTTTGAAAAAGTTCTCAAACAGCCGGAAGCGAAAGTGCGAGACTTTGCCTTTGCTGAACATAACTGGCATGTCTTCAAAGCCCACGAACGGATGGTGAGAAACGGTGACTGGCTTTACATTCGTAATGCCTGGCCAAAGCAGCGCAACCTGTGTGTCGAATCGATAGAATTCCCTTCAGGCGAAGTGCTCTGGGAACGGTTCAAAGCGGGGCAACTGAATGAATTTCAGCAGGACGTTTTTTTAAAGCCTCGTCCACAGGAAGAACTATATCGGGTTTCAGAAGATCCTTATCAGTTCCATAATCTGGCGTCGAAACCGGAGCATGCCGCGGAACTGGCTCGGCTCAGTAAAGCCCTCGATCAATGGACGGTTCAAACCGGAGATACCATTCCTGAGACTCCGACTCCCGATCGAAATCAGCGTCCGGGAGAACCGAAACCTCCCGAATTTGAACATCGTGAGATGCCCGGTGATGCAAAGCAGGCTCAGAAGATTAATGCGCCCGGACCTGTCCTGTCCTCGTCGATCGATTGAACAATTCTGTCTGCCTGAGAAACGCATTTCGCTGAACCAGGCTTTTGAACTACTTACGAAGAACTATCAACATTGTGATTATTTGGGAGAGAAAAATGAAACGACATTCCTTTCTGGGATTAGGTGTAGCGGTTTTAGCTGTTGTCAGTCTGAGCGTCAGTCTTCACGCCGGCGCAGACTCCGGTTGGGTGAGCCTGTTTGACGGGAAAACACTTAATAACTGGGTTCAACACAATGGAACTGCCACCTATATGGTGAAGGATGGCACGATTGAAGGCACAACCTCAGAAGGCAGCCCGAATTCGTTTTTGTGTACGAAGAAAAACTATGGTAATTTCGAATTGGAATTTGAAGTTAAGGTTCACAATAACCTGAACTCCGGCGTCCAGATTCGCAGCCAGCAGGAGAACGGAGATGGCCGCGTAAACGGCCCTCAGGTCGAAATTGAAGCCAGTGGCGACAACGGTGCAGAAGCCGGCTACATCTACGGTGAAGCGATCAAGTACGCTGGCAAAGGTATTGGCTGGATGACCCCGGAAGACAAGCGTACGCCCCACAAGAATCTGAAGGATGGCGAATGGAACCAATTCCGGGTTGTCGCCAATGGTCCCAGAATCCAAACCTGGGTCAACGGGGAGCAGGTATCAGATCTGGTCGATGAGCGTGTTTATAAATCTCATCCCACAGGATTCATCGGCCTGCAGGTTCACGGAATCAAAAAGGGAACCGGTCCTTATTCCGTTGCCTGGAAAAACATTCGGATCAAAGAGCTGAAGTAATCCGGCTTCGATGAAAGATGGAATTGCTAACAGGCCGGCAGAGTGAATCTCTCTGCCGGCCTGTATTTATTATCGAAAGTCGCTTATTGCGATATCAGCAATTCACTCAGGGACATTCGCCGCCTGATACTCTTCTGCCTTGCGTGATTCCAGAGCTTCAAGAACAGGCTTGATGCCGGCCTCAAGGGCGATCATTACTGCATTTTCAGCAGTCCGCCACTTGGTTTCGATTTCTCCATTCTGCAGCCCCTTACCGCCGATGACGACCCGATAGGGAATGCCGATCAGGTCCGCGTCTTTGAATTTAACGCCGGGCCGGGCATTGCGATCATCAAACAGGACATCAACGCCGGCTGCTTTAAGTTCGTTGTAATAGCGTTCCGCAGTCTGCATGACTTCGTCGTCTTTTACGTTCAACGGAATTACCAGCACTTCATAGGGGGCAATGGAAAGGGGCCAGATGAGGCCATTCTCGTCGTGTCGTGTTTCTGCCAGACCTGCGACAATTCGATTCACGCCAATCCCGTAACAACCCATGATGATCGGATGCCGCTTTTCTTTTTCGTCCAGAAAGTTGGCATCCAGGGCTTCCGTGTATTTGGTTCCCAGTTTGAACACATGGCCAACTTCGATGCCATGCACAATTGTCAGTGGTTCGCCACTCTTAGGGCACGGGTCGCCCGCTTCTGCATTTCGCAGGTCGAAGGTGGTTTCCAACTGGTAGTCCCGGCCGACATTCACATTCAGGTAATGGGCGTCCGCTTCGTTTGCGCCGGTGATTGCGTTTTCAATGACCGGGACATCATGATCGGCGATGATTTTACATTTGATACCAACCGGTCCGGCAAATCCGGTTGGTGCGTTTGTCACCTGCTGGATGGTCTTGTCATCGGCTAACTCGACTGAACTGGCTGACAAGGCGCGGCGGATTTTGCCTTCGTTGGCTTCGTGATCGCCGCGGATCAGAACGGCCACAGGTTCGCCGTCCGCCAGATAAATCAGGGTTTTGATCATTTGAGATGGTTCGCATCCCAGGAGTTTGCTGACCTGTTCAATGCTGGTGGCTTCGGGAGTGGATTTTTTCTCCAGGGCGGCTGCATTGCCGCTGGTGACGATTTCCGGTGAAGTACGACCGGTGTCGGCTCGTTCCATGTTGGCTGCATAACCTGAAGCTTCACAGTAGACGATCGAATCTTCACCGTTGTCGGCGGGGATCATGAATTCATGCGAAGCGTCGCCGCCAATCGGACCGCTTTCTGCTTCGACAGGCAGGTATTTCAAACCGCAACGGGCAAAAATCCGGCAGTAGGCGCGGTACATGCGGTCGTAGATTTCGTCGAGCTGTTCCACGGAAGAGCTGAAGCTGTAGGCGTCTTTCATCAAAAATTCACTGGTACGCAGCACGCCGAAGCGGGGGCGTTCTTCGTTGCGGAATTTAGTCTGAATCTGATAGACCGTCAGAGGCAGCTGTTTGTAGCTGCTGATGCAGTGACTGATGAGATCGGTGACCACTTCTTCGTGGGTCGGTCCAAGTGCCATGGGAATCTGTCGATTTCCCCGGGGAACATTGAACTGAATCAGCACAGAGCCGAAGGCTTCTTTTCGCTGTGTGCGTTCAAACAAGCCGATCGGTTGCAAGGCAGGCATGTGGAGTTCTGCGGCCCCGGCGGCGTCCATTTCTTCACGGACAATCTGCGCGGCTTTCTGAATTGCCTTCCATCCCAGTGGGAGGTAAGTATAGGCGCCCGCCATCAACTGGCGGATCAGACCGGCTCGTAACATGAGCTGATGGCTGGGAATCTCCGCATCAGCGGGAACTTCTTTGATGGTGGGGATCAGAGTATTCGACCAGCGCACGTTATTTCCTTAAGTATCTGATGAGAAAATATTTATGAAGTCGTATCTGCGCCCCGGGAGAGGCAACAGTCAAACTGGACACAGTCTAGCAGAACCGATTCGTCTTCAAAAGGTTCGGACTTGTTCGGAGTGAAAATATTCCCGTGGCTCTAAGTCCCATGAGATCAGTGGTTTATTGAGTTTCGTCACGGATCGGAAAGATCGTGATTAGGGAATGGGCGGGCATCATTTCAGGCAAATGGTAGAGACTTTCAGAACGGACTGGTGTCGGACTTGTTGAGTAGAATGGAACGGCTTAAGATCGTTCCATTGTGTTTCTTAGCGAAACTTAAGATCGACAACAGCGTTTTAAAAGTGATTCTGAAAGCCGAATCGAGATGTCTCGACAAAATATAAATCAACTCAAGGATGGTGATACAGTCAATGAGGTTTATCTGTTAGTTGATAAGCAGTTACGTGCAAATCGCAATGCCAGCCTGTTTCTTTCGGCCGACCTGCGGGATTCGACGGGGGTCGTGAATGCCCGGATGTGGAATGTGCTTGAAGAGCGGATGCAGCATTTTCAGTCGGGCAATTATGTGCAGGCCAAAGGGAAAGTGCATCTCTTTCAGGGGACCCTGCAGATCATTTTGACTTATATTGAGCCGGTCTCTGCAGAAAACCTTGATCCGGCAGATTTCCAGCCACAGGCACCCCAGGATGTACAGCAACTGCTGACGAAACTGCGTGAGATGCTGCTGGGAATCGAAAACAATGAAATCCGTACGCTGATGGAATGTTTCCTGGTCGACGAAGCCTTGATGGATGAATTTTGCCGAGCCCCCGCGGGTGTGAAAACCCATCATGCCTATCACGGCGGCTTGATCGAACATGTTGTCAATCTGATGGAAACGGCGCAGCGCATTTCTGACCTCTATCCCAAAGCGGATATGAGTCTGCTGCTGGCGGGGGTCTTCCTGCATGACCTGGGCAAGGTCCGGGAGCTCGGATATGAAAATGAATTTATCTATACGGATGAAGGTCAGTTGCTGGGACATCTGATCATCGGCGTCGAGATGCTGACCGAGAAAATCCGTGCTTATCAGGAGATGACAGGTGAATCGTTTCCCAAAGAAGCAGAGTTGCGTCTGAAGCACATGATTGTCAGTCATCATGGGACCTATGAGTTCGGCAGCGCGCGTCTGCCGATGACACCGGAAGCAGTGGCATTGCATCATCTGGATAACCTGGATGCCAAAGTGAATGAGTTTGCGAGATTCATTGACGATGATCTGAATTCCACATCAAACTGGACCCCTTATTCGCCCCGCTTGCAGCGAAAATTGTTCAAGGGAATAACCGAGGATTGAGGTCATGCCCGACTTTGAGAAGAAAATTCTCGATTATGTGAACAGAACCGGTTACACACCGGTGCGTGAAAAGGCACTGCTGAAAAAAGTAGGGGGCTCAAAATCAAGTTCTCCGGAATTTGAACAGGCGATGGCCAGTCTACGATCGCGCAAGGAGATCCTGATTTCCGATTCCGGGCTGATCCGACCTGTTAAAAAAGAGGGCTGGATCGCCGGTACGATCAAGAAAACGAATTCCGGTGCCGGCTATCTGATTCCACATCATAAACCGGATGATATTGCGCATGATCAGCGACATGCCGGGGATCTCTACATCTCGGAACGCGATCTGGGTGATGCACAGACCGGTGATGAAGTGTATGCGACGGCCATCAATCGCCAGCGGAGTGGGGGGCAGATTTGTGGTCGCGTGGTAGAGATTATCGAACGGGCATCGACGACCTTTGTGGGCACCTATTTTGAAACACAGGGGGAAGGTTATGTGCACGTGGACGGCAAAATCTTCAATTCGCCGATCCATGTAGGTGATCCCGGGGCCAAGGGAGTGCGTTCGGAAGATAAAGTTGTCATCGATATATTGCACTTTCCGTCTAAAAATTACCTGGGCCAGGGCGTCATTGCCAAAGTACTGGGGCCTCATGGGAAAGCGGGTGTCGACCTCTTATCGATCATCTACGAGTTTGGGATTCCTCTCGATTTTCCAGAGGAGGTTCTGGCTGAAGCGCGCGAGCAGGCCAGCCTGTTCGACGAAACAAAACTCGGGAATCGACGTGACCTGACCAGAGAAACGATTGTGACCATCGATCCTGCGGATGCGCGTGATTTCGATGATGCGATTTCCCTTACTCGGGATGAAAAAGGGCACTGGCTGCTGGGGGTACATATTGCAGATGTGGCGCACTTTGTCAAAGAGGGTTCCCTGTTGGATCGCGAGGCCAAACACCGAGGTACCAGCGTTTATCTGCCAGGCAGAGTGATTCCAATGTTGCCGGAGATCATTTCCAATGGCCTGGCCAGTCTGCAGGAAGGGCAGGTTCGGTTTACCAAATCAGCTTTCATCGAATTCACTCCAGAAGGGATTCCCGTTCATACCGAATTTGCCAATACCGCGATCAAAGTGAAGCAGCGATTTGCCTATGAGCAGGTATTGCCTATTGTCCAGGAGCGGGATGATGAAGGGAAACACGTTTCAGCGGAAGTGCGTGAACTGCTGAAAAACATGTATCAACTGGCAATGATGTTGCGGGGACGCCGCTTTTCTGCAGGTGCTCTGGAATTGCATCTGGCCGAAGTGAAGTTGACATTTGATGACAAACATCGTGTTACCGGTGCCGTTGAACGTGAGCATGATGAAAGTCATCAGATCATCGAAGAATTCATGCTGGCTGCCAATATTTCGATTGCAGAAGCGTTTAATGATCGTGGATTACGTTTTTTGCGTCGCGTCCATCCTTCTCCAGAAATGCCTCGTCAACTCGCCTTTGCCGAATTCGCGAATGCCCTCGGGTTTACCCTGAATAAAGTCCAGAGTCGCAAAGATCTGCAGAAGCTGATTAATGAAGTTCATGGAACTCCTGTGGAGCAGGCTATTAATTACGCATTGCTCAGGAGTCTGAAGCAGGCGGAATATACAGATGAGGAGTTAGGGCACTATGCGTTAGCCGTTGATCATTATTGTCATTTTACCAGTCCGATCCGTCGTTACCCCGATTTAACCATACATCGCATGATTGATGAAATCCTGGAACGACCGGATAAAGGAAAAGGGCAGAGCCCGCAGGGACTCCGTCAGTTGGGGCATGAGCTGTCGCTGCGGGAACGTCGCGCAGAATCTGCCGAACGGGAACTGACAAAGGTCAAACTATTGACCTGGATGATCGATAATAACATCAGGACGCTGGAAACCATGATTACCGGGGTGGAAACCTTTGGTATGTTCTGCAGGGGAACGGATGTGCCTGTGGAAGGTCTGCTGCATATCAGTCGTCTGGGGAAACATGATTATTTCCATCAGGAAGTTCCCAAATTCAGTATCGTGGGAGAGCGGACTGGCCAGGAGTATCGCGTAGGTGATCTGTTGACGGTCGAAGTCGAGAAGATTGATCTGGACCGCCGCGAGCTGGATTTTCGACTGCCTCGCCCTAAGCAATATGGGAAGACAAAAAAGAAGGGATCTGGTGCACCGGAGAAGAGAGCTCCTGCCGGGGCTGCGAAGTCAAAAAAGAAAGAGAGTGTGCGCAAAGCCAAATCAAAGAAGACCCGAAAGAAAAAACGAAAATAAAGAGCAATTGATCAAGGGTAACGAAGAACAGCGTGGAAGTAACCGATGTAATAGTGCAGGGCTTCCCTGTTCTGAGAATAGGAACTCACTTTCTGGAATTGAATCGAAATAAAATGCGGCTTGGCTTGAAAATATTCGAATTGCTTCTAGAAAACCCTGAATTTTGCAAAAGCATCTAAGTTTATAATTATGTAATGATTGATGTTCGAAGGCAAAGAAATATAATAACTTAAGTAAAGTCTCTAATTTAGAAACAGCCAGTTGGCATTCTGAATTATGGTCAGTGGAGTGATTGACAGTCAGTTACTCTCATCAAAATTATTTATCACAATCTTATTCATGGTGTGCCTCTGGGCATCCGTGTGAGAGCTAGATTATGGTGACGAAAACAGCTGAGAAACAGCAACCCTCTCCGACAGCCGGCGGAAAATCAGCGACAAAATGGATCATGACCTTACTGTCGTCTTCGCTGGGTCAGAAGTTCGTGATGGGGATTACCGGACTTTTACTCTGTAGCTTTCTGGTAGTGCATCTGGCAGGGAATCTGCTCGTGTATGTGGGAGCAGATGCCTACAATTCATATGCGCACGATTTGCACAGTATGCTGCTGCTGCCGGTCGCAGAAACAGGTTTGTTTCTACTGCTGTTTGCACACATCGCTCTGGCTTTCAAGCTGACCAGTGACAATCGTAAAGCGCGACACATCAGCTATCATGAGAAACAGAGTAAGATTGAAGAGCCTCCCTCTTTTTTTGGAAAAACTCCCATGGGACGTACCAGTTCCTGGATGTTTCTTTCCGGCTCGATCATTCTGATCTTTCTGATTGTGCATATGATTGATATGAAACTGCACCTGAATCCTGCGGTAACTTATACCGTTGAAACACCGGAAGGAGTCGTCGAGGCGGATCCTTATAGCATTATCGTTCAAGTGCTGGGCAGCTGGAGTGCTGCTGTTTATATCATCGGGACGATCATTCTCGGGTTCCATTTATCCCATGGTTTCTGGAGTGCATTTCAGTCACTGGGTCTGAATCATCCCAAATATACACCTTGGATCAAGAAGTTTGCGATTCTGTTTGCAGCAGTGATTGCCATCGGTTTTGCCAGTCTGCCCATTTGGGGATTATTTATTCATTAAATGTCTGAGATTCAGTTCCGATTGAACTCGCGCATTATTTAATAGTTCAACAGTTTCCGTTGTGAAGGTTTACATCATGGCCGACGCGGCTACCACGGTTTTAAATTCTCGCGTTCCTGAAGGGCCGATGGCCGAGAAATGGGATCGTTGCAAGAAGGAAATGAAGCTGGTTAACCCGGCGAACAAGCGCAAGAAAAAAATCATCGTAGTCGGTACCGGGCTGGCAGGTGCATCTGCTGCGGCGTCCCTGGCAGAACTGGGCTATCAGGTTCAGTCCTTCTGTTTTCAGGATTCGCCACGTCGAGCACACAGTATTGCTGCCCAGGGCGGAATCAACGCTGCCAAGAACTATCCCAATGATGGTGACAGTGTATGGCGACTGTTTTACGATACTGTCAAAGGGGGAGACTTCCGCAGCCGCGAAGCCAACGTGCATCGTCTGGCACAGGTCAGTAATAACATTATCGACCAGTGTGCAGCACAGGGAGTTCCTTTTGCCCGCGATTATGGCGGAACCCTGGCAAACCGTTCGTTCGGTGGTGCCCAGGTGTCTCGCACATTTTATGCCCGCGGACAGACCGGGCAGCAGCTGTTGCTGGGAGCCTACAGTGCCCTGATGCGACAGGTGGGCGCCGGTCGTATTCAGCTCTTTCCCCGACGGGAAATGCTGGACCTGGTCAAGGTTGATGGTGTCGCGCGGGGGATTATCGTCCGCAACCTGATTACCGGCGAATTCGAAAAATATTCCGCTGACTGCGTTCTGCTGTGCACCGGGGGGTATGGAAACGCATTCTATCTGTCGACGAATGCCAAGGGATCCAATGTAACCGCAGCCTGGCGCTGTCACAAACGGGGTGCCTTTTTTGCAAATCCCTGTTACACGCAGATCCATCCGACGTGTATTCCCGTCAGTGGTGACTATCAGTCCAAGCTGACACTGATGAGTGAGAGCCTCCGAAATGATGGCCGGGTCTGGGTGCCTCAGACTGCCGGCGATCAACGTCGCGGAAACGAGATTCCAGACAGCGAACGTGATTACTATCTTGAACGTCGCTATCCTGCGTTTGGTAACCTGGTGCCCCGCGATGTGGCTTCCCGTGCTGCGAAGGAGCGTTGCGATGCCGGTTACGGTGTTGGTTCAACCGGACAGGCCGTTTTCCTGGACTTCCGCGATGCGATTGCCCGCGATGGTCGTCATGCGATTGAAGCCAAGTACGGTAATCTGTTTCACATGTACCACAAGATCACAGGCGAAGATCCTTACCAGGTTCCGATGCGTATTTATCCTGCCGTGCATTACACGATGGGGGGACTATGGGTGGACTATCATCTGCAGAGTACAATCCCCGGCCTGTTTGTCCTGGGGGAAGCCAACTTTTCGGATCATGGTGCGAACCGCCTGGGGGCGTCGGCTCTGATGCAGGGCCTCGCAGATGGCTACTTTGTGGCACCTTATACCACGGGACACTATCTTGGTTCGCAGAATCTCCCTTCCGTTTCGACTGATGATGAAGCATTTACGGAAGCCATGGCGAATGCCCAGGACCGGAATGCGAAGATTCTGGGAGTCCAGGGAACCCGGTCTTCTGACAGTATCCATCGCGAACTGGGACACATCCTCTGGGAATACTGTGGTATGTCACGGGAACGACAGGGGCTGGAAACAGCGATGGGCAAAATTAGTGATCTGCGAGACGAGTTCTGGTCCAGCATCAAAGTGATCGGCCAGGGTGAGCAACTGAATCAGAACCTGGAACATGCCGGCCGTCTGGCCGACTTCCTGGAGTTCGGTGAGTTGATGGTGCGTGACGCGCTGGTTCGGGAAGAATCCTGCGGCGGTCATTTCCGTGAAGAGCACCAGTCTCCTGAAAATGAGGCATTACGTGACGATGAGAATTTCTGTCATGTGACGGCCTGGGAATTCACGGGAGTAGGCAACGAACCTGTGGAACACCGTGAGCATTTAGAATTTGTCGAAGTACCTCTGGCTACGAGGAGTTATAAATAATGAGCGAGACACTGGATCTGACGCTCAGAGTGTGGCGACAACCCGGCGCAGATGCCGTGGGCCAATACGTGGAATACAAGCTGACCGGGATTTCGACTCATATGTCCTTCCTGGAAATGCTGGACGTCCTGAATGAGCAACTGCATGCCAAAGGCGAAGAGATGATTGCCTTTGATCATGACTGCCGCGAAGGGATTTGTGGAATGTGCAGCCTGATGATCAATGGTCAGGCACACGGGCCGGATACCGGGACGACCACCTGTCAGCTGCATATGCGTCGCTTTAAGAATGGTGATACGATTGTGGTCGAGCCCTGGCGTGCTCAGGCATTTCCGGTCGTGCGTGACCTGGTTGTCGACCGTAGCGCCTTTGATCGCATTATCGAGAAAGGGGGCTTTATTTCGGTCAGTACCGGAAATGCTCCCGAAGCCAATGCGATTCCAGTGCCCGCGCCCGTTCAGGAGACTGCGATGGATGCAGCGGCCTGCATTGGCTGTGGTGCCTGTGTCGCGGCCTGTAAGAATGCCTCAGCGATGCTGTTTGTTTCTGCCAAAGTTTCCCACTTATCAACGCTGCCGCAAGGCAAGCCAGAGCGAGACAGTCGCGTCCAGAATATGGTGGCGCAAATGGATCTGGAAGGATTTGGCAACTGCACGAATACAGAGGAATGCTCGGCTGCCTGTCCGGCTGAGATTTCGGTCTCGAATATTGCCCGCCTGAATCGCGAATATATGCGTGCCAAGCTGTGTGCAAAGGAGTAAGCTGCGTTTGATTTTGAATCAATAATTCGAAAGCGAGGTCTGCTTAATCGTCGACCTCGCTTTTTTTATAATGAAAGAGTCTGGGAAATTTCAGATTCCCGGAGTGTGTTGATTGCGAGATTCCAGCCGAGCTTCCACAATAGATGCGCCTTGTGATCGACGGCGAATCCGCCTGTTTTTGATGATCCATTCAGTCTGTAACAGCCAATAGAGAAGAGAGAAGTCCGTGTCCGATTCATTATTATATACTGCCTGTCATCAGTGGCATGTCGACCATGGTGGCCGTATGGTCGATTTTGCGGGCTGGGAAATGCCTTTGCTCTATTCCAATATCACCACAGAACATCAGGCAGTCCGTAATGCGGCAGGACTGTTTGACATTGCCCACATGGGACGGCTGTTTTTCACCGGGCCCGATGCGTGCCGTTTCCTGGATCGGTTGTTGACGAACAGCGTGGAATCACTCAAGCCGGGACAGATTCGCTATTCGCTGGTCACAAATGAATCCGGAGGCATTCTGGACGATGTACTGGTCTACCGTTTCTCTGACTTTTATATGCTGGTGGTGAATGCTTCCAATCGTCTGAAAATCGTGGACTGGATTGAAGGGCAGCGGAGCGGTTTTGATGTTCGGATTGAAGATCAGACCCGTGATAAATTCATGCTGGCATTACAGGGCCCGCAGTCGTTGGCGATTCTCAATCCCCTGGTGGAAGCAGAACTGAGCGAAATCAAATATTATTACGGGATTGAAACCAGGGTCTCAGGTGTTGACGCGCTGGTCAGTCGCACGGGCTATACCGGCGAAGACGGCTTTGAAGTCGTACTTGATCAGTCGGAAGGAGCGGCGCTCTGGAAGCGTTTGATCGCCGAGGGAGAGCCCTCAGGACTGATCCCTGCTGGCCTGGGATGCCGGGATACTCTGCGACTGGAGGCGGCGATGCCTTTGTATGGTCATGAACTGGATGAATCGACCGATCCTTATACTGCGGGTCTGAATTTCGCAGTGAAACTAAAGGCCGCTGATTTCATCGGGAAAGAGGCATTGATCGCTGCCAAGGCACGCGATGATCGAAAAGTCCGTGTTGGTTTTACCCTGGAGGGGAAGCGGGCAGCCCGTGAGGGTTCGCTGTTGTTCTCAGGAGATCAGCAGGTGGGGATGGTGACATCCGGGTCCTTCTCACCCACCCTGGATCTGCCGATCGGGATGGCTTACGTTGAAGCCGGATTCGCCGATGCAGGGCAGATTCTGGAAGCAGATATCCGAGGCAAACGATACCCTGTCAATGTGACTGAGCTGCCTTTTTACAAACGCGACACTTAGGCGACTTCAGGTGAGAGGCCTGCAATGTCACTGATTGCGCGCAGTTAAAGTGCCATGTATCAGTTAAATGCACGCCAGGTGTTCAGGCTTGCCCGCGTAGAGGTTAATCGACCGGTTTGGTGACGAGATCGTCATCGGCGATCACTTCTTTGGCGACATCCTGTACAAAGTTGTCAATCTGCTTCTTTTCTTTTCCTGGTGGTGGAGCGCCTGCATTCATGCCCACACCGGGTTTGAAGAGAAAGGCAGGCGCCATATCGATGATTGCACCCCAGTAGGTCGTGAACACAGGATATTTGACATCCGGGTTTTTTTCCTGATAGTCATCCATCTTCTGCAGCAGCAGGTTATGCGCAATACGTGGATGGCGGTGATGAGGACCATGCACAAAGATATCAAAATTGAAGTAGGTACAAAGCTTAGTAATCAAATTAGAGCCGACGACGGTACGCGTACCCAGCATGGGGTCGTAACTGCTCATGCCCAGGTGTTCGGTAAATTTACGTGTATTCTGATAAATACCAGCCAGGTAATGGGGCAAAAACCAGACACGTGCCAAGTCCCAGAGTACACCGTAGTATGCACACAATCCTAATACAGAGCCCCAGAAGAGCACCATGACTGCATATTCATAACGAATCGTCTGACGGACTTTGGGGTCCGTAAGCGGGGAATCTTTATGCCAGAAGATGCGACCGTAAATATACGGCGCCATAAACAGGCCCATCCCCAGATCGAACCAGATAAAGATTCTGCGGAACCGCAACGAAGTATTGGGGTCTGAATAAGGCCAGAGCTCCCAGTCGCTGGGTTTATTGAGATAGGCATGGTGACGAATATGACTCTCACGATAGACGGTGTAGGGCACAAACATCGCGGTCCCCAATACACGACCCAACCAGATGCTGGCATTTTTGGAACCAGACAGGGTATGGTGAGAGCATTCGTGGAAACAACTGGTCCAGCAGAAAAGGCAATATGAGGTAAAGAGTGTCCAGAAAATCTGCCACCCGATTGCCTGACTTGGCCAGTAGACAGCCAGGCACCAGAGCCCTATTAATCCCAGGGGTAAGAATAAAAAACGAGGAATCGTCGTTTTTTCTTCGAGATCTTTTAATTCCTGCTCAGTAAATTGTGTGACGGACACGTTTCGCTCCGGACTTATGAACTATCAGCACTTTTTCTAATAGATGATTCAAACAGTTGTGAGTATCAGATAGTGATTACATTAGATACTGCTGAGAACGCATAAAATGTTACTCCCAGAAAATTGGTGAGTCAACTAATCAGAACTTTCGGCCATTTGTTGTGAATACTATATGATGTCTTATCGTCTAAATCCCCGGTTGCGCTTATTTTTAATCCGGGTAAAATGCAATATTTATGCGTAGTGGGTATTTTACGTTAATTGTAGCGACTTGGGAGTGCGGATTTAGCACAATTTTTAGAGATTCTCTTAACTGGAACCCTCATTCGAGCTCCGGATACTTTTTCTCTTCCCTTTTCAGGGGGCAGATGCATAAAATCAATCATTTCAATTTGTTGCGACAGAGTATAAATTTTAGTCAGTCTCGGGAACTTTTAAACCGATAAAAGTCTTCTATATCTCAGTTGCAATAAGCCTGTCAGGCATTCCAGTCCGTTTTGAGTTGAAGTGATCACAGGAGTCTCGTTTTTCAGATGGCCGATTATTCAAATTACCAAAAAGACGTGATCAAACGTTACTATGACAATCGAGATTCAATTGATCAACAGCGGTTGTCTGAACTTTGCACCAATCTCTTTCTGACGGAAGGCAAGAAGAAAGCCAAACTCTGGGAAAAAGCACAGGAACTGATGGAGCGACTCAATGTTCCGGCTTCGAGGATTGATCATGTTCTCAAATCAGAAGATCCTGCGGTTCTGGCTGAAGTCGTGAAAGATATTGAATCCGGAGCTATTCGCTAAAACGCGTCACATTTAACCAGAGCGTCTCCCGATTCGGGATTCTCGATCCTAATGGCCCTGGAGATGTTACAGTAAAACCGAACACAGTCTAAAGCCGGACACCCTGTTTGCTTCTGATTGCGGACTCCAGGGCGAATTGATCAATCAATGGCTTCTTCGAGAGAGGGGCAGAACTCCTGTTGTTGTGGAACAGCGATGTCTTTACTCAGGCTGTGATTGGCAGTCAATGTGTAAACGGTGGCAGTCAGCGTCATCACAGACGCCGAAGTATAGAACATGGGAGTAAACCCCCAGCGGTCAATAATGCTTCCCAGAATCGGGGCAAAAATGATGGCACCTGCATCAAAAAAGCCCAGCACGATCGTTGTTCCTGTTCCCCGGTAATGTCGGGGAAAGGATTCGGTTCCCAGTGAAACAACCGCCGGGAAGAGCAGGGCGTGTCCAAACCCACACAGGATGGAAGGACCGATTAACTGCCATTCTTCAGTAATGGAAGGCAGTATCGTGTGGCCGATGGCGTGTCCCATCAATCCCAGTGTGATCATTTTATTGCGTCCGACAGTTTCACCCCAGCGTCGTGTCACAATCCGAATCACGAACGCGGAGACAGCATAACCGGCGAAGAAGGTACCGATTCCCCCCAGTTCTTTCTGGGAGACGAACCGCGTCAAAAAGACGCTGATGACGGTAAAGCTGAGTCCCATCATGATGGCGACGACGACAACCTGTCCGGGCCAGTAACGGAACAGCAGCTGATGGGCGGCTGGTGTGACCCTGGGTCTGCGGTGAGTATCATTGCTGGTGACATAAATGACGATTGCAAAATAACAGAGCCCCAGAAAAGCGGGGATACCGAACAAGGCATAAAACTGGGCATTCCCGGGTGCAAACGAGCGAAGCATCCAGTCGCTGGTCTGGGTCCCCAGGATCATGCCGACAAAGCCACTGCTGCCGAGACTGCCAATGACTTCCGTTCGACGGTGCTGAGGAACTTTCTGCTGGATATGGACCACAGAGCAGGTAAACATTCCGGCAATCCCCGTGGCAAAACACATGCGTAACGCGAATATTTCCCATCCCAGCGATCGGCAGACGGTCATACCTCCAGCACCAACGACAAAGATCAAAGCAGAGAGTGCCCAGAGCCGGCGCACTCCATAACGGTCGATGCCCTGTCCCAGAAAGAAGCGGGCAATCAAGGCGACAAAGACACCACAGCCAACGATATCGCCGACCAGTTCTTCGGTTCCCCCGAGATAGGTGATCAGATCTGCGAAACGGAATGTAATGGCGTTCGCGGTGACCAGCATGACATTTGCCAGATAGCAGAGCCAGAATAACCCGTTATAGATGGGTTCCTCTTCATCAGTAGGGATAATAGGAGTAATAGACATTTGATTAATTTTGGTTAGGACATATTGACGTATTCAGGACCAGACAGCTCTGAAAACTGCCTGTATTTAACTGCATTTACGAAATCAGAAACCCTGCCCGACAGGAATGGATTTCAGGACTGTCTTAAATTCGTAATTGAGGCAGCAGGCGGGTACAACGACTGGACACAAACCGGCTGAAACTAGTTCGTTACCCAGGGAGGGAGAAGAGACTCTCGTTCAACAAACTGACACTTGTGAAGAAAGTGCCCTGAACCCTTTGAAATGATTTTAGCAGACTGGCGGGGATTCGTCTAAGGGGGAAAACCGGAAAGTTGACGGTCCAGGCAGTCCAGTTACGCAAAAACAGGATGATATTAAGTATTCATTAAGATCATAAATCCCTGAATTGAAGGATTTAACCCCCGAAGGCGCTATAGCGGCGGATACCGCGCTGAAAGGCAATGCGATTTAGAGAAAACAGGACGATGATCCAGACGACTTCAATAGACAATTCGAAAATCAGTTCCTGATGGGTATATTTACCCAGAATGACAGTTCCCGGGAAATACGCCAGGTACTTGAACGGCAGCATCTGCATCCAGCTGCTCAGGGGTTCCGGAAACAGGTCGAGGGGAATCATATGTCCGGAGAGAAAATAATTCAGCATCATATAGATAAAGATCAGCGAACTGACTTCCAGGAACCAGAATGCGATCAAGCCGATCAGTGATTCGATTAAAAATCCGACAAGAAATGCCATCAACAGCGACAAGACCCAGACGGTAACCGTAAATGCATCCGGCCAGCCGACGAAGTAGTCGCGACAGAGGTAGAAGAGTAGAATGAACGGACCGATTGCGACCATGTAATAGACCAGCTTATGAGCCATCCGGGCCCAGAACAGATAGCCCAGCATGTCGATGGGCTGAATCAGGTATTTTTTGATCGTTCCATCCCGCACATCATTGGCGATGCCATTGGCCAGGCCGGGCATGCTGGAAAATGCGCGACCAACCATTACCAGCAGGTAATAGGCGACCATCTCTTTGTAATTATAACCTTTGATCGAAGCGACTGGATTCGTCGAATGGATCCCGTAAATGGCACCCCAGAGGAATATCTGTGTGACGATGGGAAGGAACCGTACGAATGTGGCAAAGACAAAGTCTCCCCGATAAACGAGGCGTTCCTCGATCGAGGTCTTAAGGATAATCCAGTGAGTTCGCAGGCTGGCAATCATGAGGCTGTTATCAACAGGGACGAAATCCAAATCGGAAGCGGGTAGTTTTAATCGGAGGCAGACTGCAGGAGACTCTGTTCGTCCTGCAGACGCCGGGCATCGTTTTTCTGCTCGGTAAATACTTCTGCGATGACTTCTTCGAGGGGTCTTTCCTGTACGCCTACATCCAGAATGCGATACTTGGAAAGCAGGTTCGACAGGATTTCCGGTATTTTGTTGCGGGGAACTTTCAACTTCACACGTGGTGCCTCATTTTCAATGACTTCTCCCCATTGTGAAAAGTCACGGGGCATGTCATCGCCATCAAATTGCACGTCCATGATCTTATAGTTGCTGAATCGGTCCAGGATATCACTGAGGGGGCCATCATGTTTAATCTGCCCCTGATTGATGATGACGGCACGTTTGCAGAGGGCCTCCACATCTTTCATGTAGTGACTGGTCAGGACAACCGTGGTTTTCTGTTCGATCTGGTAATATTTCAGGAACTCCTGCACACGGCGCTGCGAAACCACATCCAGGCCGATCGTGGGTTCATCCAGGAGCAGTACGTCCGGTTTATGCAGCAATGCCGCAATCAGTTCCATTCGCATCCGTTCTCCCAGAGAGAGCTCCCGTACAGGCTGCCCGATCAGATGACGGACTTCGAGCAGGCTGGTCAGTTCGTCAATACGGCGTTCATACTGCTGCGGATCGATGCGGTAAATCTCTTTATGCAGCCGGAACGATTCCTGAGCCGGCAGGTCCCACCAGAGCTGGTTTTTCTGTCCCATGACCAGGGAAAAACGACGTCGATATTCATTTTCCCGCTTCCAGGGGATATGTCCCAGTACCGTGGCTTCTCCAGCAGAAGGGAAAATGAGGCCAGAAAGCAGCTTGAGGGTGGTCGTTTTTCCTGCACCATTTGGACCGAGAAAGGCCACAATTTCGCCTTGTTCGATTGAAAAGCTGACATCGGAAACAGCGTGAACCGTTTTGTAGTCGCGCCGCCACAGTCCCTTGATTGAGGCGAAGACTCCCTCATTTTTCTGGTAGACTTTGTAGGTTTTTTTCAGGTTTTTAACAACAATGGCATTCATGTCCTCATCTTACGGTACCCGTGGTTGCTGGTCGAGCGACAAACCGGGGGATTCAGAAAAAACGCTGGCGCAAGTGAAACTTAATGTGTCTGCCAGGTTTTCTGAAAAATGATCAGGAGGTGGCAGCCAGCTCTTTGCGAATCTGACAGGCGATCAGGGGATCACACATGGCAGCCGTCGCCAGATGTGTGGCGTTGGCGCCGGCTGCCAGGAACGTCCGCACATCACTGGCAGAACCAATACCGCCACAGGAAATCAGATCGGGGTGGGGTTGGTCGGCGGGGAGTTCAGCGATCAACTCTGTAAACAAACGCAGTTGATTCAGCGAAGCTTGTCTGGTTGCTGCACCACAAATTCCACGTTGTTCTCCCGAGAAGAGTGGCGTTCCCTGATCATCGACGACCGTTGTTGCCACACTGTTGGTCATGACAATTCCTGCAGCAAAAGGAAGTACGGCCTGGAGAAACGCATGGGCCTCCGCTTTTTGCGACAGGTGGCCGATTTTAATCAGGTAGGGAACCGTTCCTGATACCGCTTTGACACGACTGGCAACAAGTGCCGCTGCCTCGGGCTGCTGGTAAAGCTGGCCATCACGGGTGCAGACATTCGGGCAGGAGAAATTGGTTTCCACGCAGTCGGCACCACTTTCGATGGCCCATTTTGCACAGCGCGCATAATCGTCGGCCAGATCTTCCAGTGACCAGTCGGGTTGCAGGCTGCCAACGACAGAGACGGAGAGCCGTTTTTCTGCCGACAACTGTTTGCGGGTCTGTTCCACATCGCGACGCCACACATCAGGTTCAGCAGAAGGCATCCCAAAGGAGACCGCCCAGCTGCCCTGCATTTCTGCTGAGAGTTTCACCGCGGTTTCAGTACCTTCGAGTGAGGAAGTCTGCACCGGTTGCAGATTGGGCAAGGGATAGCAGGCGCGGGAGGAGGAACGTACCGTTTTATAGGTCAGTACATCAAAGCCAAGACTGGCATAATACAGCACCCATTTCCCATTTAATAAGGGACCAGCGGGAATCCCCAGTGGAGAGGGAACAGGCAGACCGCAGAATGACCAGCAACCGGGAAAAGAGGGTACTTCCCGATCAACGGGCTCGGGGGCGTGCTTGTAATTCCACTCATAAGTCTGCTCTGGAAGATAGCGGGGCAGGTGCTGTGAGTTCGTCATGGTGGAACCTGAAAATGAGCCAGAGACGCAGAAAACCAAATTGATTATAGCGGATCCAGTGACTCGGATTCCATGCAGAAGTGGACCAGTCAATGGAATGTTCAATTTGAACTACTGCTGAGAGTCGACTGAAACACCTGAATAAAAAAACTCCGGCCTCTGAAATGAGAGACCGGAGTCAAGGGGGAGTCAGTAAATTCCTGAAGCAGGATTAACGCTGAACGGTATTCATGTTCTTGAGTACGTTCATGTAATCGACAGTGATATTCAGGATTTCATCGTTGTAGTAATCCTTTTTGAAGATCTCCTTGTCGGCTGCTTCTTTCTTTGCTTTTTCTTCTTCTTTTTTCTTGTCTTCCTTCTCTTTTTCTTTGTCGCTGGACAATTCTTTGCGTCGAGTAACTTCATTCAGAGAGATGGTTTTCTGGTTTTTCTTCTGCAGGTATTTGTCGATCTCTTCCTGCGTTTCTTTGAATTCCTTGTCAGCAACAATCCGCTTTGAACTGGACTGTTTCAGCTGATCCAGAATCTGTGGATTTACCATACCGACAGGAGCAAACTGAGCGACCTCGGTCTGATCGAATTCCATGGCATCATCCAGGAAGGATTCGCCCAGATCCATATTGTCGATCAATGAAGGCAGTACAATGTCAGAGCGAACGCCCCGGTTTTGAGTACTGTCGCCGTTGACGCGATAGAACTGGTTGATTGTCAGTTTCAGTGCTCCCAGGTCCTGTCCACGCAGGAATGAGAACATCTGGTTGCTGACGGGCATCACATTCTGTACGGTCCCTTTACCGTGCGTGGTTGTGTCGCCGATAATCAGTCCGCGTTTATAGTCTTTGATCACGCCTGCGAAAATTTCAGAAGCGGATGCGGAAAGCCGGTTACAAACAACGACCAGAGGTCCTGTGTAGACCGCACCTGGTTCGACATCGCTGTGAATTTTTCGTTCGCCGTCCATCTGTTTAACTTGAACAACGGGGCCTTCATCCACAAACAGGCCTGAAACTTCGATGGCTTCGCTGAGTGCACCACCACCGTTGAATCGCAGATCGACGACGACACCATCGACGCCACCCTGGTCACGGAAGTCATACAGGACTTTACGAACATCGCGAGCGGTACTTTTGAAGTTTTCGTCACCCCGCTGTGCACCACGGAAATCGCGATAGAAAGAGGGAATGCTGATGACGCCGATGCGGCCGGTTTTGCCCGGAAGTCTTTCGCCGGTTTCAATGATTTTGCCTTTGACTTCCGATGTGCTCAACTCGATTTTTTTGCGGGTCAGCTCATAGGTTTCAACGGCGTTATTCTTTTCTTTTTTGACTCGCAGTTGCACGATGGTACCGCGTTTTCCACGGATATACCGGACCACCTTGCTGAGTTTCATTTCGACAACATCAACAAAATCGCCATCTTCCTGAGCCACGGCGACGATTTTGTCACCTGGTTTCAAGCGTCCGTCGGCATCAGCGGCACCGCCGGGTACGATTTCGGCAACCACTGTGAAACCGTCTTCAGATCGCAGGGCAGCACCGATACCGTCCAGGCTGAGCTCCATGCTGATCCGAAAGTCTTCCAGTGTCTGGGGAGACATGTAGCTGGAGTGAGGATCAAAACAGTGAGTCAGAGAGCTCAGATACATTTCCAGCTTTTCCGACTTTTCCGTCTGAGCCATGGTTCGCAGGTTGTTACGATAACGTTTGTGTAACTGCTCGCGTGCTTCTTCGAGCTTGGTATCTTCCAGGACCAGGTTCAGCAGATCGTATTTGACACGCTTTCTCCAGCGTTCATTCATCTCTGTCTGATCTTTGGCAAAGTCCTGTTCCTTGGCGTCAACGATGATCGATTCATCAACGGTGAAGTCGTGATCTACGTCGACCAGTTGCTGAGCATATTCCATCCGTTCCTGAAGACGCTTCAGGTACAGATCAAATGATTCATAAGCGAAGTTGACATCACCAACTGCCAGTTTGTCGTCCAGCTGGGTTTTGTCTTTTTCGAATGCCTCAATATCTGATTTGTAAAAATACAGCTTTTGTGGATCGAGTTGTTTGATGAAACGCTTCATCAGTTTCTGAGAGATTTCATCATTGATCGGTTTGCCGCTGATATGGAAGCGGCTGACCATCGCACAGACCCGTTTGGCTGTGGTTGAATCACTGGCTGAATCAGAGACAGTAGCCTGCTGCGCGAAAATCGCGGTTCCCAGAAGGAGAACCATACAAAGACTGAGAGCAGAGGCTGCTTTTGAGGGAGGATTTAACTTCATAAGTTTCGTCCGTTGCTTGGATTTGAAGTGATATAGAAAAAACCGTTAGTGAGATCTGAAGCGATCCAGAGTCTCACTAATGTCAGCCGCTTGATATTATAGGATCAGAGAAAACAGAACAAGATGACATTTCCAGGACCTGCTTTTCTCAACTGTCTCTCAGTGATCGCTTTATGCTGAAAACGAGATGAAAAGACTATTCCGAACTTTCCAGAGTCCACTAGAAATTATTACGTCTGTTGACTGTCAGACGTTGGTATTTATTCAAAGGAATTCCGAATGAGGGGTTTCCTTTAGTAAATCATCGACCTGGAATCCGGGGATCTGAGATTGAATCGGATTCGGGTTGTTTTTGTTGATTTTCTGTAAGTTTTATATCTACAGTGGTTTAGGTGCTGATGGGGCAGGTCGTTTCGCACGAAATTATCTAAGAAGGCTGCATCAGTCTGGTGAGAGCCAGCAGGCAGTTGTTCCATAGTACCTGAAATTCGTCGGAGTCGACTTTGTGTCCGGAAATCAGTTGGGCCAGTTGTGGCAATGTCGCGGGGAAAAAGACCAGAGCCGTAAAAATGAGCATCAGACAGACAGGGTCAAACTCGTCAGAGATGTCACCTTCCGCCTGCGATTGTTTCAGCCGATCAATGTGGTTCTGATAGTACTCTCTGCGCCAGGCATTATCGATCAGCGGTTCCCCCTGATTTTGCTGCGCTTCGTTGAGCAGGACCCGCACATAATTCTGGTCGCGCATGTTTTCTTTTACATAGAATTGCAGGACCTCGGAAATCTCTTTGGGGATTTTTTCGACGCTGTCGTTTCGCTCTTCGAGTTTGCGTTGCAGGGCTGCTTCGAACAGTCCCTGTTTGTCGTTAAAATAGCGGTATATCAGCGATTTATTAAATTTCGCCTGCCTGGCGATCGCTTCGATCCGAGCGCCATCCACGCCACGTTCTGCAAATTCAGCGATGGCCGCCTTGAGGATCGCGTCGTGTGAACGGATCACTTTCTTAGGCGGAATCTCCTCGGCTTCAGTCGAATTCATAGTGGCTCCAAGTGTATAGGGAATCTGGAGTATAGCTGCAGCAGATTGTGAAGGGAAGAAGCCTCAGTGTCACAACAGAATTTCCAGCCGTGAAGCAGGACGACAAATTTTTCAGATTTTTGTTGAACTCAAGATTGGGTGGGATTAGGATTCAGTTGGTTGTAACGGTATCGTTACCAGATGTCCGTGCCTTTTGGTGAAAAAGTGCCTTCCATTTCGATTCAGTATGATTCGCGGAGTGGTATTCCACCGGTTAGGCTATAAACAGTTTATACTGTAGCGTCTCAAAGGTCATTTGGTCCGAGTACAGTTAGATCCAGAGACACTCTGGTTAATTGTGACGCGTCCGGGAGTCCTAATCCGGTTCGAGTGGGGGACACGATCCTGCATCAGCAATACGCGACAAATAGCGACCAGTCTAAGCTGGATCAGGCTTTGGATGAACTGGCAGCAACCAGCCGGTCAGAGGCTGGTCTGTCTGTTGCACGCCGAATCGAATTGACAGGGCAGTGTCTCTGTTGTCTGTCCCAGGTTGCTCGAGAATGGGTCGATCTGGCTTGTGGAGCGAAACGGATACCAAGGGAGAGTACAACCTGCGCAGAAGAAGTGCTGGCAGGGCCGGTATCAGTGGCCCGGTTCCTGCAGGTACTGCTTCTCAGCCTGAAATCGATTCAATCTGAGGGACAGCCACGTTTACCGGGATCACCGAAGGCAAAATCAGGGGAACAGATTCGCGTACCGGTGTTTCCGACCTCGGGAATATACGATTCTCTGGTGTTTTACGGACTGTCCGCAGAAGCCTGGTTGCGCGAGGACATTGGTGCGGAGGCCCTGTTTGACCTGACCCATCTGGAACAGACTGAGAATTCTGCTTTGCCACTGACACTGGTGCTGGGAGCAGGTAACGTTTCCGCAATCCCCGCGACTGATGTACTAACTAAAATCCTGCAGGATGGCGAGCGGGTGCTGCTGAAGATGAATCCAGTGAATGACTATCTCAAGACTGTATTCGAACGGTCATTTACCCCGCTGATCGATGCCGGGCTGCTCAGGATTGTCAGCGGAGATGCAGCGGCAGGCGCATACCTGGTCGCGCATCCTGCCATAGACCGGATTCATATTACCGGCTCAACACGGACACATGATGCGATTGTGTGGGGCAGCGATCCGGAGGAATGCCGTGCGAGAAAAGAAAGCAACCAGCCTCAGTTGGAGATCCCGGTGACCAGTGAACTGGGCAACGTTTCTCCCTGGATTATTGTTCCCGGTCGCTATTCTGAAAAACAGTTACAGTTTCAGGCGGAAAACATTGCGGCTTCCATCGTGAATAATGCGTCTTTTAACTGTCTGGCGACCAAGGTGATTGTGACTTATGCCGACTGGCCGGACCGGGATCGATTTCTGACGATGATTGAGCAGAAGCTACAACACCTTCCTCGACGCTACGCTTATTATCCGGGCGCACCCGAACGCTGGCAACGTTTTGCCGGCACTGAACCCGATGACAGACAGTATTTACCCTGGAAACTGATTCGCGATGCCGATCCGGTTCAGTCGTCTCATTTGTTTCAGGAAGAATCGTTTGTCTGTGTCTGTGCCGAGACAGCACTCGAAGCAGAGTCAGACTCAGATTTTCTGGAGCGAGCAGTAGAATTTGTGAATCGAGATGTCTGGGGGACCCTGTGTGCCACGATTACGGTTCCAGATGCGTTTCGCCAAACAGACCACGCGACTTTGGATCGATGTATTGGTAAGCTGAAATATGGAGCAGTGGGAATTAATCACTGGCCCGCTTTGAATTACGCATTCATGTCGACTCCCTGGGGTGGGGCTCCCGGAGCGACGTTACAGGATGTCCTCAGCGGAATTGGGAATGTACATAACACTTACTTTCTGGCGGGAGTGGAAAAAACGGTACTCTATGGGCCGTTAACCCTGTTTCCGCAGCCGGTCTGGTTTCCTTCTCATCCCAATCCGGAAGCGGTGGGCTGGCGTCTATTTGATTTATATACGAAACCATCGCTGGGCAATCTGCTGCGAACCGGATTGACGGTTGCGTTAAAATAACGAATTCATTTCAACTCATTTCTTGACAGGTTCTTTGATATGGCGCTTTATCAATGGATGACATGTTGCCGGGCAATTGCTCTGTCAGTGTTGATTCTGGGATGCAGCTTGCTGCATGTTGCTGTTTTAGCAGGTGCGGAGGAAAAGCCTGCGTTTAAACTGGAAGCATCGACTTATACCTTTTCACCCGGGCCTGAATTTCAGTTTGAATTTCAGTCGCGACTGATTCAGGCGGTTCCCGGTGATGTGCTGATTCTCGAAGCGGGCAGGTATGATTTACACTCCGGTTTAAATCTGGTGACCGATAATGTCACTATTCGCGGGGAGGGACACGAAAAAACGGTGCTCTCTTTCAAGCATCAGACCGATGGCAGTTTTGGGCTGCTGGCCAGCGGGGACAACCTGGTTCTGGAAAATTTTGCCGTGGAAGATACCAGTCATAATGCCATCAAAGTTTTAGGGGCTGAGAATGTGACCTTTCGCGGCGTGCGCACGGAGTGGACAGGAGGCCCGAAAACGACAAACGGGGCATACGGGCTTTATCCGGTGCAATGCAAGAATGTATTGATTGAAAACTGTGTGGCGATCGGTGCCGCCGATGCGGGGATTTATGTGGGACAGTCAACGGACGTCGTTGTCCGTAACAGCCGTGCCGAAGCGAATGTGGCCGGTATCGAGATCGAGAATACGGTCAACGCAGACGTGTATGAGAACGTGGTCACCGGAAATACCGGCGGTCTGCTGGTCTTCGACCTGCCCGGACTGCCTCAAAAAAACGGGAGGCAGGTCAGGCTGTTTCGAAATCGCATCTTTAAAAATAACCTGGCTAACTTTGCACCTGAGGGAAATATGGTCGCTTCCGTCCCGGCGGGAACTGGAATTCTGGTGATGGCCACCGATGAAGTCGAGATATTCGAAAATACCATCAGAGACAATCGATCGTTTAATGTGTCTGTCGTCAGCTTCCTGATTTTTGGAAAGAAGATGAAGGATCCGAATTACGATCCCTACCCGGAAGGTGTTTCGATCCATGACAATAAGATCCAGGGGGGAGGCATGGATCCGGACGGGGAACTGGGATTGATTCTGAAGTCAATGGTAGGCACCCCGCTACCAGAGATTGTGTATGACGGCGTGATTGATTCTCGCAAGCTGGTTGATGGAAAGATTCCGGCTGAGAAAAGTTTGCGAATATCAAATAACGGGGATGTTCGATTTCTGAATATTGATTTCGGGAATCTGACGCCGGTTAACATCGCGACCGGGAAATATCAACCCGAGACTGATGCGTCATCTTTCACCGGAGCACTGCCAGCGCTGAATCCGGTTGAACTTCAACCTCATGGAAAACCGGAGCCGACAAAAAACAAGGCATTACAGATCTATTATGATGCACCGCCTAAACTGTCTGAACTGGGTTTGTTCGAGGGAAATGGTGCGACACAGGAGCCTGTGAATGATGTGATCCCCTATGATCTGCTGACAACGCTGTTTACCGATTACACTTCCAAACATCGTTTTGTGCGTCTGCCTGCCGGAGAAAAAATCCGGTTTCAGGAATCCGGGGTACTGGAGTTTCCCGTGGGCAGCATGTTAGTCAAAACGTTTTCTTACCTGAAGGATCAGCGGGATCCGGGTGCTGGTGAACGCCTGCTGGAAACACGTGTTGAGTTCCTGAAGGAGTCCGGATGGTTCGGGTATTCCTACATCTGGAATGAGGAACAGACCGACGCTGAACTCAGCCTGGGGGGCGGTGAAATTGATGTTTCCTGGATTCACACCGATGGCCAGGTACGATCCACCCGGCATCTGGTGCCGAATGCCAATCAGTGTATCAGTTGTCATAGCCAGAACGAAAAATATGTGCCCCTTGGTCCTGTCGCTGCGAATCTGAACCGGAAGAATCACTATGCAGACGGAGAAGAGAATCAGCTGGCCTATCTGACGCGAAAGGGGCTGCTGCAGGGAACTCCCGCGTTGAAAGAAATCACAAAGCTCCCGGAGTTTTCAGAGCCTCGTTCGGGAACAGTGGATCAACGGGTTCGTGCCTATCTGGCGGTGAACTGTGCTCACTGTCACAGCCCGGGCGGCAATGCGCGAACGACGGGGCTGGACCTGCGTTTTTCACAGGAGGACCCTGCCCGGTGGGGCGTCTGGAAAAATCCGGTCGCTGCAGGCAGAGGCTCAGGCGGTCGCAGTTATGACATCGTACCTGGTGCGCCTGAGAAGTCGATCCTGATGCATCGTCTGCAGTCCAGTGATCTGGCAGCGCGGATGCCAAATATCGGGAACCGGATGATTCATCAGGAAGCCGTCGATTTGATCGGACAGTGGATCAGTGAAATGCCGGTCGAACGATCCGGTTCTGAAACGCCTTAGAGCTGACAAGCTGAAGCTGCAGGAGAATTCAAACCGCCTGTTTGTGTTCGTAGGAGTGGCTGTCCTGAATAATCAGCTGATTGCGACCCTGTTTCTGCGACTGAGCCAATGCGTGTAGGCCTCGTTCCAGTACCAGCTCGGCTGAATCGCCGGGAACACAATTGAGATAAGCGAGGCTGGCGGTGACGACGACTTCGGGACTGTTACTTTCCAGTCGGAAATGATGGTGGCGAATCGCGTCTCGAATCGTTTCAGCACAGATCTGTCCGGCGTCGACTTCAACTCCGGGGAAGAGGATCGCCAGCGTGTCTGATTTCCAGAGACAGATCACATCTTCGTCTCGCACGTTGTGCATGATCAGTCGCGAAAGGGTTTTCATGAACTTGATAGGAGCCATGATCCCGAACCGCTCTTTCAGCTGGTCATGTTGATTCATCTGCACAAGTAGCAGTCCACTGTTGTTTTCCGTAGAAGTTCCCGCCAGCAACAGCATTTCCAGATTGGCTTCGAAAGCAGAAGAATCAGGCAGCTTTAAATGCGAGTGTTCCGGCTGGAAGGCCCACTGTAAGGCCGGGAAATCCTGCGGTTTCTTTTTTTCCTGCTTTGTAACAGGCGGGGTTTTTTCCGGCTCTGTATTTTTTCGCTCTACCAGTCGATTGATCAGTGACAGCAGACTGGTGCGTTTGGAATTCAATTCCCGCGTCTGGTCACTGGTAAGAATTGTGCCCGGGAATTTCTCGAGAAGCGAGCAGGCGGTACAGGCTGTGTCCAGCGTTTCTTTTACGTGCTGGTAGCAGTTCTGAAGATGTTTCTGCGCACGCCGAAGGTTCCGGACCGGGGTACTCTTACCGAGGGCATAGCCGGCAGCAAAACCCAGCGAGGCAGCAATCAGCAACCCCGCACCGAAACAGATCAGTATTTCGTTGGGCAGTGTTGATAATATTGTTGCGAGAGCAGGTGTCATACTTCTCTTCCTGTCTGGGAAGGAAATCCGAATAGAAGCGATTGGTTTGCGAATGATTGCCTGGAGAAAAGGGAGAGTTGTAACCAGGTACATGAAGTTTAGTTCGCAAATCGAGGTGAAGTGCAGGTGAATCCCTGTTCGATCGCGAAACTCTATGACCAATTATGCTGGTCGTACGGGTTATGAGCCCGATTTGATCCTGACCGGATCACCTGCAGGTCGCGTTTGGGGTCGCGAGAGAACTGTCTGGATTATTTGCGTTTGTTACCTTCCAGGGGAGTTGCCTGGACAGGCGCTGGTTTCGGTTCGAGGAATTGCAGACTCAGCACGATATCCGTGTCTCGATTATCCAGTTCATTGATCAGTTTTTCGTCTACGGTGAAGACGAACGAGATCTGCCTGCCGGACGGTGCAGCGCACAGGTAATAAATCCATTGGACCGGGATGTCGTTGGCTTTTCCGGCAACGGTGACGCGGTGGATAAACCGTCCGTCGTCTGTGGAGAGGTTTTCTGCTTTCAGAATCTTGATGAGCTTGTCTCCCAGGGAAGAACGGATATCCTGCTGGAACTGTTCTTCGCTGGTATGCTCTCCTGGTTTGACAGTCGGGATTTTTGAGATATTGGCCTGTGAGACCAGGCTCCCTTTATCGAGCAGACGTAATACGGCAACCTGACCAGTCTGATGGAAGACATACCAGTCACGAGGCAGTAATAACCGGATATCCCACGGTGGTTCAAAGCTCAGGTATTTAGCTTCCGGACTGGTCTCCAGGGGAATCGAGGCCAGAATTTCATCGGTTAACGGGCCTGAGGCCGTCGCGACAGAGCGTGTCCAGTTGACATCAGCAGTCACTTTCATTCCCGGACTGACAGAGCCGACCGAACGTTTTTCGGTCTGCTGCAGTTCCAGTTGACTGATATAATTGTGATCCAGGCGGAACTGCAGTTTGCCTTTGACGGTGATGGTGGTCTGCGCGCCAACGGTCGCTCCTTCAATACTGCCTGTGAAACTGATGGTGGCCAGTTGATCTTCGACGGAATCCAGTTGACAGGTTAACTCGGATTTCAAAACGGCTTCCAGGCCGGTCAGAGACTGCAGCACCCAGCGGTCCGGAGTCCAGACTTCACCCACTTCAACATCCGATTGTGGTAATAATGCCATCACGGGCAGGCTGTCTCCCGGGGAGTTCAGCAGTTCGACTTCGGAAGGCAGGAGATGACTGTTGGGGGCATGCAGAGAGAGCCCTTCCAGAGTTCCTTCTGCCACGATGAGACGATGTTTGTCGCTGCCACGGGCATAGGTTTTCTGCCCTTGAACATCGATGGTGGCTGTCGCTGCTTCATAATATCGAAGTGAGCGAAATGCTTCTGCATCGCGTCCGGTTCCTGACAAGCGTCGTTCGAGGTACTGAAATTTTCCATCGACGTCGAGTGCGAGTGAGCGTGCCTGCCCTGTTTTGATCGCTGTTTCCAGTTGCCCTTTCACCCGCACGGTAGAATTCACGTTGAAAGTACGTGCGTCCTGAACGGGTTCTCTGAATTCATAGGGTTCCGCGAAAGAATCATTCGCAGAGGCTGACAGAACCAATGCGACCAGCGCCAGGCAGAGAATACCGGGAATCCGTGCAGAAGAAACAGAACTCAGTGAAAACATGCGGATGGCTCCGTAAATCAAGCGTCCATACTGATTGGAGAATGCGAAACGTAACTAATCGTTGATTGCCACTTTGGTCTGCTGTGCCAGTTCACGGGATGTTGCCGTAATCCCGGCAACATCGAGACCCAGGTCAGCCAGTAATTCCTTGCGGTTTCCATGTTCAATGAAACGATCCGGGATTCCCAGTCGTTTGAGGTGACTGGTGTTTATTCCCGCATCATTTGCCGACTCAAGAACGGCAGAACCGAAGCCGCCACAAAGTGTACCTTCTTCAACGGTAATCACAAAGCCCGATTCCTGCAAAGCCTGGTGGATGACTTCTGCGTCAAGAGGCTTGGAGAAACGGGCGTTGATGACACCAATGTCGAGTCCTTCTTCACGCAGTTTTTCCGCAGCCTGGATGCAATTGGTGAACAGAGAGCCAAATGCGATCAGCATTCCATCTTTGCCCCAGACGTAGACTTCCGACTTGCCGAGTTCCACAGGTGCGACCTGGCGTTCGACTGAATCGGCGGCTGCTTTGGGGTAGCGGATTGCCGTCGGTCCATCGTGCTGCAGCGAAAATTCGAGCATGGGCTCGACATCCAAAGCGTCACCGGGGGACATGTTGACAATATTCGGGAAGCACCGCATGTAAGTGTTATCGAAGGCGCCGTGATGGGTAGGGCCGTCTTCACCGGCGATCCCGGCACGGTCCATGCAGAATGTAACGGGCAGATTCTGTAAAGCGACTTCCTGAAAGATGTGGTCGAAGCTGCGCTGCAGAAAAGTGCTGTAAATATCGACGATGGGTCGCAGACCTGCTTTAGCCATTCCGCCAGCGAAGGCAACCGCATGCGCTTCGCAGATCCCGGTATCAAAGAAGCGGTCGGGGAAGCCATCGCGGATTTTTCCGAGCTTATTACCGGCGCACATGGCCGCTGTGAGGACGACGACCCGTTCGTTGTCAGTCATCGCCTGAAAAATCGAACTGCTGACGACATCGGTAAACGCTTTGGGAGAACTGCTGCCTGGTTTTTCCACAGGCACGATTTCATTTTCTTCATTCCTCTGGAACGGAGCCGGGGCATGAAATGAGACGGGATCATTCGTCGCCGGTTCAAAACCGTGCCCCTTTTCGGTCAATACATGCAGCAGGACCGGACCTTTGATGTTCTTGATCATCTGCAGATAACCGGACAGTGATTCGATATCATGGCCATCTACAGGGCCAATGTAGCGGAAACCCATTTCTTCAAACAGCATGCCCCCATGCAGAAAGCCTTTAACCGCTTCTTTAAAGCTGCCCAGGGTATGTTCCATGGACTCGCCGACGACGGGGAGTTTATTCAGCAGCCAGGAGACATCGCGTTTGAGGCCATTGTAAAAAGGTGCCACGCGTGCTTTATCGAGATACGTTGCCAGCCCGCCTACACGGGGACAGATTCCCATTTTGTTATCGTTGAGAATGACGAGCACATCCTGGTCCATGCCCGCTGCGTTATTCATGGCTTCGAAGACAACGCCTGAGGGAAGTGCTCCATCACCGATGACGGCCACTGATTTGCGATCTGATTCTCCCCTCAGATCATCGCCGGCCTTGAGCCCGAGGACTGTAGAGACGCTGGCACCGGCATGGCCGGTCATGAACAGGTCGTAATCGCTTTCTTCCGGATTGGGGTAGCCCATCAGGCCCCCCTTACGACGGATCGTCGATATTTGTGAGTAGCGACCCGTCAGTAGTTTGTGTGGGTAAATCTGGTGTCCTGTATCCCAGATCAGTCGATCTTTGGAGAAATCGTAAGACATGTGCAGGGCAATACAGAGTTCAACCACTCCGAGGTTACTTGCAAAGTGAGCCGAGCGGTCTTCTACGACTGTGCACAAAACTTCACGAATTTCTGCAGCCAGCGTTTCGAGTTCAGTCCCGGATAAAGTTTTCATATCAAGTGGCGACTTGATCCGTGGTAGAATTTCGATGTTCATCAGTGGTCTCGTTCTAATATAAAGTGGGCCAGTTCTTCCAATCGTTGGCCGTGGCTCCCAAGTGGGGCGATCGAGAGGCACGCTTCTTCAATTAAATTTTGAGAGCGTCGTCGACTTTCTTCAACGCCAATCAGGGAGGGGTATGTTAATTTACCGTGATCGGCGTCTTTTCGCACGCCTTTTCCCATTTTTTCTTCATCACCGGTTAAATCAAGCAGGTCATCGGTAATTTGGAATGCCAATCCTATGCAAGTGCCGTATCTTTCCAGGTTTTTCAGGGTTGCTGGGTCTGCTCCGCCAATGCGAGCCCCCATGGTCAGTGCACTGCAGATCAGGCGGCCTGTCTTGCGTTTGTGAATGGCTTCCAGAATTTCGAGTGTGGGGTTTTCGAGGTGCTCTGATTCCAGATCGGCGACCTGACCTCCGACCATTCCCACAGCGCCAGCGGCATTTGCGAGATCGACACAACATGCTGCAGCACAGGATTTTACTTCGATCTGATTAGCGAGCAGTTCGAAGGCACGAGTCAATAAAGCATCACCAGCGAGGATTGCATTTGCTTCACCGAATTTGATGTGGCTGGTCGGTAAGCCACGGCGGAGTTCATCGTCGTCCATCGCCGGCAGATCGTCATGGATCAGAGAGTAGGTGTGTACCATTTCGATGGCACAGGCGGCTGGTAAGGCTGTGCTCTGATCACCCCCACAGGCTTCACAACTGAGTAGCACCAGGATGGGACGTAAGCGTTTTCCTCCAGCCGAGAGGCTGTAGGACATTGCTTCTTTGAGAATCGGCGGGCAGTCCCCCGATTGATCGAGGGCCTCTTCCAACTGGCGATTGACCAGTGTCTGCAGGTTGCTCCACATTTCTTTGAAGGGCTGGGATGAATCGCTCATTCAATCAGAGTCTTTAACTATTGTTTTGTGTAACACGTATGAGTTTTTCAGGCTGATTCTGTCGCCGTCGCCAGCAGCAGTCCAATCTGACAGGCTTTGAGATATTCATCAATCATCAGGGTTTCACTGGTCGTGTGGATGTCCTGTTGGCCACATCCCAGTGTGACAGTGGGAAATCCATGGGCGGTCATCCAGTTGGCATCCAGACCACCATTGGCAATCGTCAGTTCCGGCTGTCCTCCCTGTTTTTCAATGGCAAGCCGCGCTGTCTGCACAGCGGGTTCCTGTTCCGGGAGGCGGAAGGAATCATATTTCAAATAGGATTCGAAAGAAACGCTCCCCTGTTTCCCGTCACTGTTTTTCACTGATTTGGCCGCTTTCAGGAAGGCCTTTTTAAACTCATCCAGTATTTTCTGGCGAAAGCGGGGATTGTGACTGCGGGCTTCCGCTTTGATGGTTAATTCGGGCATGACTACATTAGTTGCGGCTCCGCCTTCGATGACTCCAACATTACTGGATCCCGTGTTCTTGCCTTTGATTACCAGACCGTGCCAGCCATTCGTGTAGAGGTCGTCAATAGCCCGGGAGGCGATTACGGCGGCGCTGACACCGCATTCGGGATGCGCGCCGGCGTGACTGGCGATGCCTTGAATCTGGATCAGCATACCCGAGTCGCCGGTTGCACCGATGCAGACCATGTCAGACAGCTTTCCATCCCAGTTGAAGCACATCCGGGGCTTTCCCAGCTTACTGGTTGTGAGCAGACGAACGCCGACCAGACCGATCTCTTCCTGAACCATCCAGCAGAAGCTGAGTGGTGGATGCGGCAGATTGTGTTCGAGAATGGTGAGCAGTGCGTTAAGTATGACGCTGCAGCCCGAGCGGTCGTCTGCACCTAATGCGGTCAGCTCACTTTTGGAATGGATCAGATCTCCTTTTTTGACCGGTTCTGCACCCTCACACAGGGGGACGGTATCCATATGGGCCATCAGCAGGCGGCGTGGTCCCCGCATTGTGCCGGGCAGTTTGACAATCATGTTCCCTGTCTGACCACCAATCGGACTTTTCTTATGGGCAGAATCAAACTGGATCATTGTTTCAGACAGTCCCGCTTTGAGCAGGCGGCTTTTGATTTCCGCAGCGATCAGTGCCTCTTCACCACTCTTACCGGGGATTGCCATGAGCTCAGTCACGAGCTGTAACGCTTTTTTAGAATTGACTTTAATTGCAGTCTCTGTGGAATGGTTGCTCATAAGTCTGGATCACCGGTTGAGAATAGATTGAGATGGTCGATGGACAGCATCCTGTTTCGAATGATGCAAGTTAGGCTTTCACAAGAGTTTTTTCAATGCGGGTGAAGCTGAACTTCCCAGATCTGTCAGTGTGGGTATTCAGACTCATATTGCTGTAAATCAGGATCAAAATTAGAATCCCCGCTGAATTGTTGACAAATAACTGCAATTGGCCTTTCCTGGCTTCTTCGTATTTGTCCAGAAGAACAGCAGCATTTCCTGAGTTGCCTCCCGCATTGAAGACGGGGGACAACGTATTCGTTAAGTAGAATCAGCTTAAAATCTTAACATCGGTTTCTGATAATTGAAGATCATCCGCTCACCTCTGCGCTGGCTTAAGCATATTACGCTGGCACTGATTACTCTCATCCTGTTAGCGGTTGGGAGCGAGGTGGCGCTGCGCGTTGCCGAATATCGAGATCAGGATTCTGTCCGCAGCTATGATTCTGAAGGGTTTCTGATTCCCTCCGACGTGAGTTATCACCGCATCCGGCCTTTGCAGGATGTTTCCCGCAAACATCCTGATACGGGAGAAACGATTCAGTTTTCGATCAACAGCCTGGGGCTCAGAGGGGCTGAACCTGCGATCCCTAAGCCTGCGGGGGTCTTTCGGATTCTCTGCCTGGGAGGCGAGACGGTTCTGGCTCCGGAGATGTCAGACGAGGATACTTTCTGCTCCCGACTGGAATCGCTGTTACAGAAGCAGACCGAACTGAAAGTAGAAGTCATCAATGCCGGCGTGCCTGACGCCTGTCCCCTGATGTCGTATCTGCATTTAAGACATTCCCTGCTGGGGCTGCAGCCCGACCTGATTCTGTTTCATTTTGACATGTCCGATGTTGCCGACGATCATGCATTGCGGCGTTACACACAGATCAGTGATGCCGGGGTACCTTTGTGCTCGATGCATCCTCTGTTTGAGAAGATGCATGAACCGGAACGACTGGAGAGTCACTTCTTCGTCTATCGTTATACACTTCGCTGGCTCGGCGATTACTGGGTGGAAAATCAACCAGCGGGTCTGGATCGTGATATTGATACGCCTCAGGGAAAATATCTGTGGCTGGAAGATCATCCCCCCGACTGGTCAGTTTATGTCCGGCAGACCCTGGAGCCCATTCAAAATATTCAACAGATTGCACAGGGGACTTACTCGCGTTTTATCATGGCATCCTATCCCAAACCATGGCAGGTATCTGAGACAGCGATGGGGGGAGAACAGGCCCGCGCACAACTGGGAGTTCGTGCCGGTGTGACTTATGGAAGCCGCTTTCCGTTTGAACTGCTGGAGACGTATTCCCGACAGATCAATCTTTCCTTCTGTGATACCTCACGCACTTTTCAGAGTATCCAGGATCCGGATCGATATTATCTGCAAAATGTGTCTCAGTTTTCACGGGAAGGCCATGCCTTATACGCTCGTGAGCTGGCTCTGTATATTCTAAAGGAAGTCCCGGGCATCTGGTCTCGCGAAGTTCCTTCGCAACTTGAACCGCCGGCCGATCGACAGGCGTTGGTTCCCTTACGTTAAAAGTGAGCCTGGCTCTGATGCCGGGTTATGATGGATGTATCGATTATTCAATTCCGTTTAACAGTTTGTCTAGTGGCCTTTTATTTAACAGAATTTTATCACGGAGCGCAAATCTGAGGGGAAGCTCTGATTTCGGTTTCGAAGTTCAGATTCTCTGATTTTCAAAGACTTTAAGTCGTAAATGTGACCTATCTTTTCAAGTATGAAGAAATCTTAATTATTTGACCAGGAAATCGCTTTCACGATGAATCGAAAATCAGTGGCGAATCTTCTGGAATTATGATTTCAGTCAACTACGCATCGTATCAGTCGGTTCCCTGGTTTTTCAGATCTCAGCTCGCAGTGAGACAGGACAGGATGTAATGAGTTCTTACGAAACAGCATGTCGTTATTTTTATCAGGCTTCGCGCCAGGTCGGTTTGTCGAAGAATATGCAGGATCTGCTGCGAACCCCGGAGCGAGAAGTCAAAGTCGAAGTGGCTATTGAACGGGATAATGGCGAAATCGCAACCTATATCGGCTATCGCGTGCAACATGACAGTTCGCGTGGCCCCATGAAAGGGGGGTTGCGTTTTCACCCGGAGGTCAACGGAGATGAAGTGTTGGCGCTGGCCTCTTTGATGACCTGGAAGACGGCTCTGGTGAATATTCCTTACGGCGGTGCTAAAGGGGGGATTTCGGTAGATACCAGTCAATTGTCCCAGGGGGAACTGGAACGGGTCACCCGCAAATTTATCGACAAGATCTATGATGTGATCGGGCCTCTCAAAGACATTCCGGCACCGGATATGGGAACGAATGCGCAAGTGATGGCCTGGATCATGAATCAGTATGAAAAATACCGGGGATTCAACCCGGCCTGTGTCACAGGAAAACCGCTGGAACTGCATGGCGCCGATGGTCGTGAAGAGGCCACCGGCCGTGGGGTGGCGATGGTGACACGGGATACACTGGATCATATGAAGATTGATGTGACCGGAGTGACTGTCGCAATTCAAGGGTTCGGCAATGTGGGGAGCTACACTGCTCATTTTCTGGATGAGTTGGGTGCCAAGATTGTCGCTGTGTCTGACGCCAGCGGCGGAATTTACAGTGCTGATGGAATTAATATTCCCAAACTCATCGAGTACACTAAGGACACAGGAGCCGTCAAAGGATTTCCGGAAACGGAAGCCCTCTCGAACGAGGAGCTGCTCACATCCAATGTGACCGTACTGATTCCTGCTGCTTTGGGTGGGGTATTGACCAAAGACATCGCTAAGGAAGTCAAAGCGAGATGCATTATTGAAGCCGCCAATAATCCGACTGTCCCGGAAGCAGACGAAATATTCGATAAAAACGGAGTCATCGTGGTACCTGATATTCTGGCCAATGCCGGGGGCGTGACGGTCAGTTACTTCGAATGGGTTCAGAATCGTCAGCATTTCAGCTGGGAAAAATCCCGCGTACGGTCGGAATTAGATCGTATTATGAATGACAGTTTTAAACTGGTCTGGAAGATTGCTACTGATAAAAAAGTGTCTCTGCGCGTCGCCGCCTATATACTGGGAATTGGACGGGTAGGGCGTGCCACCGTTCTGGGAGGCATCTGAAATCCCGCCATTATTTTTCGTGAAGTTCAATTCGGACCGAGATTCACATTTATTTCACACCTGACGCTTGCGAGGTAACTAATATGATATCCACAGAGGAACTGATCAATGATTGTGTTCTGTTTCAGTCTGTAACACCGGCTGAAATGGAAGAATTGCTCTATTACTCTGAAACGGAAGAGTTTTCTGAAGGGGCACGAATTCTGGACGAAGGGAATTCCACACGCTATCTCTGGGTCATAAAGAGTGGTTCCTGTGAGGTACGTAAGAAACTGGCCAATGGAAGCGAGCAGACTCTGACTAAGTTGAGCCCACTGTCGGTTTTCGGCGAAATGTCGTTTTTCAAGCCTGCTCCTCACTCAGCGAGCGTGGTTGCTTTGTCCGATGTGGAAGTCGTGCGGATTCCCGGACGCGAATTCGATCAGATGCTGAAAGACGGAGCCAAAGGCGCTCAGAAGGTTGTGTTCAATACTGTGCGGATCATGTCGGATCGATTGCGGATGATGGATAAATGGTCAGCAGAAATGGCGGAGAGTTGTGGTTCACGCACCAGAAATGCAGAATGGCACGACTTTCGGTCGAAATTGTACTCAGACTGGAAGTTTTAGCCTGAAATCGAGTCAGAATCGACGTTTGTGATCCCGCGTTGACACATTTCGACGGATATTTGATACTGCGGTATGTTGAACACAGTCGATCAGGCCATTAGCCTGTGGCGGCACGGCGCGCACCTCCCGGTTGCATCTCGTGTCGTTTATTCAGAGAACTGCACGTGTTTTACGTACCAGGATGGTCGATGAACACATTTACCATCTACCCGTAATCGATTAAGAGTAACATGACAGAATTAGACCTGGCTCAATATACAGAACAGCTGGCATCTCAGGCACGAGACGCCTCGCGGAAACTGGTATCCTCAAACGGGAATCAGAAAAACGCCTGGCTGCGCCGCATGATTGAGCTGATTCAAGAACGAACACCCGAACTGCTGGAAGCAAACGCCGCCGACATCAAACAGGCACCTGAATATGGCCTGACGGAGGCTTCGATCGATCGGCTGCGACTGACCGAGACCCGATTGCAGGGGATTATTACGGCTCTGGAAGAGATCATCGCGTTGCCGAATCCGATTGGCGAAATCATCGACAGTAATATTCGTCCGAACGGTCTGCTGGTGACACGTGTGCGAGTCCCGCTGGGCGTTGTCTTTTTTATCTATGAATCACGCCCTAATGTGACCATCGATGCGGCTGCATTGTGTGTCAAAAGCGGAAACGCCGTGATTTTGAGGGGCGGAAAAGAAGCATTACACAGCAATATCGCTTTCTATAAGCTGTTACAGGAAGGACTGCGCGATGTCGGGCTTCCCGAAGACGCAGTGCAGCTGGTTGAAACGACGGACCGCGAAGCAGTGGGACATTTTCTGAAACTGAGCGAATACATTGATGTGACGATACCCCGTGGGGGAAAAGGTCTGATTGAACGAGTGGCCCGCGATGCGACAATGCCTGTGATCAAGCATTTTGATGGCGTCTGCCACGTATATCTCGACAAATCGGCTGATCCAGAGTTGGCAGTATCGATTACGGTGAACAGTAAATGTCAGCGTCCCGGTGTGTGCAATGCTGCGGAAAGCCTGCTGGTGCATGTGGACGTTGCGGAAACGATTTATCCACGGGTGGCAGAAGCACTGAAGGCGGAGGGAGTCGAACTGCGCTGCTGTCCGCGTTCACTCGAACGGACGCCGGGAGCAACAGCAGCGACTGAAGAAGATTATGGAACGGAATACGGGGCCAAAATCATCTCTGTCAAAATTGTGAATGACATGGATGAGGCGATCCGACATATTCATCAATATGGATCAGGGCATACCGAGTCGATTGTCACAACAGAGCTGGCGGCGTCTGAGAAGTTCACAACACAAGTCGATTCGGCGGCAGTGATCGTTAATGCCAGCACGCGTTTCAACGATGGAGGAGAGTTCGGACTGGGAGCGGAAATCGGGATCAGTACCGATAAATTTCACGCACGTGGTCCCTGTGGATTAAATGAACTGACCAGTTATAAATATGTAGCCCATGGAGCAGGGCAGATTCGAGAGTAGCAGTTAGATCAATGATTGAAATCCCGTCGCGGGCAGCCTGCTCTCGCCGTGTTTCAATTTTCAGGGAGGCCAGGGATGGCAGACGTACTGAGTCAAAATGAAGTCGAGTCGCTCTTATCGGCGTTAGATCCCTCTGCGAGCAGCGGCGGTGGATCGAGCCGTCCTGCGACGCGCAATACCGACTTCAATTCCCAGATCAGTATCTATGACTTCAAACGTCCCGAGCGTGTCAGCAAAGAGCAGATGCGGGCATTTCGCGCGTTGCATGAAAGCTTCAGTCGTGAATTTGGTGCCGCCCTCAGCGGGATGTTACGTTCCATCATTGAAGTCAAGCTGATCAGTGTCGACCAGTTGACCTACAGCGAATTTGTGTTCAGTCTGGAGAATCCGACCTGTTTTAATCTACTTGAGTCCGAAACGCTGGACGGGCATATTATTCTGGATATCAGCCCGTCGATCATCTTTCCGATCATAGACCGGTTACTGGGTGGGGATGGGCATACTCATGGTGCCTACCCGAATCGGGCATTGACCGAAATTGAAATCCGCCTGGTTTCCCGGATTACCGGGCTGGCCATTGAAGGGATTGAATCGGCGTGGAGTAACTTGTGTGACTGGAAATTACGGGTCTCACAGGTCGAAAGTAATCCTCAACTGGTGCAGATTGTACCACCCAACGAAGTGATCGTGCTGATTTCTTTCGAAGTCACGATGGGGGAAACGCGAGGGATTATCAATCTCTGTATTCCCTTCAATACGATTGAGCCTCTGTCTAACAAACTGACCTCTGATACCTGGTCTGCTTACAAGAAGAAATCACCGGATTTGAGACAGCAACTGAATCTGGAAGCGAGTGTCTCCAAGTCAAAAATTGCGATGCGGGTCGAACTGGACAACAGTAAATTGACGGCGGGTGAAGTACTGAATCTGGCTGTGGGTGATGTCATCATGTGTAACAAGGGGAGTGCCCAGAGCCTGACGGTTGAGCTGGAAGGTTCGCCGGTCTTCACTGCTTTTCCGGGAGTGTATAAAGGACATAAAGCCATCAGTATTGAGAAAATGCTGGCAATTCCCCGGGACGTGATCGAAGAACGTCTGAAAAAATCGGATGCAGCGACAGGATAAAACGATCGGTTTTTGCGGGATGATCCCACACTGTACTTCAGGGATGAATTGTAGTAGACTTTGAAGATCAATGGTAATCTGAGATGTTTTCAGCTTGCCAGATCTCATTATTGATTGAACGATCATCGGTCAGCCGATCGGGATACACCGGTTTTCAGTCAATCCGTCATTTTTTCTACGAAGTCACCGGGTTTTTAACCCCGTTTCGGTGGAAAAAGTAACGTGAGGCTGATTATACTGCCCGATCAACCTCCCTGTTGAAGTTCCGTCTGTACTGTTTAATGGACAGATGTGTTCTTCCTGGTTGAGGATTCTGCGTGAGAAGAATGCAGAACACGTAGAGGAAATGACTCTGGATTGAAGACTGGATCTCTGTTTTCTCAGAGGCAGCCCGTGTCTCTGAAACGTTTACGAAGATAGAAAATAAAATGCCTAAGCAAAAGACACATAAAGGAATGAAGAAGCGGTTCAAAATTACTGCTTCTGGTAAAGCCAAGCACAGGAAAGCATTTCGCGGTCACATTCTCAGTAAAAAGAGCCCCAAGCGAAAGATCAGACTTCGCGGTGATGGTATTGTGACAGGCGCGGAAGCAAAGCTGATTGTGAATGCTCTGCGTCCCAGTTCATAACTTTGCCGAGATCCCGGCTTCTTAAGCTGGGGTGTGTGCTGACAGAATCAATATTTAACATCACAGTTGGAAAGTAATAATGCGAGTTCGAAAAGGTGCAGCTCGACGTCGAGCCAAGAAAAGACTGTTCAAAGAAGCCCGCGGTAATGTTGGTGGTCGCAGTAAACTGCTGCGAACCGTCAAAGAAACCCTGATTCGTTCCCGGGTGTACGCCTACCGTGACCGTCGCGTTCGCAAGCGTGAATTCCGTGCATTGTGGGTGACTCGAATCACTGCTGCCTGCCGCGCACGTGGGACGAATTACTCCCAGTTTATCAATGGTCTGACCAAAGCGGGAATCACTCTGAATCGTAAATCGCTGAGCGAACTGGCAATTTATCAGCCACAGATCTTTGATGAGATTGTGAAAGCTTCCCAGGCTGCTTTGGCAGCATAAGTTCTGAGTCGTTTGACTGCTCAGTTCAGAGACATAAAATTTGCCAGGTCTGTTTGATGAAACAGACCTGGTTTTTTTACGTACCGGTCTCATATCTGTCAGAATGGGGAATGTGGGATCTCTCAAATTGCAGTTCGCCCGGAAACAGGAATCTGTTATATTACGAGTCGAATCTGTCGGGACAGAGGCAGGTTTCATTTCAGAAGTAATTCCCGATCAGGGAGGCAGGGATTAGATGCAGACAGGCGTGGAATCAGCTCCGGGATGCAGCAGGTGTGGGTTACACTGGCTGATTGCGCTGTCGTGCTGTCTGGCGAGTTTCATGAGTCTGTCTGCCTGCACCGGATTCAGGTCGGTTGTACCTGCCCCGCTGGTCTTCGAAGAGCAGTCGGCAAAGATCCTGGAGCTCGCGCCGCTGGGAACTCCCAAAGAACAGGCTATCCGTCAGTTGAACGATGCGGGGATTTCGGGCGATTTTGCTTCCAGTCCTTCGATCTATTATTGTGATCTGTGGCAGCGGGAAGATGGCAGTCTGTGGCATCTCAATGTCGCTCTGTTGTTCCAGGAGGACGGCACACTCTATAAAACCCGACCAGCACAGGCCGATGTCAGCTGGGAAAAAGACGCCTCCACCACGCAGCAGTCGGAGCCTTGATTCCTTTATAAAGGCAAGTGGCCCAGCTATTGATCCACCGGGTCTGCGGGTTTCTCGAGCAACTGGATGTGTCCCTTACAGAATTTGCAGGCTGCCACTGTACCCAGGTATTTGTGGGCTATGCGCAGTTCCTGTCGGCAGTGCGGACAACTGGTATAGAAGCCCTGGGAGATGGCTTTGCTGGCATCGATTTTCAAGGCGAAAGGGGCCTGGCAGAATTTGCAGCAGACCTGTTTTCCCAGGTATTTTTTATGGACGCGTAATTCTTTACGGCAGTCCGGACACTGGAAGAAGTATCCGACCGGATAAGCATCGCAGCAGACCGCCAGTTCTTTCAGTGGATGGAAAGCGGGGATCTCTACTGTATCGTGCTCCAGGTCATCATTGAGCAACTCACGGCAGGTTTGACAGTGTACCAGATTTGCAGGCATGTCCTCCCCGCATTGCGGGCAGGGGCCACCGGGCCAGGCGGGCATAATAAATCCTTGTTATTCAATCAGTCAGTTTTCAGTTGCTGAAGTTTTGAGATGGCCCGTTATCTCGGTTGAGGTTTTACTTGATCATTAGAGATTCGTAGAGATTACTGGGAGATGAGCTTAATCGTTTAGAACTGTCCTCATCTAAATTATAGCAGAGACTGGAACAGTTTGAATCAATTTTTCCAACGTTCTGCATCCCTTTCCGCGCGCAACTTATTTTTGAGGTTGCAGACAGTACAGGTGTTTAAAGGTCCGCAGAAACATCTGGCCATTGGCGACCACCACGGTCGCATGGCTGGGGTCTCCGAGTTTGACTTTTCCATGTGATTTAAACTGGGGAGAGGCTTCGATCATGGCAAGATCACCATTTTCATTGATGCAGTACAGGACGCCATTAATACAGACGGGAGAACTGCTGAAGTCTCCCTCAACACGTTCGGTCCAGATGTTTTTCTGAGTGGCCAGATCGACACAGCTGACGACGCCGGCATCACCCCAGAGATAGAGATGTCCTTCGTAGACAACCGGTGTCGGAACGTAAGGGAGTTTGGTGGAACGCTGATACTTGATATGGCTTTCTTTGATATTACCTGAACCGGTAGGGTCTACGCCATACAGCAGCTTGCCTCTGCCGCCCCCGCCACAGGTAGCAAAAATCAGGCCTTCGCCATACACGGGGGAAGAAACAGTTCGCTGTGGGAATTCTCCCGTAGTCCAGTTCAGTTTCCCTGTTTCCGGGTCGAGGCTGCTGACGCCGGTTGCACCGCTGACACAAATCAGTTGCGGTCCGGTATTGGGGTGATTGATAATGATGGGGGTCGCATAGGAAGTTCGACGGACCGCCCGGTCTGCCTGCCAGACTGTTTCGCCGGTCAGTTTATTAAACGCGGTGACAAAACTGGGGCCCTGTTGGTCGTTGGTGGCGATGACCAGGTCTTTATAGATGATGGGAGAGCTGCCATGTCCGTGCTGGCTCATAAAGGCGCCCAGGTTACGTTCCCAGATTTTGTTCCCTTTGAAGTCGTAGGCGATCAGCAGATATGATTCTTCATCCGCAAACTCGACATACACGTGTTCTCCATCGGTGGCGGGGGTACTGGAGGCCCAGCTTCCCTTGCGATGTTTATGGCTCTTTTTAAGTTTCGTTTCCTGTCGCCACTTTTCTTTTCCGGTTTTGGGGTCGATGCAGAACAGGTAGCGGGTTTCTCCTTCATCGATGGCGGAAGTGACAAACAGGTTGTCTCCCCAGACGGACGGTGAAGAATGCCCGATTCCAGGCAGTTCCATGTGCCAGGCGTAGTCTTTCTCGGTCCACTGCAGCGGGAAGCCTTTTTCTTCCGAAATGCCTGAACCGTCGGCTCCTCGAAAACGCGGCCAGTTTTCTGCGTGCAGTGAAGACAGAACGGTAAGAGAGCAGCATACAATCAGCATGATCCGCAGGGAGTGGGTAAAACGGCGGTCGGAAAGTAGTCTGTTCATGGGAGATTCTCGTTTGAGGCAGGATGTAATTCAGATTTCACACAATTAGCTTGACGAATTTTATGTTCTGGTGCAAGTTAATTGAATATAATAAATGTCCGGGCTATCGTAAGTAAATAGGGCGTACTGATTTCGGCAATGTTTGCGGGGCGGGTGCCTGTTGGCTCTATTATGAGGGATCACGTTCGCTGGATTTACCGCAGTGGAACCAGTCCTGTGTCATCATACATGCATAATTCTGAAAAGAAAAACTCAAACGTGACTTCCTCGGTAGCGTATCTGATCATTCAGGAGCTGGAAGAGCGGGGCAAGGTGTATCGCCTGGTGGATCGTCAGGTGACGACCATCGGCCGCGCGCCGACGAACCGGATAGTGCTCGACGACGAGGTCTGCAGCCGCAATCATTGCGAGATCTTCTATAGCGATTCTGCCTGGTACATCCGTGATCTGGGAAGTCGAAACGGGACGCTGGTACAGGGGATTCCCATCAGCCAGGATTATGAGCTCCAGGAAGGCGATATCGTAGAAATTGGTGACAGTCAGGCGATCTTTACGTTTGATGTATCCCGTTTCTCCTCGCGTCCCACGTCAGACGGCTCCAGTGCCGAGCTGGAGAGTGAGACCATGGGGGCGGGGCATCAGTCCAGCTGGGAAGAGTTTAACGTCCCCGAGATCATCCAGCGAAAGAGTCACACCCGGTTTCACACACCACCGCCTCCGTCTCATGTGGATCGAGACCGGGATCGGGACCGAACCAGCCGTGAGCTGGGGCGCCTGTATCGCCTGGCGCTGGATATGGGCAATGTCCAGTCCGAGCAGGAACTCTCGCAGATTGTCTTGAACGGGCTGTTTGAGGGGACGAGTGCGGATATCGGGGCTATTTTGTATTTTGATCCGGCCCAGCAGCAGCCCCGCAAGCCTGAACACCTGAAGGTCATCGCTTTTCAATCAGTCGACGAGTTGCCTTACCAGAAGCCTTCCCACTTCCTGTCAGAGATGGTTTTTGATGAAGGGGATGCGATTCTGGCCCACAATATCGCGGATGACAGCAAGCTGTCGACGCGGGACAGCCTGGGGAAAATTCATGCCCAGAGTGTCATCTGTGCGCCGTTGCGAAATAAACGGGGGGTGGCAGGACTGATCCACCTGTATTCGACCAACCCCGATAATCCGCTGGATTCAGATGACCTGGAGTTCACGCTGGCTCTGGCGGATCAACTGGCGATTTCCTTTCAGAACCTGAGTGAGAAGCTACGACTCTCCGATGGTCTGGCGCGGATGGAAGGCGAGAATAAAGCACTGAGGGAGCAACTGGAGCTCGAGAGTGAGCTGGTCGGGAAAAGCCCCAGTATGACTGCGATGAAGGCACAGATCCTGCGGATTGCCCCTACAGATGCCAGTGTGCTGATTCGTGGTGAGAGCGGCGTTGGTAAAGAGCTGGTAGCGAGAGCGATTCATTTCAACAGCCAGAGAAAGAAACAGCCTTTTGTCTGCATGAACTGTGCGGCTCTCAGTGAGGGTCTGCTGGAGAGCGAGCTGTTCGGGCATGAAAAGGGGGCTTTTACCGGTGCAACCGGTCAGAAGCCTGGTAAATTCGAACAGGCACACAAGGGGACTCTGTTTCTGGATGAAGTCGGGGAAATGTCTCTGGGGGTGCAGGCAAAGTTTCTACGGGTACTGGAAGGGCATTCCTTTGAGCGGGTAGGCGGCAGTGTATCGATCAATGTTGATGTGAGGGTGGTTGCTGCGACAAACCGGGATATGGAGAAAGCGGTTGCAAAAGGGATTTTTCGGCAGGACCTCTATTTTCGATTGCACGTGGTAGAAGTCAGCGTTGACCCGCTACGGGTACGTGCGGACGATATCCTGCTGCTGGCCGATTATTTCCTGAATCGCTTTGTGGTGAAAACAGGGCGACCGATTCGCGGTTTTACCGAGGAAGCCAAGGAGCTGCTGGAAGCGTATCACTGGCCGGGTAATGTCCGCGAACTGCAGAATACGATCGAGCGGGCTTTTATCTTGTGCACCGGTGACGTGATAGATGCTTCGGATATCCAGTTATCCGCCGTCGGCATGGAGAGCGATCCTCAGAATGTGCTTCCTGCGGCTCATACCCGGTATCGGGAAGTTTCACTGGAGATCATGGAGCAGGAACATATTCTGGCAGTGCTCAATAATACCAACTGGAATAAATCGCGGTCGGCTCAAATTCTGGGAATTGAACGTTCCACTTTGGATCGGAAACTGAAACGTTACGGGATTCATCGCCCCTGATCTGTGAACGAGTGCTACTGTTGAATGTTGTCACCATGTGGTTTTGATTCATCAAAATCCAGCAGATTCAGCCGAAACGGCAGGCGAAATCTGAATCTCAGGCGAGAGTTACCTGTTGAGGGATTCGATTTCAAAGTAGTTTGCAAAAATGTCAAAAATCTTGTTGACATTTTACCATAAAAACTAAAGAATTGTCCTAGAAACAGGGGATACCTAATAGGTGTCCTCTCTTGCGGTTTTCAACTGCAGCCAAAAAAATTCGGGATGTTTTTTAACCACTAATTTAGAAGAGTTTCCCACCTGAAAAAACTTCCCACACCCTTGGAGGGTGTTGCTTTCAATCTCCCAAATAACGCAATGGATGCGTACGCTACGAGCGATTGAATTTCTCGGTTTGGTAGAGATGACTGATTGTTTTGTTCCACGTAGAAGGTTTGTCCACTCATATGGTATGGGTGGAGATTCTGGACTTTTGTAATTGTTGTTGGAGAAAGAAGAAGAGAATGTCGGCATTTTTGATGGGTACGGATGACGTTGAGACTCTTTCATACGAACTTGAAGATGATCAGTCATTGGTCAGCTACGAAGATGGTGATTACCAGGATTTTTCTGGTGAAGGGTATGATCCCAACTTCGATGCTCTGTTCGGTGAAGAAGAGTACCGCGAAATGGGCATTAACCCAGACGAAGCAACACAGGCGAAGCCTGGTTCAGAACAGAAGGTTCTGATGCTGGCTGCTCGCTATGCTGCTGGTCTACCACTCTGGAATAACAGTGATTGTTATGATCACGGTCCAGGAGAAAACCTGCTGCAGGGACTTCTTGCTTAAAATCATCGATTTCGCAGCGTCTTTTTCACAATGCGAATCGTTATGTTTTCGATAGAAAAGGGTCTTCAGGCAATTGACTGAAGACCCTTTCCTTGCGCTGAGACAGAATGTTCATACCGCTTCCGTTTTGTGGACAGGTGGACTGACGACATGAGGCAAACGATCTGGGCTGGAGTCATGTTGCTCTTTGCCTCAATCGTCCTGGAGACCAGGGCCGCAGAGCAGGCTGAAAATACTCCTGAGAGTCTGGCCCGGGAATTCGTCACACAACTGGTTCAGGGGGACTACAGAGAGGCTGTCAGCAGCTTTGACAGCAAGATGAGTCATCACCTGCCTGAAGACAAGCTGCAGAAGCTCTGGGAAGGGATTTCTGGTCAGTGGGGAGAATTTCAGCAAATTCAGAGTATCCGGCTGCAGAAAGTTCCACAGTATCAGATTGCTCTCGTAACCTGTCGCTTCGAAAAGGGGCTACTGGATGTGAAGGTCGTCTTCTCTGCGAACCAGCAGATCGCTGGTTTGTTTTTTCTGCCTGCAGGCCGCTATCAAAGCCCCTCTTATGTCAAGCCGAACCGGTTTAAAGAGACAGAGGTTACCATCGGGACCGGGCTCTGGTCGCTACCAGGGACGCTGTCAGTTCCGATAATGGGTGAGAAGGTGCCCGCGGTTGTGCTGGTGCATGGTTCCGGCCCACAGGATCGCAATGAAACGACTGGTCCTAATCAGCCCTTTCGTGATCTGGCAGAAGGGCTGGCGTCACAGGGAATCGCTGTTCTGCGCTATGAGAAACGCACAAAGCATCATCGATTGAAGATGGTGCTCCTGTCGGGAAGTCTGACCGTCAGGGAAGAATCAGTCGAAGATGCCGTCTCAGCGGTTCGATTCCTGCAGGCTCATGAGCGGATCGACGGCAACCGGGTGTTTGTTCTGGGGCACAGCCTGGGAGGCTACCTGCTACCCCAAATCGGAGCAGAGGAGCAGGGGATTGCCGGGTTGATCAGTCTGGCGGGCTCCGCACGACCCCTGGAGGAGATCGTACTGGAACAGATGAAGTATCTTTCTGCGCTCAACGGCGAGGCTGCCGAGGAAAGCCAGCAGAAGCTTCAAGATCTGGAAAAACAGGTTGCGATGGTCAAATCTTTGGATCTGAAGCCCGAAACACCCGCCGGGCAACTTCCTCTGGGAATCCCCGCCAGCTACTGGCTGGCCTTGAGAGACTATGATGCCGCAGAGCGTGCCAAAACGCTCCAGATGCCTCTCCTGATCCTGCAGGGGCAGCGGGATTATCAGGTGACGATGGATGACTTCGCCAGGTGGAAACAGGCTTTAGGGAACCGGAAGGATGTCAGGTTCATTTCCTACCCGAAGCTGAACCACCTCTTCATGGCAGGCGAGGGGCCGGGGACTCCTGCGGAGTACATGATTCCCGGAAATGTGGCTGAGGAGGTGGTTCGGGATATTGCGGCCTGGATTGACCATCAGAAGTAGTTAATGAATCGACTTATCAAGGCAGGCAGTTAAACCGGGTTATGCCTGGTTTCAGGCTCTGGTTCGTAAGGCTCATTTGCCGGGATGCGTTTCTGCAGGTGTTCGCACACTTTTTGAGCATTCGTTTGGGTATCAGCAAAAAAACGACGCATGCTCAAGCTTGATTTTCGGGCCTCTCTATTTACAGCGGATTAAGATTCGGTTCAAAGTTGAATTGACTAAGTGTTGTGTGTTGAAACAGATACGATAATCGCGTATCACAGTCAGCGTATCGCGATTGCTGTTTTTTTTGAACAGTTTTCTTTTCGGCACATAATTCGCGAATGTCCTGAAACCAGTACAAAACAAAGCCGACACACTTTTTTTAAGTTGGATGATTGCAATGTCTTTGCAAATTTTACAAAAGCCAGAGCGTACCGTTGCAGAAGAAACAATCACAGCAGAAGCTCTTATGGAGCGTGTGAAAAGCACACCTCCCCGGGAAGTTGCCCAGCGGTTCACCGCGGCCTGGGATAGCTGTCCTGCCCCTGCGAGGCTGGAGTCAGAGATTCTGTCTGGTACTCATCACCAGGTTCAGAATGTCAAAGTTCGCTGTGATCACGCAGGAATTACGGTGTATGGCGTCAGCTCCAGTTACTACCTGAAGCAGCTGGTGACACAGACCGTGCAGACATTTGCACCATCGATTCCTTTAATGAATCGTGTGCTGGTTCAGGCGAAATAACCTGTTGCCGGTTGAGAACAGCATCTACGAGGCACGTGGGCCTCTGGTTGTGGGAAACTGAGATGCTCTCAATCTGTGATTGAAATCAGCCCGGGAGGTCTGACGACTCTCTTTCTTCTGTCTGGAACGAAACGATATATAAAAAAGCGGCGTGAGAAATATCTCATGCCGCTTTTTATTATTTTGGTCCTGGAATAATATCAGTCTTCAATTTGAATCACTTCAAATTTCAATGTTCCGGAAGGGACTTCGACTTCGACTTTATCTCCCACTTTTTTGTTGAGCAGACCTTCTGCAAGCGGACTTGAAGTGAGAATCTTCATGACTTCACCCAGGTAATCTTCTTCGCCAGGTCCTACGAACTCGTATTTCTCATCCAGTCCATCATCCAGATTTTTTACGGTCACGATTGAGCCAAAGGTAACGACGCCTTTCGGCATTGTCGACTTGTCTGCGATGTAGCAGTTGGCCAGTTTGGATTTCAGCTGGTTGATTTTCGCCTGCGTCATCCCCTGTGCTTCACGTTGGGCATGGTATTCGGTATTTTCTTTCAAATCACCTTCCGCGCGGGCATCTGCGATTTTTTCCGCGATTTCAGGCATGACGTCGCTTTCCAGATGACGAATTTCTTCGCGCAGCTTATCATAACCTTCTTGTGTGATTGGATGACGGTCCATCTTTTTGGCTCCCGATTCGTGCTAACTTCAGTTTTCAGATTCATTATATAGCAAAAACGGGCGACGCGGAGTGCCACCCGTTTTTACAAAGACTTGTTATGCAGGCATTATAACAGAAAACGTGCCTGCAATGCTATGCTATTTCAACCCATTGCCTGTCTTTGGCACTTTGCAGCACCGCGTCACAGACCTTCTGTGTTTCCAGTGCCGCACGGAAGTCGGGCTGGGTTGGTTTACCAGTATCGAGTCCCTGGAAAAAGTCTGCCAGGGCATTGGTAAAGGTGTGTTCGTATCCGATGGTACAACCGGGAACCCACCAGTGATCCATGTAAGGGTGCTCGAAGTTGGTGACATGAATCCGTCGCCAGCCGGTCACATGGTCTTCGACTTTCTCACCGGTCGTAGGATTGGCATATTCAAAATACTGCAGGATCTGCGGATCTTCCAGATCGAAGAAGACCGAACCGTCTTCGCCGTTCAGTTCGAACGTGTTGAAGTTTTTGCGTCCGCGGGCATAACGGGAGCTTTCGAAGGTTCCCATTGAGCCATTGGCGAAACGGGCCAGAAACATGCAGGCATCGTCGATTTCGACTTTCGTCTTTTCGCCGGTTTCCTGGTGAACTCGTTCTTTGATGAAGGTTTCCGTGGCAGCGGAGACCGAAGTGATCGGCCCGTTAAGCCAGATGGCCGAGTCGATCGAATGAGCCAGCAGGTCGCCTGTAACGCCACTCCCGGCGACTTTCGCATCCAGACGCCAGAGTGTGGCACCCCCCTGGGGAACGTCTTCAGCGATCGTCCAGTCCTGCAGATAAGCGGCCCGGTAATGGAAAGGGCGGCCGATACGTTTTTCGTCGACCAGCTGTTTCGCCAGCGTAATTGCAGGGACACGGCGGTAGTTGAACCAGACCATGTTCGCGACGCCTGCTTTTTCGATAGCGTCTGTCATCGCGACTGCTTCGGCGGTGTTCATGGCCAGCGGTTTTTCGCAGAGCACCATCTTACCGGCTTCGGCAGCTGCAATGGCGATATCGTGATGGGAATTGTTGGGGGTGGTGATGTCGATCAGGTCGATGTCGTCCCGTTCGATCAGCTTACGCCAGTCGGTTTCGTAGGACTCCCAGCCCCAGTTGTCAGCGAAGTCTTTGATTTTGTCTTCGCTGCGGGCACAGCAGGCCTGCAGGACAGGCGTGTGTTCGATGTCAAAGAATTTACCGACTTGTCTATAAGCATTGGAGTGGGTACGTCCCATGAATCCGTAGCCGATCAGGCCGACGCGTACGGGTTTGCTCATTGGTGTGACTCCTTCAATATGAAAATTCAGGTTGAGATTGAAATAAAATTAAGCAGGATCAGGACCAGCCGTGGGCTTTTCTGACATTAATCATGGCTTCCAGGATGTCATTCCAGGTTTGCGGACTCATCATGATCTCGTTGGAGAACATGCAGCCATCCCAGCAGATATGTTCGAATTTCTTCGTGGGATTACCGCTTTCATCTTTGAGCCAGTAGCCGGCCCGTTTGACGATATCGAGCTTGCCATTAGGGTCTTTAGGCAGGCAGTGGCGACCGGTTTTGTCGTGGGAACCGGTGCCGTGCACGGTGCCGTCATTCTGGGCGACGTGGAAATCGATCGTCCAGGGGCGCAGGGCATCGGTCAGGGTTTTGTAGGCCGCGTCGAAGGTTGCTTCATCACTCCAGTCGAAGTCCTCGGGGAGCAGGCGGTCTTCCGGGGCGTTATAACCCATCAGGTAGAGCAGGGTGTGTGACATGTCTGCCTGGAAACCCAGCGTATCAGGGCGATCGACCATTTCCAGCAGCTGGACCATGCGTTTCCAGCTGTGCATGCCGCCCCAGCAGATTTCGCCTTCGGCAGCGAGTCGTTCTCCATGATCGGCGGCGATGTCGGCGGCCTGTTTGAAGGTCTCCGCGATTTTTGCCTGATTGCCTTCGGGATCGCCCACCCAGTCACTCACGCCTGCAGCTGAGTCGAGACGTACGACGCCGTAGGGACGAACGCCCAGTTCGCGCAGTTTCCGGGCGATGGTGCAGCCTTTGAGGACCTGTTCAAGGAACTGGCCACGTTCTTCTTCGCTCCCCATAGCGGATCCACCACCGGTGGGAGGCCAGACGGGAGCCACGACCGAACCGATGACCAGGTTGCGACTTTGAACTTTTTCGGCCAGTTGTTTCAAATCGTCATCGGAGGAGTCGATACTGACGTGAGGATCAAACAGGAACAGGTCGGTCCCGTCAAATTTGATGCCGTCGACTTCCGCAGCAGCGGTTAAGTCGAGCATGGTATCCAGATCGATGGGAGGTTCGGAATCAGGGCCTTTTCCGACCACACCAGGCCAGGCTGCATTATGAAGTTTGGGTAAGGTGTTAGCTGCATTATCACTCATGAGACGGTCCTTCATGTTAGCAGGAGTTGAGAGATCAAAAAGAAAACTGCCCGAGAGTTCGGGCAGTTCCTGTGTGATGGATCGGCTTTATTTACGGTAATCACCAATGTTGGGTGCACTCGGGCAGGCATCGGGACCGAAGTAACGGAGTGAAACCAGTGGCTCACTGCCGGTATTTTCAATCGTGACACCCGCTTGTGCGGTTTTTTCGGTCACGAAGACTTCATCTTCGGTCATTTCACCGAAGCGGATCATGGCAGGTGTCTGCAGTCGCAGATTACCGATGGTGCCTTCACCCTGAACCGTGATCCAGCTGTAAGCGCCGGTGTCCTTGATGGTCACTTTCGCGCCGGGATCGACAGTCAGTTCTTTCGCGGTAAAGAGCTGTTCGCCTTTGACTTTGCCGTACACGATCCAGCGATCGACATAACCGTCGGCAGCAGTATCGCCAATGGCGATTGGTTCCAGGTAATTATTGTCCTTGAAGTTCGGGTCCACGTTGGCTTCCCAGTCAAGGGCATCGACGAGATATTGATTATCGTCGTGCTTGTCTTCGGGGAAGTCTTTGGTCAGCAGTGAGCGGGGAACCGCCCGGCCTTCCACCATGGACTGATACATGCCGAACACGTCGCTGCCCCACTGTGGTTCGTAAGTCACGAGACTTCCCGGGGCGTGTAGAACGCAGGGAGGAATCAACCAGCCGGTACCCGGTTTGAGGCGATAGGCTTTGGAAAGATCGAGAATTCCATTGTCGCCGTCATTCCAGCGGTCCAGGCAGTCGATCACATCCTGTTTGGTGGTACCGGGTTCCAGTCCCATGAACGTGTAAGGAAAATTGTTGCCGATGGCGTTCATCTGGGGAGGGAAGTAGTAGGATTCTGGTTTACCTTCCTGCCCGACTTTGGCAGCCTGTTCGGCGTTCTGGTGCATGTGGTGAGGAATGGGACCCATATTGTCGAAGAATTTCGAGTAGACGGGCCAGCGGTTGTATTTGCCCCAGATGGAATCGCCGATGATTTCGGCACCGAGTTCACTGATGGCATCCCGCAGAGTGAATTTTTCACCGCCGAACACGCAGTAGCTTAAGCCTTCGTCATCGGGTGCGCCTTCGTTCGCAGCGACAGTTGTAGAGCCAAACCAGCGTTCGTCAATTCCTCCGCGGTGGGTACCTAATGCATAGTAATCATTGGGATGCAGTTTCAGGCGGCGACCAGGCTGCAGAAATGATCGGGGAACCCATGTCGGGGACAAACGAAAAATTCCACCACCTTCAGTCAGCGCATCGGCGGCTAATTTGGCAACGTTAGACATTCTTTCCTCTTCTTTATTCCGTGTTGAACTGGCACATGCTCGCTGGCAACCCTGATGACGACCTCACCGAAAGCATCATCTACTGTGAGGGACCGGAGCACAGGCAAATTGAATGGCTGTCGAAAACGACCTGAATCAATGATTTTATTGTGATGTTTCCACCCGTTTTTGAAAAGGAAACCGAATTGTTTTTGCCGCTTAATTTGAAAGAATCACAGTCAAAATCGGTGTGGGCGTTGACTTTGTTGATTCTAAACAATCATTATTAAATCAGCCTGATGACCTGTTCTGTCAATGTCAGTCAACTCAGCATGGGACGCTGATTTGATTTTCCTCAATCTGCTGCTCTGCCAGTGATTACCTGGCAGAATCTGGATAAAGCGGGTGATCCTTTCTGGACAGTTACTTGTCGTCATCGTAATCAGCTTTAGAATGGACGTTTTGAAACTATAGTGGCAGACGTCGGTCAGTTGACGACTTCTGCAGAGAATTTTAGTCGGATCAGGAAATAATGACAAAAGTTGCCATCATGGGAGCCACCGGTTATGCGGCTCTGGAGCTCATCAAGATTCTGCTGCGAAATCCAGACGTGGAAATCGTGGCGTTGACATCTCGCTCAGAAGAATCGCCTCATATCAGCGAAATCCATCCCTGTCTGACCGGTCGCCTGGATCTGTGCTGCGAAGCATTGACGCCAGCCGAGATTGCCGAACGTTCTGACTTCGTATTCTGTGCACTCCCGCATGTGGCGAGTATGGAAGTCATTCCCGATCTGCTGGCAGAAGGTTGCCGGGTGGTGGATCTAAGTGCCGACTACCGGCTGAGTGATCCTGCCGTCTATGAAAAATGGTATCACCATGTGCATATCGATCCGACGCGGCTGGGAAGTACCGTGTATGGTCTGCCCGAATTGTGGGCGGAAAAAATACCGGACGCCGACCTGATTGCCAACCCCGGCTGTTATACGAGTACGGCGATTCTGGGACTGGCGCCATTGATGGCTGGAGGCCTGATTGAACCAACGGGCATTATTATTGACGCCAAAAGTGGTGTGAGCGGTGCCGGGCGGAACCCCAAGCTGGGAACCCTGTATCCGGAGTGCAACGAGAGTATCACCGCGTACGGCGTGGGAACCCATCGACATACGCCCGAGATCGAAGAAGTCCTGACTACCGTGGGGGGGAAAGAAGTAAAGGTAACCTTCACACCTCACCTGACGCCAATGAACCGGGGGATACTGGCGACCATGTATCCCCGCCTGACGAAAGCTGTCAGCCGCGAAGAACTGCTGGGCGTGTATCGAACTTTTTATGAAGGCAAGCCGTTCGTCCGAATTATTGATGCGATCCCGGCGACGAAGAATGTATCGGGAACCAATTACTGTGATATTTCGGTGCAATTTGCCGGCGATCAATTGATTGTCTTCTCCGCCACCGATAATTTGATCAAGGGGGCAGCCGGTGTTGCCGTCCAGAATTTCAATCTGATGGCGGGTTATCCGGAAACCACGGGCCTGATCGTCTGAAACTATTTACCGCGAGGAGAGGCAGTTGACTGCTGACATGATTTTACCCCGGGGATTTCGTTCCGCCGGCCTGGCCTGTGGAATCAAAGAAAAAAAAACGACCTTTGATTTATCGCTGTTCGTCTCTGATGTGCCTTGCGCGGGAGCGGGGGTATTTACGAAAAACCAGGTGTGTGGTGCCCCGGTGAAAGTTTCCCGAGAACGGGTGCCCGGCGATTCGCTGCGGGCGGTTGTGATCAACTCGGGCAATGCGAATGCCTGTACCGGGGAGCGGGGAATTGAAGATGCAAAATGGATGACCGGACTGGTGGCTGGCGGTCTGGATGTTGCTGCGGAAGATGTGCTGGTCTGTTCGACCGGAATCATCGGGCGATTTTTGCCTCGCACGCCGCTGGAAGGGGGAATACCTGCAGCGATTGAACAACTGGGCGCGGATGCAGAATCATTTCTGAACGCAGCCCGGGGGATGATGACGACCGATACGGTTCCCAAACAGTCGACGCGGGTTGTGAGTGTTGGCGGACAGGAAGTTCGGGTGAGTGGTGTCGCGAAAGGAGCCGCGATGATTGCTCCCAACATGGCGACCATGTTATCGGTGATCATGACGGACGCGCCCCTCGATGCGACCCAGGCCGATCAGATGCTAAGGCACGCCGTTGATCGCAGTTTCAACTGTGTTTCTGTTGAAGGCCATACGAGTACGAGTGATACGGTGATTTTACTGGCCAATGGCGCCTCGGAGGCCCATGGATTATCGGAAACAGAATTGACTCAGTTACAGACCGCGCTGGACGAAGTGGCGATGGAACTGGGGCAGGCTATCATCCGGGATGCGGAAGGGGCCGACCATTTCGTGACGATTGAAGTTTCCGGCGCTGCAAACCGCGCAGACGCAATGGAAATTGCCCGCACCATTGCCAATGATGCTCTGGTGAAAACAGCGATTGCCGGCTCTGATCCCAACTGGGGGCGGATTGTTTCCGCCACCGGGCGGACCAGCGTGAAACTGACAGAGCGGGATATTGTACTGCATATCAACGGGGCGCTGATTTATGAAGACGGGAGACCTGCCGACTATAACGAACAAACAATCTCGGATGGGATCAGGCAGAACCGGGATGTTCTGATTCAGGTTCGCCTGCCCTTTGGCGAGGAGCAGGTTGTGTTCTGGACCAGCGATTTGACACAGGAATATGTAAGGCTGAATTCGGAATACACGACGTAATCAAACAGGGGTTATTCAAATAAAAAAAGAGCGGGAGTTTTATTAAAAACTCCCGCTCCCGATTGACGCTCAGCATGCTGGCCCGCAAATGTATGCTGAGGAAAAACTGATTCAGTCAACTGGAAAGAGATTACTTTTCAGTGACTTTGAATCCTTTTTCGAAGGCTTTGTCGTTGAAGATCAGTTTGATCTGTGCATCGCCTTCTGCTTTGGCTGCTTTACTTTTGCAGTTTCCACAGCAGAATTTCACTTCTGTACCAGCAACTGTTACTGACTGAGCTGGGTTAACTGGTTTGCCGGCGAAGGGGCAGTTAACCTGCTTGGCCTGACCGGTTGCAACCAGTTGCATGTTGGCTTTGGCAGCAAACTTCTTGGGGTTGGCTGTGAAAGCAGCTTTGCATTTGCCACAGCAGAGGCTGACGGTTCCGCCTTTGTAGTCAACTGTCTGAGCGGGGTTGGCAGGTTTGCCGGCGACGGGGCAAACTGCTTTACCTGCTTCAGCAGCAAAACTCTGACCAACAAATGCAGCGACTGCAACTAAAGCGGCGATAGATAATACTTGACGCATGGGTTTCTCCTCGAAAGTTTAAAAAATTGTCGTTGTTACAAAATAGTACAGCACATATACGAAAGCAGGTTCCGTTCCGGTTTTCCGCTGCAGAATTCAGATTCGGCAGGGAAGCGCGCAAGAGTAAGACTAGAGTGTCTACTGCTTGAGAACGGAGCGGGCCAATCCGGTTTTGTATTAAAAAACTAGATTAACCAGAGGCAGAAGTGCGCGCAAAACTCCCCTGAAGAGTAAGAGATTTCAGGGGGACGCCGCTCAAAATTGCGTGAGACGGCGGGGCGGACAGGGTGAGTGAGCTGAGAAGTCAGGTCGATTGATTCGAACTGACTTCGTAACTGCTGCTCTAACTCGACGGTTTTTACAGAGACGGTTGCAGCGGTCTGCGAAAACGTCTGCTGGCAGTGGCAATTCGGTTTCTGACATTGAGTCTGCTTGTGATTCGACTCAGGCTGTTTTTTCGTAATGGGGGAAGTCCGGCAGCAGCAGGATTTCGTCTGGACCTCCGTATCAGAGGCTGATTTGCTGCAACAGCAGCCTTTGGCCTGGCTGGTCTGCTGCTGGCTGCATTCGCAACCCGAAACCGGGGCGGCTGGTAAAACCAGGCAAGCAATCAGAATCAGAACTAAGAAACGGTACATGGACGCTTTCTTCAGTTTGACAGAAAAACCATCGCGAAACGCCCTCATTGTATTTTTATGAGTCTTGTTTCGCAAGTCGTAATTTAATTCTTTTCAGTCGTCTGCTTTTCTGCGGGGGGCTGTGGTGCAGCCCGCTTCTGGTCCCGGATTGCCAGTTCATCGGCATCATACAGACGAATTCTTGCATTATAAGTCAGGATTTCTATCATTTTCTGCCCATAATCGACATTCAAATCTCTGATATTGGAATCAATGGGGGCGTTCCAGGTGAGCAGGCTCTCCCCCGTCTGCTTGTTAATCGCCTGGAGATGGATAATGCTGGTGGATCGATTTCCCCTCCGTTTGTAATCTCGCGACACCAGCAGGATCACGGGCAGCAGATTCTGCTGGTCGAGAACCAGATGTTGATTGTTAATTTCCTGGCTCCAGAGTCGTTTCCCGGTCTGGCGATTGAAAGTGTAAAGCATCCCGTTGATGGGGATCGAAGGAATATTGACCGAAATGGAGTTGTGTGAAGGGGAATGAGCGGCGAAATAAATCTGTTCCCGATCTGCAACCAGGTAGAAATTCTGATGATCTTTGAGTTCCGCCCGCGGGATCCCTTCCAGTTCAGAACGCTTTCCGTTGCGGAGGTCAATGACCGACAGCTGACCTTTAGGGCCCAGAACTGACAGGTAATGGTGGCTGAACAGGCCAAATTGCGAGTCACGGGGAAAATCCAGCTTCCAGTTGAATTCCTTAGACTGGGGATGAAAACTGAAGAGGGAACTGACGCCGGCTGTCAGACCTGGCAGTTTTGTGTCTTCCGCTGACGAGATCGCAACGAACGCCGATTCACCCTGATAAATGGCATTCTCCAGGTACTGTCCGGTTTCTCCGGTCTCCACCAGCTGGCCGTCACTGACCCGCAGGATTTTTCTGGTAACACGATCCCGGGTGACCAGATAGATCATGCGATCATCGCCGAGCACGCGGGTTTCTTTGTCGACATTCTCATGGGTCCAGCGAACTTTTCCGGTCCGGGTATCAATCATGACGATCTGCCGACGACTGTAATAGCAGGTATAATCAGCATTCGCGGCGGCGATCATTCCGACTTTGCGAATGGCGATGGAGGGGTGGTGTCGATGCACAAGGGTGGATTCATTTCCCAGTTGAGCCGGTGTCAGGCGATAGGAGCTGGCGTAATAGCGGTTGGCCTGTTCCTTCTCCAGCTTCTGGCTCCAGATCAGTCTGCGATCGACCAGGTCGAAGAAGTGCAGCATGTCTCGATGCTGCAGAATCAGATTGTGCCCGACCACATCACTCTCATTAAAGCTGGATGAGCGGGACTGAATGGATGACCGCAGGGGTGTCGACCACATCTGCTGGTTTCCTGCCGGCTGATCCATCGTCAGCCGATTTTGTTTTGGATCGACTGAAAGAATCAGCGAACGGTAGAACGGCAGGCTGGAATCACTGGTGTCCAGAGTGTTCTCCCGCGAAGAATAATTTCTCGAGGAACCGCCTACGATCAGTTTCAGATTGTGGGGACGCCAGCTTTCCGGCAATGCTTTCTGATTGAGTGTTTCTAGCTTCTGATGATATTGCTCCTGGAATTGTGCAGCAGTCAGATTTTCTGCGACAATCAGGTTGGGATCAAGCTCCGAAAGTTGATTCAGGTAATAAGCGGCGTCATCTGTCAGGTTGAATTTCATGCAGAGTTGCACCATCCCGGCCAGCGCTTCCGCTGTATGTTCTGGCGATTTTCTTTTCATCAGTTTGGTCAGCCAGAGTTCCGCTTCAAAGAATTTCTCCGATTGCATTGCCGTACTGATTTGAAGTCGCAGGACTGGAATGGAGGCATCAAGGAAGCCGAACTGCTGCAGAAAACGCTCTCTGGTTTCGGTGTCTGCTGCCAGAATCTTCCGCGTACGCTCGTCGATCTGTTGAGTAAACAGTTCCTGTTGCGCGGGAGTGGCCTGTTGCCAGAGGTCAGCCGCCTGTCCCGCGATCCAACAGTCAATCTGCGTTTCTGTAGCGCCTGTTTTGATGGTTGCCTCTGCAGGAGCAGTCGCGAGTTCGAGGAGAAATTCCAGGGCCGTGGAAAATTCTTTACGAGCCCGGGCTCGTTCGACGAGCAGCCTCTGCAGTTCAATGCGTTCTTTTTCCGAGGCGACCTGTTGTTTCAACTGCGGGATCAGTTCGTCATACTGCTGGAAATTCGAGCGAATGATTGAGGTCAGGCAGTCGATCATCAGTGCCTGGTACTGAGGTCGACGTTTCGCAGGGAGCTGCTGGGGGTCGATCCGTCGCAGTTTCGTCAGTGCCTGTTGATGGTGGTGGCTCATCATTAACAGTTCTGACTCTTTAAACAGTACCAGCGGGTCACTGGCATTCTGTTGTTTCAACTGTTCAATTTCTGCTTCGAAGGTCTGTTTCTGTTCGAAGCTGACCAGTCCTGCAGCGCTGAGTGACAAAAACTGCCCCTGGTAGATGATCAGGTTGCCCAATGGTTGTCCGGGATGGGGGCTGAAAAGTTTATTCAGAATGATGCCAGACTTGACGTCAAAGGTCCAGATCTGCCCGCTTTGCAGAGGGACGTGCAGACGCTGATCGGCGATAACTGCCTGGCCTGAAGGGAGGCCGGCTTCGGAATCAAAGCTTTTGCTCCAGACGGTTTTACCATTCGTCAGTGAGACCGCATGTACGCCATTTAAGCCAACCAGCAGAATCAGATCGTCGACGACTCCCGCCAGGTAGAGGGAGCTTTCTTTGGCGCGGCGGGTCCAGCAGGGGGAACCGGTAATCAGATCGAGGCAGACCAGTGTTTCATCATCCTGGGGCGTATAAATCACCTTATTTCCGCTAATAATGGGGGCAGAAGGGCACCAGCGCTGGTTCAGGGGTTCCCGGGTAGTCTGGTTGATGTGATTGAACTGCTGGTTGTTTCTGCTGCTGCTGGCCGGTTCATATCTGGTGGACCAGAGGATGGAATGATTCAGGCGATCGATGGCGGTCAGGAGTCCGATCGTGGTGGGGCAGATAATGACCCCCTGGTCAATCGCGACAGGAGCAATCCACCAGCGGCGGACCATATCGAGTTCAATATCCTGATCGGGGTTGCCAATCTGTTGTGACCAGCGTTCTGCGCCCGTTTCCGGATCGAGGGCATACAAGCGGATTTCCCGGTCCCGTTCGCCGATAATATAAATTTCGTTTTCAGCCGGAGTGGGAGCACCAAAGAAAAACGTTCCCGCCAGTGGCAGGTCGAACGGTTCTTCAAAGCGGGTTCCGCCCACTTTCCATTTTGGCTGGCCGGTTTTCAGATCGTAAGCGACCAGCTGATTACTGGACCAGAAATCTGTTTCAAAGCCGCCCCGCTGTCTCAGACGATTGAAATTCCGTGTAGAACCGGAACTGCCGAGGTTCAGACGCATGCTCTCCAGCACGAACAGGTGTTTCCCGTCGCTGCTCTGGCTGCCCCAGTTGGCATTTCTGTAGAGCAGGCTGGTTAAAGCGTGTGAGTCGGGATCTGTTCCTTGATAAGGAGAAAAGGACTGTGGTTCCTGTTCCGCATCGAACAGTCCTCGGGCCTGTGGAGTGTTACTGCTTTTGAGCTGGGCATTGATATAGGCTGTTTCCGGCGAGTTTTCCAGAGCGGCTTCCCAGAGTGGCACTCCCGTGCGGGCTTCAAGTACCTGTACTCCTTTAAGGGTGCGGAAGATGACTTTTCCATCGATTGCCAACGGTGGCAGAGCGGGGATGGTAGCATGTCGCGCGCTGGTGAGATCTTCCTGAATCAGTTGCAGCTGGATTTGAATCGAGTGATTTGATGTGAGAGGGAAAGACCAGCGAGGGATCAGTAAAGGGTCGGCAGCCTGAGCGCGTGCGGCATGATTGGGGGAGCCGAACAGCATCGGCCACTCTGTCAGCATCAGGTTTGCGGTCGTCTGCAGAATTTCCTGTTTCTGTAACCACTTGAGCGGGCTTTCGTCGGCACCACCTATTTTGATGGACTGATCGGGACCGAGGGGCGCATCGTCGGCCTGGATCAGTTCTACGACCAGTTCTTTATTTCCTGTCTGTTTAAAGATATAGGCTGCTTTTGTTCTCCACTGCCGCGACCTGGTGATCGGGGCATTCAGTTTCAGCAGGCGTTGCAGGTATTGTGCAGCCAGGCCAAATTCGCCTCGATCGAGATGGTAAGAAGTCAGGTAGTTCATGGCTGCAAAGCCGGCGGGAGTGCTGGCGAATCGGGTAGCGATTTCTGCATAAGTCTCAGGAACTGCATTGCTCTGCAGGGCATCCGTGAGCAGTCTGCTGGCCAGCGATTCATACTGGCGCGTGAATTTTTCCTGCTCTTCATTCGGAAGCAGGTGCAGGAGTTCGTAAATCAGCTCGCGGTCAGTGATCAGTTGGCGTTCGCCATCAATGTGAACCGGCAGGTTCAGGCTGTTTTCCAGCATTAATTGCAGTTTTTCACGGGCCGCCTCCCATTGTTCTCCGTCAATTAACTGCTGCACACTTTTGAATCGTCGTTCCTGTTCGAGATCCTGGGGAAAACGGTAATAGTCGGGGCTTTTCGATTGAGCGGGTTTATTTGCCTGTTGCGCCGGGTTGGGTTTTCCAAACCAGCCCTGAATGATTTTCTTCAGGGGATTGAGTGCATTCTGTGCGGGGGCCGGTTTCTGGGCATTGGGTTGAAAGGGATCCTGTTTTTCCTCCGGTTCCTCTGCGGAAATTCCTGAGATGGGGAGCAGGAGCAGGCAGGTTATAACGATTAAAGCGTTGGTTCGGTTTATTCTGATTGAATTCATCCACGCAGCCTTATAGTTGTCTGGCAGGGAGATTGATTGCCAGAACATTTGAGTCACTCTCACTCTATTCTACAGCCTGCACTGCCAGAGCCAATACGTAATCTGCAGGAATCCCACTCAGTCGGAATCATTGCCGCCTGTACGATCAATCGGGGGGAGCTGGTTGAACTGGTGGATGTGTTTGTGTACACTTTATCTGGTGGGAAGAAAAAGTCGGTCTGATTCTGACGGGTAGAATCGACTTATGAAAATGAAAAAAACAGTGTGTCTTGGAACTTTCAAGCAAGATAGAGGGGGGAATCGGTTGCAGATTTGTGCGCGGGAAGTTATTTTTGCACGCTTCAACTATCGCAAACTGGTGAAGTACCAGCCGCTCAAGCGGGTGGAATCGCTGGGATTGCCCTTGGATCATATGTGCTTTTCGGACGGAACTGCCTTCTCTGTCTGGCTTTAGCCTGTGCCCAAAATCAATGGATGTGTCTCCGGAATCATTTAGTTCCGAATGAGATGGAAAACAGATCGATATGACGAGGCACTCCAGTGATCACTGATCAGGCGGGGGCACTGGTTGATCATCAACAGTATTTGCAGTATTTAACGACATAGTGTCAGGTAATAGATTCAAAAGTCTTTAATGGAAGAGTGGCACGACGTGAGTCGTGTTAATACTCCTCGAGGAATGTTGGGAAATGTCAGACGATTTTGTATTGCAGAAAATCAGTGCTACGAAGCGTGAAAAATTAGGCTCGATCGAAAGTCGACATATTCGTCGTGCTGGTCGGATTCCAGCAGTGGTTTACGGCCACGGTCAGGAACCTGCACATGTGAGTGTGGATGAGCATGACTTGCAGGATCTGGTCAAGAACCGCGAACGTGTGTTTGAGATCGACTTGGATGGTAAAGTTGAAGAAACCATGTTGCGAGATCTGCAGTGGGATACATTCGGAACACAAATTCTGCATGTTGACCTGATCCGAATCAACGCTTCGGAACGAGTGACTCTGGAAGTTCCCGTGCGTCTGCGGGGTACATCGCCTGGTGCGACTGACGGCGGAATTCTGGAGCAGCCATTGCATGCACTGGAACTGGACTGTCTGGCTCACAGTATTCCTGATTACATTTCCGTGAAAATCAATGCACTGGAAATTGGCGATGCCATTCATGTCAGTGATATTGAAGTACCTCGTGGCTGTAAGATTCACAATGATCCGGAACTGGTCGTTGTGCATGTGCTGGCACATGGTGCCGAAGAAGCAGTGCCTGCAGGAGAAGAAGAAGCAGAAGTCTCTGAGCCAGCAGAAGCAACGGAAGAGTAAGATCACCACGCGTGATCAGTACAGGTTAAGAAAGTAATATCTGGCGGGTGTCGCTGTGAAAGTGGTCGTAGGACTGGGGAACCCCGGTAAAAAATACGAACGAACGCGTCACAATGTCGGGTTTGAAGTGTTAAGTCAATTGGCAGAGTGGCACGGTGCACCTGGGTCACGCAGCCAGTTTGAAGCAGAAGTCACTGAGATTTCCTGTGGCGGCGATAAGGTGTTACTTGTTGCACCACAAACATTTATGAATTTAAGTGGTCGCAGTGTTGCCGCTGTGGCAAAATTTTTCAAACTGCCAGCCACTGATGTGATGGTTGTTTGTGACGATATGAATCTGCCTGTCGGGCGTCTCCGGTTACGGGGTTCTGGTTCTGCAGGTGGACAAAAAGGATTACAGGATATTATCCAGAAGCTGGGTACCCAGGATGTGCCACGCCTGCGAGTAGGTGTGGGACGGCCTCCTGCGGGATTTTCAGCAGCGGATTATGTCTTAGGACGATTTCAGGGGAAACAGGAATTCGAGCTGATCGCAACGGCAGTCGACAATGCTGCCCGTGGGATTGAGTGCTGGGTTCAGAGTGGACTTGAAATGGCCATGAACCAGGTCAATGCACCTGAGTAAACAGATCCCGGTTTGGTTGAACCGGCAATAAGAAATAAATGAGAATTGGATCATCAATCTGGCTGAATCATATCAGTCAAATTATTCCGGGAGAAAAGTCTTGTCTGTAGCAGAAAAAAAAGCAGTTATGGTAAATTACGAAGGTATGTTCCTGCTGGATAGTGGCAAGTTTGCTGCTGATCATGAAGGGACCATTGCTCATCTGATGGAAATCTTGGATAAGGCTGGTGCCGAAATTGTGGCACATCGTCCCTGGCAGGATGGAAAACTGGCATATGAGATTGAAGGCCATATGAAAGGTCTGCATTATCTCGTGTACTTCACCATGCCAGGCAGTGGTATGGACGTGATTACCCGTTCCTGCCACTTGAGCGACGTTGTAATTCGTCAGATGGTGATCAAGCAGCCTCAAACACTGTTTGATGCGATGGTTTCCGCCATCGACCCCAGTTCTGCTCCAGAAGCACCGGCAGAAGAGGTCAAGGGACAGTCAGATGATGATGGTCCTGAATACGATGCCATCGACGATGATGATGAAGACTAGTGTCTCATCGCCGGTTCGATGATTCATAAGGAAGTTCTTCTGGAATGTTCCCGTTTATAACATTCAAACTCAGGGAGGCCAATTATGGCCAGTTTTAATAAAGTCATACTGGTAGGCAATTTGACACGCGACCCACAGGTACGCTATACACCGGGGGGGAGTGCGGTCGCGGAAATTGGTCTCGCTGTGAATCGCAGCTGGTTTGACAAGAACTCGAATTCCCGCAAAGAAGAAACCACGTTCGTTGACGTGACGCTATGGGGACGCACTGCAGAAGTAGCCAGCGAATATCTGACCAAGGGGCGTTCCGTTCTGATTGAAGGTCGTCTGCAGCTGGATCAGTGGGATGATAAAGAGTCCGGACAGAAACGGAGCAAGCTTAAGGTGGTAGGCGAAAACATGACCATGCTGGGCGGCAAAGGTGAGCCTGGCGGCGGTGGTGGTGCACCATCGGGTGGTGGTGGCGGATATGCCTCACGTGGAAGTGCTCCTTCGCGGGGTGGCGGTTCCAGTCCGGCAGATTCATTTTATGATGATACGCCTGGTGGGATTCCTGATGATGATGTGCCCTTCTAATTGTGGCATGGTTGCTGGTGAATGACACCGCAGGTAACAGTTTTTTAAAACGATTGAATAAAACAAGAATTACGGAAGTGACTGATAATGGTTCGTAAACAACGTAACGCCGCTGTCGTCGGTAGTACCAAATCGTCTATCGAAGTATTGCTGGCAGAAAAAGTAGATAGCCTTGGTGAGCAGGGTGATATTGTCCGGGTTAAACCTGGCTATGCCCGTAACTTCCTGTTGCCTTATGGTCTGGCAACGATTGCGACTGATCACAATAAATGGATGGTCGTCCAGCATCAGAAGCGGATGGCCGAACTCGAAAAAGACCGTCTGAAGTCATTGAAGAATCTCGCTGACAAATTGAGTAAGCACAGCGTGACAATGGAAGCCAATGCGAACGAAGATGGCCACCTTTACGGTTCCATCGTTGCCGTCGACATCAGCAAGTCTCTGAAAGAGGGTGGCTTTGATATCGATGCAGAAAGCATTCGCCTGGAAGGCCCCCTGAAAGAGCTGGGGATGTACACCGTGAAAATGCAGCTGCATGAGAAGGTGAAAACCGAAGTCAAAGTCTGGGTCGTACCGACTGCAGAAAAAAGCTGAGGCTGGTCTGGTAAGAGAAATTTTACCAGTCTGGGGTTCGAAAATAAGAGAGAGGTCCGGTATATTGCCGGGCCTCTTTTTGTTATATATGATTGCACTCGCAGCGCGGTCTGATTTGCTGTTTGCCGAGGCTTACGTTGATCTGGGCAGCGTGCTGCAGAGAGAACTCACTTCAATTGTCTACAGAACCAGGGGATGGTTATGTCAGTCGCCGGTAAAGGAAATTTTCGCCGCCCGAAGCAGGAATCGGTCGAAGAGTTATTCGGCAAGGTTCCACCGCAAAACCTGGATGCGGAAAAAGCGGTGCTCGGCGGGATTCTCCTGGATAATGTGGTGATTGATGATCTGGTGCAGATTGTCAAAGCCAACCACTTCTACAGCGACAAAAACACGCGAATTTTCGCCGCGATTCTGCGCCTGCATGATGCGGGGGTGCGCGGCATCGATGCGGTGACAATTGCTGAGGAGCTGGATTCGAAAGGCGAGCTGGAAGAAGCGGGCGGGGTATTGTACCTGCATGAGATTCTGGAAAGTGTTCCCCACGCGGCCCATGCTGAATACTATGCGAAAATTGTCCGAGATAAATCGGTACAACGGACCCTGATTCATTCCTGTACGGAAATCATCCGTGAAAGTTATGCGCCGCAGGGAGACACCCTGGACGTATTGAATAAGGCAGAGCAGAGTATCTTCAGTATTCTGGAACAGCAGGGAGAAGGGGATAAGATCGAAATTCGCGACATCCTGATGGATGCCTTCGATCGAATTCACGAGCGCTCTCAAAAGGAAGGCATGCTGACCGGGCTGACGACGGGTTTTCTGGATCTGGATACCCAGATCAATGGTTTTCAGCCCTCTGAGCTTATCATTCTGGCAGCTCGTCCTTCAATGGGAAAAACAGCGCTGGTCTGTAACTTTGCCGAAGCGGCTGCCGACGAGGGAGCAACTTCGACGATCATTTTCAGTCTGGAACAGTCGAAACTTGAGTTAGCCGAACGTCTGCTCTGTATTCGTTCCGGTGTCAACGGTCACTCGCTGCGTGCGGGTGATCTGGAAGATGACGAACGCCATCGTCTGATTGAAGCCTCGTCAGAGCTCAGCGAAATGCCCCTGTATATCGATGACAAACCGGGGCGAACGATTCAGGAAATCAGTGCGATCTGCCGACGATTGAAGCGGCTCAGTAACCTGGGGCTGATCATTATCGACTATCTGCAGTTGATTGAACCGGAAGATAAAACGATGCCGCGTGAGCAGCAGATTGCGTCGATCACCCGTCGTCTGAAAGGGCTGTGTAAAGAGTTGAACATCCCGATCATTGCACTGGCGCAGTTGAACCGTGGTGTTGAATTGCGGGATGACAAGCGACCGCGACTGGCCGACCTGCGAGAGAGTGGTGCCATCGAACAGGATGCCGACCTGATCATGTTTCTGCATCGTCCTGATAAATACGATCCGGAAGACAGTCCCGGCCTGGCAGAAGTGGTGGTGGCCAAGCACCGAAGTGGTCCGACCGGTATTATTAACCTGACCTGGATGGCATCTTCGATGCGATTTGCCAACTATGCAAATCTGGATATTCCCGAAGGGGGCTACATGGGTGACAGCGGGGGTGGTGGTTTCGGTTAATCACAGTCTGCCTGATACCGGTGGCTCTTAAAATACGGAGGAAGTGAAATGAAATCGACCTCTGATTTGAAGTTCAAACTTGTGTGTCTACTGATCGCTGCGGTGCTGGCGGATTGTTGTCCGGAGTGTGGCCCGATATTCGCCGCAGACTCCCCCGCTGCTGAAGCGATTCCCTTCAGAATTGAAGCCCCGTATGCCTGGAACCGCAGTGATCGCTATGTGCCACCGGATTTTCAGTCTTTTTTTCCGGACGACAAAGAGGCCGGTAAACAGCTTGACCTGATGCTGGAAGGAAAGCTGAAGGTAACGGGTATTGACCAGCGGCTGTCCCTTATCAGACGTGGGTTGCGGCATTGCACGAAGCATCGAACGACATTGCTGGGGCAAGTGGGAAATCAGTATATCTGGAACCGGGAGCAACAGGATCCCCGTGCCATCGAGTTGATGTATCATGCGAGTGTCTGTGACGATGGTGGAGTTGCTCACTCTGCGATGTATCATGGCCCGACGGTAGTGTCACAGCGGTCATCCAACCTCGTGCGGATGCTGATGGAGCAATATCCAAAGCTTGATGCGCAGATGCAGCAGCGGATTGCCTGGGGCATGCGAACCTATGGCGACAAAGCACAGACGCGGACGTTGCTGCTGGGGCTGCTGGATGATTATAAACAGCTGGATGATTCTACCCTCGGGGCCGCTCTGGCAACTTATCAGGCGGTATTTGAAACGGAACCACCTGAGCTGAATCGTTTTGACGACGTTGGTTTGTGGGTGATCGCTTTTCATCGGACGGATGTTTCTGTCACACATCCCCGGGCTGCTGAACTGCTGCGTGAAATGGTTCTCAAGCCGTTGCGTGGTCAAGAAGAGCTGTTGCTGGAATATGTGACCCGTGTGAATGAAGGGCGAGAGACGGCTGTTGTCCTGTTGAAGGGACTGAAGGCCCGCCGGTTGCTGGTAGACTATCTTGAAAAACGGAATTATACGGAACTTGATTTCAATGAACTGTTTTCGGCGCGGGTCCTGCAGAAACGTCGACTTCAGGAGTTTGCTCGATTTCTGCCGGAGGATGCTCCTGCCAGCAGGCTGCCTGCTTATACGCGTCCATCTGCAGGTCAGGTTTATGCTTATCAGGCAGCGGAATTTGTAGCTCCCGATTATCAGTCCTTCTTCGCAGATGATGTCCAGGCGGGGCAGAAACTGGATGAGCTGTATGAGAACCGGGAAAAACTGGCAATTACAGATCGCGAATTGCTGGAGTTGTTTCGGCGCGGGCTTCGTCGATCCTCTTCACCAAATACAATGTTCGGGTGGATTTCCGGTGCACTGGGCTGGCCCCGTGATCCCCGTCTGACCGAGATTTTCTATCAGGCGCTCGATCCGAAAGGACCCGAAGATGTGCGGAAGGCCGCTCTCTATTATGGGTTTGGGCTGGGAACCGACAAGACCAGGAATGTTCTGCGAGCTTTTTTTCACGTCTATGTGGCTCCGCCGTTCGACGACACGACCAATCGAAACATGCGGTCGCGAATATTGTGGAGCGTCCGCGATCATGAAGATGATAAATACTACCTGTCGACCCTGTTTGCAGAGGCGTTACGCGAGCATGCGAAGCTGTCCGACGTGGCGCTGCAACAGGCTGACAGTGCGTACAAACAGCTGACAGGCGAAGATCCACCCAATGCAGATGAATACAGTTCGCGAGGCGTGTACCTTGTCATATTTGGCGATGAGTCGGCGAGTACAGTCCCGGCTTCAAAGCAATCTGTTTCTCAGAGACTTGGCGAGTCACCGCATCTTCTCGCAAAAAAACATCTGGAGGAAAAGGGGGAGGTCAATGTCATGGTGCTCGTACGGGGACCTGCCGGGTTGAAGTGGCTGATCGATAATCTGCAGACCGAACCGAAGTTGCCCATCTATTACGCGGGCCTGCTGACCCCTGAGTTGATTGAAAAAGCGAACAACCTGCAGGAGTTTAAAAAATATCTGCCAGAGGAACCGCCGGGCAAAAATTGACGCCGTCTGCAGATTACTTAGTCATCTTCTTCGTCTTCACCAACTGCAGTCGGCGCGAAGCCGCGACGCATGGTGTTTTCGGTAACGTTGACGGGGACGAGGAACTGCAGCAGGTAATCGGGGCCGCCGGTTTTGCTGCCCATGCCTGACATTTTAAAGCCGCCAAACGGGTGGCGTTCGACCATCGCGCCTGTGATGTTGCGATTCAGGTAGATGTTGCCAGCCATCAGTTCCATGCGGGCTCTCTGCAGGTGGGCCGGGCTGCGACTGTAAATACCGGCCGTGAGGGCATACGGTGTATCGTTGGCGATAGTAATCGCTTCCTCGAAGTCATCGGCTTTCATGACGGCGAGAACCGGTCCGAAGATTTCTTCCTGCGCGATCTGGCAGGTGGAGTCCACATCGATGAAGATATGCGGCCCGACATAGTAACCTTCCTCATCCAGTTCTGAAGTATCGCAGGCGAGCGCCAGTGTGGCTTCTTCTTTGCCGATTTCGATGTATTCCTGAATTCGCTGTCGGGCATCCTGATCAATGACCGGGCCCACGATGGTGCCGGGATCTTCTGCGGGACCGATCTTCAGACTCTTTGTGGCTTCCACCAGGCGACTGACGAAGACGTCGTGGATCGATTCGACCACAATCACCCGTGAACAGGCAGAGCATTTCTGGCCAGCGTAGTTGAAGGCGGAATGAATCACACCCAGAACCGCTTCGTCGAGGTCGGCGTCATCATCCACGATGATGGCGTTCTTACCGCCCATTTCTGCGACAACCCGTTTGACCATTTTCTGGCGAATGTCTGTATTGGAGGCAGATTCATTGATCGCGAGTCCAACATCACGAGAACCGGTGAAGGTGATCATTTCCACGTCCGGGCTGCCGACCAGTTCAGGGCCCACTTCTTCACCGACTCCGGGCAGGAAGTTCACCACGCCATCGGGGATCCCGGATTCGTGAATCAGATCCATCAGCTTGGCAGCGACAATCGAGGACTGCTCGGCCGGTTTCATCACGACCGTGTTTCCAGTGACCAGGGCGGCGGCTGTCATGCCTGTCAGAATCGCCAGCGGGAAGTTCCAGGGGGCGATGACGGCGACTGTTCCCCGGGGGCGATAGAAATAAACGTTTTCTTCGCCGGGCACGTCACAGTGTCGAGGGTCTGAGAGTTTACGCATCTGGTCGGCGTAGTACATGCAGAAGTCAATCGCTTCGACGACGTCGCCATCGGCTTCTTCCCAGGGCTTGCCGCATTCATAGACAATCCAGGCTGCCAGTTCAAAACGCTTGCGACGCATGTTGGCGGCGATCAGTTCCAGGTATTCAGCGCGGTATTGCGGTTCGGTTTTTGACCAGCCGGGGAAGGCCCGTCGGGCCGCATCAATGGCGTCGATCGCATCGTCGGCGGAGGCGGAAGAAATCGTTCCCAGCGATTCGGAAAGGTGCGAAGGATTGCGTGAAGTAAGCGTAGCTTTGGTGTCGATCGCCCGTCCGTTGATCAGCAGCGGGTATTCTTTGCCGAACTGATCTTCGACCGTTTCAAGTGCTTCCCGCATTTTCTGGCGTGATTCTTCCAGGCTGAAATCGGTGAGTGGTTCGTTCTGGAAATGCTTCTCTTCTGAAGATGCTTTTTTCCGGTTGGATTTACTGGCGTGATCGGACGGATTCATCATCAAGGTCTCCAGGTTGACGTGCTCGCTAAAGCTTTGTCGAAGGAATGAGTCGTTAGAGGTGTTTTCCAGCAGGCGGCGGACCAGGTAGGCCATGCCGGGAATCAGTTCGCCAAACGGCGTGTAAATGCGGACTCGATGGCCCATCTCCGCAAAGACCTGTGCCTGCTCTTTGCCCATCCCGTACAGCATTTGAATTTCATACGCGGAAGGGGGGACGTCCAGTTCGTGTGCGACGGCGATCGCATGTGCCAGGCTCCGCATGTTGTGGCTGCCAAAAGCAGGTTTGAGCCACTGGAAGTTTTGCAGCAGGATCTGTGTCAGCTTTTCATAGTTCGCATCCGACTCCCATTTTTCCTGGTAGACAGGGATGGGCCAGTTGCGGTACTGGGACGTGATCGTTTCGTAATCCCAGTATGCGCCTTTAACCAGCCGGACCCAGACAGGGGTCTTGCGTTTTTTGACCCATTTCAAGAGATCCATCAGGTCGGCTTCCGCCTGGGGCTGATAGGCCTGGATCACGATGCCTGCGTTGTCGAAGTCGCGGAATTCCTTTTCCATCAGCGTCTGCTTGAAGATTTCCAGCGTGAGTGGCTTATAGGAATTCTGTTCCATGTCAACGTGCAGGTAGGCATCGTATTTCATGGCATGTCGCAGCAGGGTTCGCAGCCGAGGCTGAACCGCTGCCATCGTACCGACAGGATCGGTTGGTTTGAACTGGCTGCAGAGGGCAGAGAGCTTAATCGAAACATTGGTGCGGGGCAGGTGGCCCTGGTTGTCCCAGTCGAGCTGTACATTTTCGGACCATTTGCGGACGCGGGGGGCCAGGCCCCTGATCAGGTCGAGATACGACTGCAGATAGGCTTCGGCTTCGACTTCACTGATGACAGCTTCCCCCAGCAGGTCCAGGGTGAAGGTGAAGTTTTCGCTGCGAAGTCGATCGACGGTGCGGTGAACTTCATCGACTGTTGATCCAGCGATAAACCGGCTGGCCATGCGGCGGGCATTGGAGCGGGCGTTCAGCGCAAGGGCTCTGCCGAGAACCGAGTTCGGCGTCGACAGTTCCAGGCCGATCCGGGCCGCCCAGGGTAGGTGCTTGCGAACATCTTCAAAATATTCGTGCAGATGCCTGACGATCGATTCATGTGAGCGAAGCATGGGCAGAACATCCACGAAGCGGAACATCTGCACTTTGACCGACTCATCGGCCATGGCCCAGGATAGAATTCGATCGTCCCACCAGCGTTTTTCGAACATGGTCGGTTCGCGGCGCTCCAGCAGACCCCAGATCTGCTCGCCGAGTTCCTGCGTTCGCTGCTCAAAATTCTGGTTCGAGATGGAAGACGCTTTTTTTCGTGCCACTTATATAACCTGCCTCTGAGTGCAGACTGCACTTTTCTGTGTCGCGGTATTAATGATTAAGATTGATCTGAGACCACTGGACAGGGGAGTTAACTGGTGGAAAGACCCCATTCAATCGACATCCTGTCAGTAATACTCTTACGTAAACACTCCCTTGAGTGTTGGGGCTGGCCTCTCATCGTACGGGGCTCTATGACCCGAAATATTCGTATATGATGTTAACTGCAAGCAGGTTACCAAATCCACATAGGTGAGGTAAGTGTTGCGGGTCAGGCAATCGGAAGTTTTCTGCTTCGATGCAGGCAAATCGGACTTGTCAGGCGGGGGAGAGACTTTATTCTTAAGGAAATTCTAAAATTAAAAAATAAGGTCGCCAGTTCCTCTTTCGTTGCATTGATGTTAGTTGACAGGTGATTGATAATAAAGTCAAAGTGATACTCGATGACCAGTCTGAAATTCGCTTTCGAATCAAAGCCGAATAGAGGATTGTCTGGACAATTAGGAGAGGGATGAACCTGCGATGCGTGACTTTGAATATGAAGCCCCCACTTCACTGGCAGACGCCGTTGGTCTGCTGGCTAAAAGTAATGGGAATGCCCGCCCGCTCGCGGGGGGAACCGATTTAATTGACCATGTCCGGACCGGCAGATTATCGACGGATCTGATTGTCGATCTGAAAAAGATCCCCGAACTGATGGCGTTGGAAGAGAACGACGCCGGCCTGCGTCTGGGAGCAGCGGTTCCCTGTTACCAGATCTACAACCATCCGGGAATTCTGGAAAACTACACGGCAATCGCTGACAGCAGCAATATTATTGGTGGCATGCAGATTCAGAACCGGGCCAGCGTCGGAGGCAACCTGGCGAACGCCGGTGCCGCAGCGGATTCGACTCCCGCGTTGATCGCCCTGGATGCAATTGTGGTGATTCAGGGCCCTTCCGGAACCAGAGAAGTTCCCGTCGATCAGTTCTGCACGGGACCGGGTAAAAATATTCTGGAACCAGGTGAAATTATCGTCGAGCTCAAATTCCCGCCACGACCTGCGCACAGCGGTTCCCATTACCGGCGGTTCATTCCCCGCAATGAAATGGATATCGCAGTGGTTGGCGTAGGTGCCTCTGTCGTTCTGGATGATAGTGGTGAAAACTTCGTCTCAGCCCGCATTGGATTGGGCGCGGTCGCCGCAAAACCATTTTATGCCCAGGAAGCCAGCGAACTGCTGACCGGCCAGCCTGTGAATGATGAGACAATCAAAAAAGCAGGCGAGGCGGCCCGCTCCGTGATCCATCCGATTACGGACATGCGGGGAACGGAAGAGTTCCGCCTGCATGTGACGGGCGTACTGACCGAACGTGTTTTGAAAAAAGCGGTCGAGCGTGCTCGCGGCTAGGTCACCCGCTGTCTGATGTCTCACTCACTCACTCAATAAAATAATAATCGATCATTTTTTAATAAGGACTTTTCGATGGCGAAGAAACGGATCGTAACCGCGACTGTCAATGGGCGTGAAGAGGAATTCCTCTGCCAGCCCCGGCAGACATTGCTCGAAGTCTTACGAAATACGCTGAATCTGACCGGTGCCAAAGAAGGTTGCTCGAACGGCAACTGCGGTGCCTGTTCCGTGGTGATTGACGGGAAAGCCATCAATACCTGTATGGTGCTGGCCGTGGAAGCGGATGGTGCCAACATTGAAACGATTGAAGGTCTGGCGCCCGGCGATGGCCTGGATCCGCTGCAGGAAGCGTTTCTGGAAAACGCGGCGCTGCAGTGTGGAATCTGCACTCCCGGTTATATCATGGCAGCCAAGGCATTTCTGGATGAGAACCCGAATCCCACCGAAGAAGAAATTCGTTTTTCGATGGCGGGCAATCTGTGCCGTTGCACCGGTTACGACAAAATCGTGCGTGCTATCCAGCAGGCTGCAGAAACTCGGTGTGCTCAATCTGCCTCATGTGAGAAGGAGACTGTCTAATGGCGACCATTGATGAAACCAGAACCGCAGAAGGTAGCGAAGAGACTCCTCAATATAAGGTGATTGGCACCCGGCCGATTCGTCATGACGGCGCTGATAAAGTTACCGGTCGTGCGTTGTACGGTGCGGATATCAAAGTCAAAGGCATGATTTACGGTGCAGTGCTGCGGAGCCCGCATGCCCATGCCAACATTAAATCGATCGATACCTCAAAAGCCGAAGCTTTCCCGGGTGTGCGTGCCGTCGTCACCAGTGCGGATCTGCCGGAGCCCGGCGATAAAATTGCCGAGCTGGGAGAAGGGGCTGTCGTCCTCAACCATCTGAGCAGCAACAATCTGGCCCGCACCAAAGTGCTTTACAAAGGGCACGCAGTCGCTGCGGTTGCCGCCGATAATCTGCATATCGCACAGGAAGCAGCCAACCTGATTGAAGTCGAATATGAAGTGCTGCCACCCGTGCTGGATGTGCTGAAAGCGATGGAAGATTCGGCACCTGTTTTGAATCCTGATGTGCGGACGGAAGAAGCCTCTACGGGTGAAAAAGGGGACAAGCCGAGTAATGTCGCCAAGCATATTGTGTTTGAAAAAGGGGATCTCGAAAAAGGATTCGCCGACGCGAAATATGTTGTCGAACGCGAATTTCGCACCTCGACCGTACATCAGGGGTATATCGAACCACACGTTGCGACCGTATTGTGGAACAACGATGGTCAGATTACCGTCTGGACTCCGACTCAAGGCACGTTTTCGGTCCGCTCGCAGATGGCAGAGTTGTTGCATGTGCCTCTGGCCCGCGTGAAAGTGGTCCCTGCAGAAATTGGCGGGGGGTTTGGTGGCAAGATCTCCGTTTATCTTGCACCAGCGGCTGCAGTCTTATCCCGTAAAGCAGGTGTTCCCGTTCAAATTGTGATGGACCGGGCAGACGTGCTGCAGGCAACTGGCCCCACCCCCGGTTCCTTTATCCGAATCAAGATGGGCGTCGATGCTGACGGACGTCTCACCGCCGCCGAGGCCTGGATGGCTTATGAGGCAGGCGGTTATCCCGGTTCTCCGATTGGCGCCGGTGCGATGTGTGTCTTCTCCTGCTATGACATTCCCAATGGTCGCGTGGAAGGTTATGACGTTTGCGTCAACAAACCGCGTACCAATGCGTATCGCGCGCCGGGAGCGACCAACGCCGCGTTCGCTACTGAAACCGTTGTGGATGAACTGTGCGAACAACTGGGCATGGAACCGGTAGAATTTCGCCTGCTCAACGCTTCGAAAGAAGGGACACGCCGGATTGATGGCGTGACGTATCCCCGCATCGGCCTGGTCGAAACACTGGAAGCCATCAAGAACAGCGAGCATTACAATACGCCGCTGACTGGTCCAAATCAGGGACGGGGCATTGGCTCCGGTTTCTGGTTTAACGCGGGATTGAAATCAGCCGTGACCGCGACCGTCAATTCGGATGGCTCTGTCGGTCTGCTGGAAGGTTCGACGGATATTGGTGGTTCCCGCACCGCGATTGCCATGCAGTTCGCTGAAGCGATTGGACTGGCAGCGGAAGACATTAAACCGGCAGTGGTCGATACCGACAGTGTGGGCTATACCGATGTGACTGGCGGAAGCCGCGTGACGTACGCGACGGGCTGGGCCGCTTATGAAGCCGCCCAGGACCTGAAGCGGCAGATCGTCAGCCGAGCCGCTGAACTGTGGGAAGTGGATCCCGATCTCGTTTCCTACGAAGACGGTTCCGTAATTGGTCCGGACAAGTCGATGACCTTCAAGGAAATTGCCATCGAGTTATCTCTGGGAGGTGAGCCGCTGGTGGGACGTGGTGTCTCCAATCACAACGAGCCCGGCGGCGCGTTCGGTACACATTTAGTGGACGTGGAAGTCGATCCTGATACCGGGAAAGTAGACATTCTGCGTTACACCGCCGCCCAGGACTGTGGTACCGCGATTCATCCTGCGTATGTTGAAGGACAGATTCAGGGGGGAGCCGTGCAGGGGATTGGCTGGGGGTTGAACGAAGAATACTGGTACGACGAAGCAGGCAGCATGCGAAATGCTAACTTCCTCGATTACCGGATTCCGACCTGCTATGACCTGCCGATGATCGATGCGATTATTGTGGAAGTCCCTAACCCGGGACATCCCTACGGTGTACGGGGCGTGGGAGAAGTTCCCATCGTGCCACCACCGGCGGCTCTGGAAGCAGCAATTCACAACGCCGTCGGCGTGCGTTTATACGAATTGCCGATGTCGCCGCCACGGGTTCTGCATGAACTGTTGAAAAAAGAATCCTGACAAGGAACGGAAGCTGATATGCCTCGTCTGTTTATTCCTCCGCTGCTCAAACCCTATTGCAAAGGGGCAGCAGAAGTTGTTGTGGAAGGAACGACCGTCAGGGAAGCGGTTGAGTCTTTAGACGAGTTGTATCCCGGCGTCAAAGAGCGACTCTGCCCGGAGGGCACACTCAGGGCAGGGCTCGCGGTGACCGTCGATCAGAACGTGACCCCCCGCGGTCTGTCTGAAAAGGTGACTGCGGAAAGTGAGATTCATTTCCTGCCCGCGATTGGCGGCGGGTAATCTTCTCCGGTACCACCCAGTAAATAATTGAAACCAACTTTTTCGGGTGGCC